>Ga0265297_10005949_pt1 | contig 18116 bp, 29 predicted proteins | sample Munlanlwell13791_FD_192502 | JGI IMG/M metagenome (GOLD analysis project Ga0265297, IMG submission 192502) | Leachate microbial communities from a municipal landfill in Southern Ontario, Canada - Leachate well 137-91 | ecosystem: Engineered > Solid waste > Landfill > Unclassified | place...
TATCCTGCGGCATATTATTAAGCTCATTTGTAACATTGTATCCAATACGAGGCACAGAAGTAATTATCTGATTCTTATTCAGAAACTTAATAAAATCTGAACTGTATAAAGAAGCCATATTAGCTACTATTATTGGGAGCTTATTTTTTAGTCCCCTACTCGCAATATTGATATAAGGATTAACCTCAGAACGTGATTCTATATCACTGTAACCGGGATATAAAACAATCTTATCAAAATCAATCACAAGTATAACCTCCTAAAGTTTTATTACTTTACCAAAATTCTCAAAAGTTTTTCTAAATTTTTCTTCATCATAGCTCCCATACAAGATTAGACAACAAGCCATAGGGGCTCCTTTCTTTATTGGGTTTCCATACAACCAGAATTTCAAACGGGTATCATAAAGGAAACAAATCATTTTTGCGTTTGGCCATACATAATTTCTCCAGTATACAGTATTAGTAGCTACAGGAACAAGAGCTATTATACTACAATCCTTAGACTCAACTGAGCATTTTTGTAGCCAATCTGCAATAGAACTCCTAACTTCTCTTCCATAGGGAGGATTAACAAAAACATTTTTAAACCATTTCTTGTTTAAGCCATCTATAGGGAACATCCACTTCTCTTCTGACTCAATAAAAGAAAACTCATTTGAGCACGGGTCTAAATGGATAACGCCAAAGTAATCTTTAATGAGAGCAGATAAAAAAGGCGGGGTATTATAATCCTTCTGGGTAGAGATACTCTTTCTGTTAATCATCAAAAAATTCTCCTTAAAAAGTTTTACTTAAAAATAACACTTATAAATTTAGAGTCAAGATTTTTTTATTATCCACATTGTTATATATACTACTATAAATAATAAAAAATAAAATAGTAATAGTAGTTCTTGTAGTAGAATCTCTCGCTATTGCTGCTTATAAAAGAGTTATGATATTTTTTGGTAATTTTTTGTATTTGTTTACAGATAAATAATATATACTATTTGTATATTCAAAATAAATTTTTATTGTAAACACTTTATTTAGAGAAATTACGGGTATTTTTTGTATTTTTTACTCATTTTAATCAAAAATTCACCCAAATTAAGAAAAATAAAATAATTTACAATCAGATATATAGTGTATATAAAACGTGCAACTATATACTATTCAGAGGCTTATAGAGAAACCTTACACAAGCATAAATTTATTGTAGCAAAAATAAATTTTTTTAGAATTTTTTTGTCAACAGTTTTTTAATAGTTAAGTCTATATACTGCATGTCACTAAAATTAATTAGCCCATGAAATAAACATAAAAATCTGTAAATAAATAAGCGTTACTCAGAACTTTTTTGCAGTTTATTAAAAATTTTTCTTGACTTCTCATAAACAGCTTTTATATTGTGAGTAAGATTTAAGAGAAGAAAAAATTTTACGGAGGATAGAATGCAAAATTTTTACATTGATGCTGATAATAATAACTTTGAGGTTAAGGATACCTCAAACATTCTATCAAAAAGCAGTTTAGTAGAGGCCTTTGGAAAAATTTTTCCAAAGGCTTTTATTATCGTTAGAGGAGAAAATATGACCAGAAAGTACCGGCGCATGTCCACTGAAACCCATAAGTGCCGCTTTGAAGATACTTATTATGAAAAAGGTGGATTCCAAAAGTTTGATGATATGATAGCAGAAAAAAACTCTCTATCATCTATTGCTAAACATTTTGGGTTTACTCGTCAATATGCCTCTTTATGCTTTCAGAATATTTACGGTATGAAGTATGAGGAATATCTGAAAAAGTGCAAGTAAAATATCCCTGCAACTCGGTAAAAGATTTATTGCGTATTTTAACTCAGGCTATGGAGGAGAAGCGTATAAGCGATGATTCTGTTTTAGTTGGAGCAAATACTATAATTATTGGTAATGATTTTATTGATGAGGCACAAGTGATTCATCAATTAAAAAACAGTTGGGTAGGATTTTTTGAAATGGAAAAAGACCCTCAATCATAGGAGGCATATTATGTTTACGTTTTTTACCGCAGAGTTGTTGTTATCCAGGTCTAATACACCTAAAGATATGATTGTGGATATAAAAACGTGGCTGGAGACTTCTCCGAGTATTCTTAATATTCATCAGTTTAAGCTATTAAAAGAACTTTTAAAAGTTCACATAAACAATCCATATAAAGGAGTAATTGTATGAGTGCAGAAACATTACCAGGGTATGAACCATTAACTGAATTGGACTTTGATTGGAGGTCAACGGTAAACAAGTTTGTTTTTGAGGCAGACAGTATATGCGTGGATTTATTTGATGGCCAATCGTATATTGTAGCCACAAATAGAATTACTATGGATACCAAGAGAAACATCATAAAGGATGTGTGGAAGTTTAACTATACTATTCAGGCGCAGGGCATTGATGGTTCTGGTAAGAGAAGTATAAAAGATAGTATTACTATAACTTTTAATTCACCTGAGCAGATGTTTAGTTCTTTTGAAAGAGCTAAGGAAATTTGTTTGAATGATATGCGTGAAAAAGCGTTAAGTGCATTTAGAAAAAAAAGCTAAAAGGAGGTAATTATATGTGCGGTTTAGGAAGTGAATGGGAAAAGTGTTTTTCTACACATATCCCACGTTTCTTTTCTACAGGTATTGTTCAGGGATATAAACCATGTTCAGTATCTAAGTACTATTTTAAGATACCTGAGTCTAAAAACTTGGATTGGGGACGTATTACAGAGGAGAATAGGGGTAAGACTGCTGTGATTGTGCTTGCAGATGATAGGATGTACCTGGGTATTAGCAATCCTAAAATATCTATTGATGATATTGTTGGAGAAGAAGATAGGTCAAAGACATGCACTAAAATTAAGGACTTCCTCTGGTACGGTGCGAGTATTGCACAGAAGGAACATATAATCTCTGCCATAAAGAAAGCCAAGGACAAGCTATCCAAGCTATCTGAAACAGCTATGTATAAAATTAACATAGTTCCTGAGAAGAAGCCTAAAACAATAACAATTAGGGTGGTATAAATGGAAAGACCAATTTTATATGATAACTCTTACTGTGATTCCCCAGTTAGACCTGAAACTTTTGATAGTTACTCTAACAGAAATCCAGATAGAGGCTTGATTATAGTTAAGAACAAGTCTTTGTCTTATGTAGGTATTCATAGATTTGTTTGGTCTGAATTAAGCCCCTTTGTAATACTGCGCTTGCTACGTATGGGGGAATATCTAAATTTTTGGGCTGCGGATAACAATAATTCATTCTATAATATAGTTGATGGCTATGCTGCTCTTCATGCAATTAGACATATTTGGTTTGTTGTTGAGAATAGGTATCTTGGTAAGTTTGTTAGGAGAACAATGGAACAGGAACAAGACAGTGGTTCCGTTATGTATGACGAGCCAAAATCAGATGAGTCTAAATGTGGGTGCAGTGAAAAAGACATTGATAAAAGGCTAAAAACTATGGCAGATGACTTAGAAAAGAAACTTGAGGGTGAATCTGCTCCTACAAGAAAGTCTAAAGAACCCATGAAGAAAATAATTGTTCTTCAGATAGACTGATGGAAAAGAATACAATTGGTGTATCAGATATTTCGGATATGCTCGGCTTGAAATATAGCCGACATATCCCTAAGTCTTTGCTCAATAAAATAGTGGCCGATGTTTTCACAACAATCAAAGAGCAGGTTAGGTTGGGGAAAGCTGTAAGAATATATAACTTTGGCAGATTTTCCCGACGCTGTTTCAAAGGTTATAAGCGTCACATGCCTAATGGTGAGGTAGTTGAATCCGAAACCAGATACCGTCTGTGGTTTACGGTATCAAGAAAGAAAAAGGATTATTATGACGTTCAGTCATGAGTATGAAAAAATACCTTACTTAGTTTCTGTGGATTTTGATGGGGTAATCATAAGAAACAATACACTTGATACAGATACTTGGTCATGGTCTTTTTATCCTTCACCCAATGATAGTAGTGTTGCCAAAAACAGCAAGATACTTATTAATACGGGTAGAGAAAATATTTCTTTACCCATAGAAGAGTATTATTCTTCTTTATCTATGAGGAAGTGCATTACTCTTTCCGGTGCAAGGATTAATATAACACTGGGCCAAGAGTTTGAGGACAAACAATCAGCATACTCTGAAATAAAAATTGAGCATACTTTTAAGTTCAATTTAGACCTTATTCCAAAAAATATTTTGTCTGTTACGTTTTTTGGAAAGTCTCAGCCTGTGTGCTATATCAAAAAGAATTGTGAAACTTTGCTTGAGAAGATACAATACTATTACCGAGTTCTTTCACAGCCATATTCAACTCTAAAGTATGATACCAAGTATCTTTCACAAGATGAGTTTTTACAGGTAATGTTTGATAGTAAGGAAAAGCCTGTTATTAATAATTTACCAGATAATTTGTTGATGGAGCAATTCTTTGCCGATGATTTCTGGGTAACAAATATCCGGCATAAGAACGCTACCAAGCAAAAAGCACTTGAGACAGTAATGAGATATACTGGTATTGGTAAAGCTATTCATATTGGGGACAGTGTATCGGATATTATGGATAATGAGAATATACAAGTTTTCGCAGTTAATAGTGCTCAACAAGAATTAAAGTTTGCTAAAAATGTGATAACTTTAGAAGAAACAAGTAATCCAGTAAAAGCCGCAATGGACTTTTACAATAACATGGGAGGTTTAAAGAATGCCTGATGAAAAACAAGCTATGGTGGAATACCACGGCTATCACCCGTATGGACGCTTTACTAAAGAAGATGCTGTATTTTGTCCTATTACTAAAACTTATTGTATTGATTTGGTAACTCCAGTATCACCGAGAAAAGATGGTATCATGCCAATGCCAAAGCAATGCCCGTATTTTCGGGTGCAAAGAGCCGTTAAGAAGAATCCTGAAACTGGTGCTGTAGAACCCGAAATAAGTGCAAATGGCAATCAGATTATTAATTGCACATGTATTGAAATTGCAGCTAAGGAACAGTTAGCCAGATTGGGTGAGTATATTGCCGATGCTAATAATATGCTTACTCAAATTGCTGCCGGGGCTATTGGTATTGCAAGTATGGTAGAGGCAAGTCTGCCAGAAGATACTGTTGCTAAGTTAGAAGCAAAGCAGCAAGAATACTTGAACTCTATTGAGACACCAGTAAAAGAATAAAAAATTAAAAATATGGGGGTGCTTATATAGTGCCCCCATACATTTAGGATAACCCTTGGATACTGCACGTTTTATGACTGGTGAAGAATACCTTTCTTTTATTAGTAGTTTGTCAAGAGAAGAGGTTATTGAAATTTTAGAAGAAGCGGCCAAGTTAGGCAACACGGCTTTAAATTTTTTAAGAGAGGAAAATAATAATGAAGATAGTTAATGCTCTGGAACAACCTGAAGATATGTTTTTCAAATCAATTTTTTTAGCTGGGCCTACTTATAGAATTGATGAGAAAACTCACAAAAAAATTGAATGGAGAAAAGAAGCTATTGAACTGCTTAAAAAAGCTGGCTTTGATGGCATAGTGTATGAACCTATTTATTTTGAAGATAATTTACCCGAAGGCTGGACTTATGAAAAGCAAGTATCATGGGAAATACAAATGCTTAACCGAGCGTCTTGTATCTTGTTTTGGATTCCAAGAGACTTAGAAGAATTACCGGGTTTCACTACAAATATAGAGTTTGGTAGATTTATGCTATCAAAAAGAGTTGTAGCTGGCGCACCGGATGAAGCTCCCAAGAATGAGTATATTCAGAATATGTGTGAAAGGTATGGCACTAAGTGGGAAAATACTCTGGAGAAATGTGTAAACAATGCCATTGATATGTGCAAGGGCATAAAAGAGCATGAAGCTAAAGTATGGTTTACCTCTGATACTCATTTTGATTGCGAAAGAACTCTGGAACTAAGTAAGAGACCTTTTAGTGATGTTGAAGAGATGAATAATGCTATTGTTCATAACTGGAACTCTGTGGTTGGAGCAGAGGACACTGTTGTTCACTTAGGTGATTTTGGGAATGCTGAATTTGCTAAAATTCTTAACGGGCAAATAATGTTGCTTAAGGGTAATTATGACAAAGAGGATAAGTCTTTTTCAGCTTGGAGCATACTTGAAAATAATTATCCTATAACTAAAGGTATTTATTTAGTGCATGAACCAGAAAATGCTGAGTATGATGATGTTTTTTACCTGTTTGGCCATATCCATAAGTTGCAGATGGTTAAAGAAAATGGGCTAAATGTGGGGACAGATTGTCACAATTTCACACCCATTGATATGGATACCGTGAATTTTTACAAGAATGCAATAGACAATCACTATGATGAAAATGTTTTCATGCCAGTTTTAGGAGAGTAAAAAATGCCAATTACAGATTTACAAGTTAAAGAAGTTTGGGCTAAGATTAACGGGGACACCTTATTCAGCAATGTCTGGAATAAAGATGATATTTTATCCTCAGTAGAGAATAGTAATGTAGCTGTTTTTAAGAATGAGTTATCTTATATCAAAGATGAATATTTGAGGATGCTTGTGATAGTTGGGCTATTATTTGTGCCGTCGTATTTTTTCAAAATTCCAGCTTCTTCTACAGGTAAGTATCACCCAAAATTTGCATCTGGTGATGGTGGTTTACTTAGGCATGTTAAAGTAGCTTGCTTGTTTGCTATGAGGATGCTGAACATTAACACTGTTCCTTCTATTAATCCCGATGTTGTGATAGCTTCTCTTATTCTTCATGATGGATTTAAGCACGGGATAATTGAAGAGAAGTTTACTTGTGATGACCATGCAGCGATTTGTGCAGATACATTGTTAAAGATATGGGAGTTGGTTATGCCCGATTGTAACAGTGCTTTGAACAGTAGAGTTTCTAACTGCATTCGTTCACACATGGGCCAATGGAATAAAAGAAAGGATGGCTCAGTGTATGCTCCGGTTCCACAAACAGGCGAGGAGAAACTGGTTCATATTTGTGATTACTTAGCGGCAACACAGACTTTAGGATTTAATTTTGATGAGAGTAATAACATAGTGTAAAATTAAGTTACTTGAAAGATTTATCTTGACATTCTCAAAAAACCACCTATATTGTGAGTAGGTTAAAAAGGAGAAAGAGATGAAACTTATCAAGAAACTTATGAAATTTGTAAAAGGGCCGTTTAGAGCGGCTCGGCTGTATAACAAGGTATTTGCCAAATACAATAAGGCATACCAGGTGTATAAGCTGGCGTTTAAAGAGTATGATGAGTATTTTAAGTCATACAAGTCTGAGTTTGATTACCAGATTTCTCCTGAAAAAATAGGAGAACTTGGCATAATGGCTTTACGCAATCTTTGCAGAAAAGTCAAGAAACTTTACCCCGATTTTAAAATGCACAAAGGTGAATGTGGAGAAAACATTGCAGGGAATTTTTCCTATAAAATTGCGCACAATAAAGAGCAGTATAAAGGCCGTAACTACTACACAACAGTAGGATATAATGGTTGTATAAAAATTAAGGAGCCTTCTCTCAAAACAATAGTGCATGAAATTGCCCATTTCTTGCATTATAGGTGGTTAGGGTGCGAAAATTTTAATGCACTCAGTAAAAAAGAAAAAGAATTGGTTGCTTTATACTCAGAATATACCTGGGCAAAATTTTACTATGGCTATTCTTACGGATTCTCATACAGAGAAATATTAGGGAGCCACACAAAAAAGGATTATGATAGTATTTTGCCTATACTGTCTTACTTCTACCATAAAGGATTCTTGCCAGTTCTCTGTTCCTATGAAGATATTATGGAGGATTTCAAAAAAACTGACTATACAACAAGCCTTGAGAAAAGTGCAGAATTAAATAGACTTTTATCTATAGTGCATGAGAAGGATAAGGTAGTACATAGTATGCACAAAAACTTGAAAAAAATACAAAAAATTCAGGAAAGGATACCCCAATGGATAGCAGTTTTTATATAGATGATTCTTGGCTTATTTTAAAATCGGGTAAGGTTAATAGACTGGGTAGTAACTCTGGCGTTACGGATGCTTTTCCTATGCGGAATTATAGTTTTGTAACAAGGAATGAGCTACAGTCTTTATCAGATAATGCGTATGACCCTGAGTTGGCAGCAATTTTATCTTCCACAGTGAAAGTTACAGATATAGATAAAGCTGCTTTTAAGGAACAGAATATTTTGCCGTTTTTGTACCCTGCGGTAAAGTCATGGTTATTGGGGACAGATATTCAGAATCCTCACCAAATGGCAAAGTATATTCTGAAGAGCTTAAAGAATATTAACCCGGCATTTCCAAAGTTTGAGATACATGATAGCCTTTTATTTACAGGAGTTGTGCCTAATAAAAAAATGGCTTCTCATTGGTATGCACATGAAACTTGTGATTTCTGGAATATACAAGAGACCCTGCTATCTAAAGATTGGAAATTGCGCAAAGTATTTGAAACTAACTTAGCTTTGGCAGTGCCTCGTTACCATATTGATTACTTGCGCTTTGAGGATGGTGAGCCGTTTTTTGGGATTCTATGCAATTTTGGGTTCTTTAACTTGCCAGTGATTAAGTCAAATAATATAAGCACATGGGTTGCATTTGTGCCTAATACAAATATGCCTTTTATGGTGCTAAAGGCTTTTATTGGAAAGCAAAAAGAAGAAACCAATCTGTATAAAAAGTATAATAAGTATTGGGATGTGGCTAAGAATCAGAAAAGCTATGTTTCGTTTATGGAAGAGTTATACCCAGAAGTGAAAGCAAATTATGTGGTATATCAGGATTTGGGTGTGATTAACACAGAAGTAGGGAGTTTTATTGAATCTACGTCGTATGTAGAGTGGAAGGAGTTTAGGGGGTATTTATCAAAGACAGATATATACTCTTTTGTATGGGATAGCGCAAGCTGTTACAGTTATGATGACTATAAGAAAAGTTTATTTAAGAAGGAGTCTTACAATGTGTAATTTTTTTTCATTAGTTAGTAATCCGGTTAGCAAAGAGATATTTTTTGCTGATTGGGAATTACGAAAGCGTTTTCTTTCAGGTGAACTTGAAGGTTCGCCTGACTCTCATACGGATATTTGCCACTTTTGTGGCCTTGATGTAGATAAGGTCAATAAGTATGAATACAACCCACTAACGGGTGTATTCAAGATAGACCAAATCAATGGCAAGGATGACAGCGAGGCCGTGGAACGGCAGGTAAGGGCTTTGGACTTTAAGGAAATAGTTCCCCAATTAATAATAAAAAAAATAATAAATCCTTTCGAGGACTTTGCTGTGACAGAGGCCACAGACGAAGACATAGCCTTACTAAAGGAATGGTCTTCTGTCATAGCTTCTGTTGAGGCTTCTGTCATGACTTTTGTATGGGCTTCTGTTGGGGCTTCTGTCAGGGATTCTGTCAGGGATTCTATCAGGGATTCTGTCTGGGATTCTGTCATGACTTTTGTATGGGCTTCTGTTGGGGCTTCTGTCAGGGATTCTGTCAGGGATTCTATCAGGGATTCTGTCTGGGATTCTGTCAGGGCTTCTGTCAGGGATTCTGTCTGGGATTCTATCGGGGATTCTATTTGGGCTTCTGCCAGGGATTCTGTCTGGGCGTATATTTCTTCTTTCTTTAACATAGAAGACTATGGCCATGACTTTTCTTCCTGTGTGAAACTCTGGGAGAAAGGCCTTATGCCTTCCTATGATGGAAAGGCATGGCGACTCCATGGCAAAGATGGAATGATAATATACAAATGGGAGAAGTAAAGAAATGTAATCTTATGGGAGTTATAAGATTGTGTCATATATAATAGAAATTAGTGAACACAGGGATGTGTTCTATGGTGTAGAAACAATACATGTGCAATAAAAAGGAGTAACAATGAGTGAAAATGAAAAGTGTGTAAGTGTTTCTGTGGACTTAAAAATCACAGATAGAGTAAGTGTGCCGAGAATTTTTGTATATTATGAATCACCTTTTGATGATGAAGAATATACTAATGGCATAAAATATGCTGTTATTAATGCAGCCAAAAATGCAGGCACAGAAGCGGATAATGTAGTAGAAAAAATGAATATTGATAATATAGAAAATGAAAATATAAAACGACACTTAAGTATTGCATACGCACAAGATTCCGATAGATATGCTAAGTTAGAGGAGCTATTGCAGCAAATAGGCAATATATACACATACGGGGGTTATAGTATAAAAAATGTAAATATATGTATGCAACCTATTTTAGAAACAGTGCATATTAATATGTATATAAAAACAGAATAAATGTCTGTATATATTACAGATAAAATATTTGTTGATAGTGCAGCTTTATTTGATAATAAAGGCTGGCATTCTATAAGTAAAATTGCTTGCTCTGCAACTGATTATGATTATCAAATTAATGCAGAGCAAGCAAAGAGTTTATTCCCTATTCCACCCACAACACTTGTTTTTGCGCCCTGCTCTTATATTGTTTATACTAAGCTGTTAAAGATACTTGAAGAGCATACAGAGAATTGTTATTTGTTAGTGTTTGATTTGAATATTGTGCCAAATACAATTCGTTCAAGGGCCATAATGCTTAATAATTATACTCCAAATATACAGGGCAATATTCAATGGATTAGGGATAATGAAGTTAAATACCCACATTTACCATTGGGTGAACTCTTACTAAAGTCTATATCATCAAAAGGGCTATCTGCATCAGATATATGGGATAGAGTAATTTTATCGTCAGAGCTATATGAAGGGTATGAAAAAGCAAATATACGCACATTCTTAGACACACTATCAAATGTATCTTCATACATGAGTATAAAGGATATATACACATTGTTATATACATATACTTATTTTGGAGAAGATTTATTTGAGAAATCAATGGGAGAAATTCTTTAATGTTTAAGCTATTACAGGGCAATGTATCAGATGTAATTAAAACTGTGCCGGATAATTCAATCCATTGTGTAGTTACAAGTCCACCTTATTTTGGTTTGCGGGATTATGGAACAGCTACATGGATAGGCGGAGATTCTGCGTGTAATCATAATAATGATAAAAAGCATCTCGCAGGTAAATTAGATAAAAATTATGTTCCGGGTAACAGTGGCAATGGCATTTATAAAACTGTGTGTAAGAAGTGCGGCGCAATAAGAGTAGATGAGCAGATAGGAATAGAAGAAACACCTGAGCAATACATTGATAATTTATGCGCAGTCTTTGATGAGATTTACAGAGTATTAAATTCTATGGGCACCGTATGGCTTAACTTAGGCGATACTTATTTTAGTAGTAGCTTAAATAAACATAAAACTCTAAAGCCAAAAGACTTAATAGGCATCCCGTGGCGTGTTGCTTTAGCACTACAAGAACGAGGCTGGTTTCTCAGGCAAGACATAATATGGCATAAACCTAATGCTATGCCTAGCCCTTCATTAGACAGATGTGTTACAGCGCATGAGTATGTATTCTTATTAAGCAAATCAGGCTCTTACTTTTTCAATGCTGATAATATTAAGGAACCCTATACAAAACCCATGAACAGATGGGGCGGTGATGTATTAAAAGCCGATGGGATAGGCAGTGATTGGGATGTAGCTACAGGGCAGACTACATATAGAAATCGTAATATGCGGCCAGACCCAAATGGCAAAAATTGTAGAAGTGTATGGTCTATCAATACTAAACCTTTTAAGGATGCTCATTTTGCGGTGATGCCAGAAGAGTTAGCTGATAGATGTGTAAAAGCAAGTGTGAGTTCTGGTTGTTGCTCTGTTTGCTATATGCCAGTTAATAAAGAAGGATTGAAAACATGTGCTTGTGATTCTGATATTATTCCTTGCAGAGTGTTAGACCCGTTTAGTGGCGCAGGAACAACAGGAGTTGTAGCTCTAAAGCATGGGCATAACTTTATTGGTATAGAGCTAAATAAGGACTATGTAACAATTGCAAATAGAAGATTATTGGCTCTTGAAGAGAGTGCCAATACACTGTTTTAAAACTTTTTTTGAGTTGCTTGAAAATTTTTCTTGACTTTCAATTTGTATGCGTTATATTGAGAGCAAGATTAAAAAGGAGAAAAAATGTATAATGTCCTTGAATTTATAGGTGTCTTATGTTTATGTTTTATAACATTTATTGTTTCTTTTGAACTACTGATGGATATAATCCGTGCCCAAAAAGATAAACGCAGAGAAGCTACACGTGTAGCATTAAAAATATCTGTGATAGAGTCGCATGTTGTCAACACCAACCTTATAACACCCATAGATTTGCTTCTTAACAAATCCTATTATAAGGGAACGTTAAAAGATAATAAGGGTAGCACATATAAGGCAGACCCACATTATATTGTTCTTACCCTTCCAGATGGAACTACTCTATATAACTATGATAAATCTTGTATTAAGATGTTCCAGAAGATTCTTGATAAGCACTATAAAGATCGTATAAAAGCTCGTGATGTAGCAACGCAAATCAGAAGGGATACAGCTTCTGAAAATTTCAGAAAATATATAAATAGTCTTGACTAAGGAGAAAAAATGTCTGATGCTCTTGAAACAATAGGTGGGTTATTTATATGTCCTATAGGCTTTGCTGCTTTTTGTGCTGTAATAATATGGGGAACTAACGTAGTTGGTAAAGTATTAAACGAGCACAGAGAATATACCCGCATATCATCTGAAATAACAGTATTGGAGTCAAAGATCATTATTCCTGAACCTTTAGATATGTTTTTTAAGGATACTTATTACACAGGAACTCTAAAGGATGATAAGGGTAATATGTATAAAGCAGATGATTATCGTGTTACTGTTACGTCTCCAGATGGCAATGTTCTACACAGCTACGATAAAATTTATATAAAAATATTCCAAAAGATTTTAAAAAAGCACTTGGAAGCTTGTATAAAGATGTATGATGAGGTGGGGCAAAAGAAGAAAGACTCTGAAAACAAGAAGTTTGAAGAATACATAAAGGGCACTAAATGAACTCCATAGTCAAAACCATAGATAGACCTCAAATTATATCTTTTGTTCAAGACAACCTTGAATATGAAGTGCTAATGGGTTCACAGGCGTATGGTTGTGCTACGCCAAAATCGGATATTGATATTTATGGGTTTTGTTTGCCCACGGTAAAAGATGTATGGCCTGAAAAGGCGGGTATTATTCCTGGTTTTGATAAGTATCAAAAATTTGAGCAGCAACAGATTCATCATAGACCATACAAAGATACTACATTTGATGCAAATATTTATAATGTAGTAAAGTATGTAAGATTGGTGGCCGACTGTAATCCCAACATGATAGACAGTCTTTTTGTGCCCGACAACTGTATATTATTCCTGGGCAAGTATGGAAAAGTCTTGAGAGACAATAGGCACTTGTTTCTTTGCAAAAAGGTGTATCATTCCTTTACGGGTTATCTTCATGCGCAAAAGAGAAAGCTCTATGCCCATGAGGATACAACAGGTAAAAGAAAAGAACTAATAGAAAAGTTTGGGTATGATGTTAAATGCGCTTACCACATGGTAAGATTGGCTTTTGAATGCCATCAGATACTTTCTACAGGTAATTTAATCCTTAACACGCCTACCTCTACACAGTATTACAAAGAGATTCGGGAAGGTAAATGGAGCATTGAAAGGGTTTTGAAAACTTGTGAAGAATTTGAAAAACTTAGTTTAAATGACTATCAGACAAATAATGATATTCCAATGAATATTCAAGAGGGTAAAATCCATAATCTTTTACTTGGGATTTTACAGGAGTTCTATAATAAATGAATTTATCATTATTATCGGATCATGCCACCTCAGTAGTAAATGTTCAAGTTAAAAAGTTAAAAGACAGAACGCAAATTAACTTATTTGAGTTTCCAGTTTTGGAAATTAATATTTTGAATAAAGAATGAGGCTGCTGGCCATCTTATTATACGGATAATAAATACTCAGGCACTGTAAAAGTTAATCTTAACAAGAAAGATACATTTTTAAGACTATATGAGATATATGTGCATGAGATGACACATTATGTTCAACACATAATAAAACCTAATTGCACAATTAAAGACCGGCTGTATAATGAGATATATGCAATGTGCATGTTTTATGCAGTATGTGGGAATAGCTTAGATAGGGTTATTTATTCTGGTATAGGTGATTTTTTAAGGTATAAAGATTTTTTTATTAATTATTATATTAATATATTTTATTATTACCTGTATGGCTTAAAAATAAAAAGAAAGTTAAGAGAACAATTCAGATTGCATCGTATCAAAATAGATAAAAGTTATCTGGAAGAACAAATTAGTATAGTGAAAAATATTATTATTAGTGAAGAGAAACTTGCTGAGATTGTTAAAAACTATATAAGTGTAGAGGAGCAATAACCAATGCTAAAGATTACAGATTTCCCTGGTGTAAAGATAAGTATTGATACCAAATCCATGGGCATTACTGGCTCTAATAAGAACATGCGTATTTATATTCCCAATTCAAATACAGAGGTACACATAAAAAGTATTGATATGCCGGAACCCGATATAGTCATAGATAATTTCCTTGCTCTCATTATTACAAGAGCAATTAAAGAAGTATTTGGAACTCCCGTGGGTGAAAGTTATCCAGGCCAGTTAGTTGAACGATACATAAAATATTTTTCAGCGGAACAAAAAAGGCTTCAACTAAGGGATTTAAATGATTGTTTTTTGCATGGCAAACAAACATATAGAGAACCGTGGGAATACTTAAGAGCCTATTTGGATGAAGAAAATAGATGGATTGTAATGGCTCCCGATAAAAGCTCATATATTTGTATGCAGGTGCATGACAAATATGTACCTATAGACTGGTATGAAACTAATCCTGATAATTCTGGATACATCAATATGGATTATGCAAAATCTATAACTTTAGAGAAGAAAAAGAATGAAGTATTTTAAGTTATTTAATGAGCAAGAAAATCTCCAGTATAAGGATGGGTTGAATACTGATACCAACCCTTTTGACAATAACCCAGAAAACTCTTCTGGGGTGGGGTTATATTTCTCAGATGCTGAGAATATAATGGATTTTTTTGGTAGTGATTCATACTATATCAGAAAAGTAGAAGTTCCTGAAGTTGAACTTGTAATTAAAGACTCTGATGATAATGAATGGTGGGCACATTCTTTGTATTTGCATGAGCGGCGAAGCCTCTACGAAGCCGAGACCTGGACTTGGCTCAAAGAACAAGGTGTAAATTTATTTCCAGCTTTGATGGGGGCTGTTCGTAATAAGCATACTGAAATAGTTCAAATGCTAATCGATGCGGGGGCTAATCCTTATGTAACTGATAGGTATGGTAGAACTGCTTTGTGGACAGCTTATAGGAAAAACTACATAAAAATAGCTCTATTACTAATTAATGACAGGACTAACCAAAATTAAAAAAAACAAATATAGTAAAATGTACAAAGTATAATACATAAAGTTGGGGCATAGACTATAGTCTGTTACTTAATTTTAACAATCTATTAAGGAGTTTCATCATGTGTAAATTTTTCTCGGTAGTGTCAGTGCATAAGAAAATCTACTATGCTAACTGGGTAGATAGGCAGCGCTTTCTCTCAGGTGAACTTAAAGGTTCGCCTGACTCTCATACGGATATTTGCCACTATAATGGCTTAAATGTTGATGATGTTAATAAGTATGAGTATAACCCACTAACGGAGGTATTTACTATAGACCAAATCAATGGCAAGGACGACAGCGAAGCTGTCGAGCGCCAGGTAAGGGCTTTGGACTTTAAGGAAATAGTTCCCCAATTAATAATAAAAAAAATAATAAATCCTTTCAAGGACTTTGCTGTGACAGAGGTCACAGACGAAGACATAGCCTTGCTAAAGGAATGGGCCTCTGTCTGGAATTCTGTTGGGGATTCTATTAGGGCTTCTGTTTGGGATTCTGTCTGGAATTCTGTTGGGGATTCTGTCTGGAATTCTGTTGGGGATTCTGTCTGGGATTCTGTCTGGAATTCTGTTGGGGATTCTGTCTGGGATTCTGTCAGGGATTCTGTCTGGGCTTATACTTCTTCTTTCTTTAACATAGAAGACTATGGCCATGACTTTTCTTCCTGTGTGAAACTCTGGGAGAAAGGCCTTATGCCTTCCTACGATGGAAAAACATGGTGCTTGCATGGCAAAAATGGATGGGTAGTTTATGAAAAAGTATTATAACACAGGAACAGAGACTATATTCTGCTACTTTTAATTTTTTTCTCCGTAACAAGGATAATATGAACATTAATTTTACTATTAAATTATGTACAAGTGATAAAATAATTACTCAAAGTTGGGATGAACTGGAGGATAATATGCCAATACCTGATGGCAATTGTGAAGTAAGCACAAAAATAGGTATGACTTTTAATTTACCAAGGGATTTTGAAATTCTCAAAGTGGACATAGGAGTTAAGATTACATGTGATAGAGAGTCTGCCGGAAACGGTAAGGCGCATGATGCTTTGTATAATTATTTAGAAAAGCGCATGAAGAATTTCATTGATGAAAAATTACCAGAGTGGAAGAATCTTAAATATTAAATGCAGAACTTAACTTTAAAATACAGACCTACACTACTAGATGATGTAGTAGGGCAAGCAGAAACTGTTTCTATTTTGAAACAATTATTGAATGCTCCGATACAGCCCCCGTTGATTATTCTACAGGGTGCGTATGGAAGCGGTAAAACTACACTTGCCCGTATTTATAGCTATATGGTGATGGGTTTGGAGTCTTATGATGATTTGGATATTTGTCCTGATTTTTCTGAATTTGATGCAGCTTCAAATGGTAATGTAGAGGCAATAAGAGAAATATTGGATATTGCAATTACATACCCGATTCTATCAAAGTATAGGGTATTTTTGATAGATGAAGCACATGTGCTATCTACGGCTGCTCAGAGGGCACTTCTGAAATCTTTAGAAGATGGTGTAGGAAAGAGTTTGTTTATTTTAGCAACCACAGAAGCAGAGAAACTATTACCTACAATTATTTCACGGGGTGTTACCTTAAATATTTCTACATTCACAAATGAAGATATTTGCAACAGGCTATCTTATATATGCCAGCGTGAAAGCATAGAATACACAGATGCAGACTTGGAATCCATAGCTGTTATTTCACAGGGCCACATGAGAGATGCTGTAAAGTATTTGGATATGTATAGCACAAGTGGGATTTTGAGCATACCTGAGTCTGCAAATCCCTATACACTGGCTAAGAATATCATATTTGGGGATTCAGATATATCTAAAACAAATATTAAAAAAGCTATTAACTTGTATAACGCATCGGATTTATATGATTTTATGCACAGATTTTTCTTAAAAATTGTTATGGATATAGATTTTGCTTTATTTGTGGGGTCAGATAAAGCTCAAGCTTTACGATTAGAACTATTTTTTAACAGGCTCGGCTACATATCACATACAACATTTATTGTTGATGTAGAACAGGCAAGACAGTCCATATCAAATAATGGGTACCATGTAGGTTTTGGTCGGCGTATGAAAAAGACTGTTAAAGAAATAGTATCAGAAGCTTCTATTGAAGTGGATATTGATACAGAAATTAAACAAGGTATTTTAAAGGCAATCAAAGAATTACAGGTGGTGGGCAATGTGGAAAGTTTATGAAATACCATATAAAATGCCTGCACTTACATTATCAAAGTATCTACAGAATAAAGTCATGTACTCGGATGAACAGGGATTTATTTTTGAGGGCTACGTGTTTGTTAAAGATAACCAGAGTATAGATGGGTTAAAATATATTGGAACAGTTTTAGACAATGAGTTGCCTGTAAGAAAGTATGATAAAATTCTGGGTGATGCTAATTATTCACATGATTCTTCTTATAATTTACCCGTAGTTGTGCTAAAGCATATACCTAATAATCAAGTTTTAATATGGCGGTCTAGTTTTATTGGGGGAGTATCAGAGATAAATATACAGCATATAAAGAATAGTAATAATATTAAGATACAAGATAATGTACTATTAATAGATATTGAGAGTATCGCAGGTACTGATAACTATGTAGAGTTTTTATCCCATA
>Ga0265297_10005950_pt1 | contig 18115 bp, 17 predicted proteins | sample Munlanlwell13791_FD_192502 | JGI IMG/M metagenome (GOLD analysis project Ga0265297, IMG submission 192502) | Leachate microbial communities from a municipal landfill in Southern Ontario, Canada - Leachate well 137-91 | ecosystem: Engineered > Solid waste > Landfill > Unclassified | place...
TCACATCCTGGGGGTGGAGAAGCTCCCAAGGGTCCGGCTGTTCGCCGGTTAAAGTGGTACGTGAGCTGGGTTCAGAACGTCGTAAGACAGTTCGGTCCCTATCTGATGCAGGCGTAGGATATTTGAGGAGGGCTGTTCCTAGTACGAGAGGACCGGAACAGACGAACCGACGGTGTTCCAGTTATCACGCCAGTGGTAGTTGCTGGGTAGCCGCGTTCGGAAAGGATAAGCGCTGAAGGCATCTAAGCGCGAAGCCCTCTCCAAGAATAGATATCCCTGAAGACGCCACGGAGACTACGTGGTTGATAGGCGCTAAGTGTACGAGCCGTAAGGTTTTAAGCTTAAGCGTACTAATCCGTCGTTCGGCTTGACCTTTTTAATTAAGCGATAAGCTGTAAGCCGTAAGCTATAAGCGTTAAAAACTTATAGCCTAAAGCTTACAGCTTATAGCTGATACTCGATTAGCCCGTTACAAGACTTATTGTGTGTTGTTCGAGGTTTTGAAGAAAAAATTGTCGGTGTTCTGAGCGAGGGGGTCACACCCGTTCCCATTCCGAATACGGAAGTTAAGCCCCTCAGCGCTGATGGTACTTACCGGGCAACTGGTTGGGAGAGTAAGCCAATGCCGGCTTAATTTAAACCGCGCAGCAGACTAACGTTTGCTGCGCGGTTTTTTATTCAAATTTTTCGGGTCCCCGCCTGCCAGCGAGAGACTGCTTCAGGCGGGCAGGCTGCCGCGGCTTGGACTTTTTCTTCAAAAGGGCTCGTATGGGTTTATCCCGCCATCTGTTTAGCTCGGGGCGGGATCCCGCCTCAAGTCTCACTCCGGGCGGGACAATCTATCACGGGTATATTCTGTGCGCGTATCTATGTATCCCGAACTATAGTCTTTAACATTCGGGCACCCCATCCGTTCCTGCCACCCGTAAGCATAAAGGCAGGAACGGGTTTACAATCTGTAGTCGTAGGGGAGGTTTAAACCTCCCCTACGACATAAGCGCGTATCTATATGCCCGAACCATTCTTGCTGTATTCGGGACACCCCATCCCTGCCCGCCAGACTTAGCTTGCTGCGATCAGGCGGGCATACTTCGCCCTTATCATAAAAAGTCTCAAGCCGCGTCACCCGAAAAATTTCCCAACCACACTTCCATATATCTGTTTCCCCAGTAAAATTTTTCTACCCGTACAGGAAAACCTAAGCCGACGTTATGATGAGCACATTGTCCCGCCTAGAGTCTAACGCGGGGCGGGATCCCGCCCCGCGTATATTTCTGGGCGGGGAAAATATTTCTGCTCGCCAGCTAAAGTAAAATATTTTGTGCCACGAGGCAGCTACCGGCAGGCTGCTCTTGAGGCGTAAATTTTGACAAGGTTATAGATACCACCCAAGATAATAGGAGCCATAGTCCCCATAAGGGCAGCAACGACATATTAATCTCCCCTTACATAAAACGTTTGATGTCAAAATTAGCCGAAGGAGCACCTGCCGGTAAAGCTGCTAAAGATAAACAGTCACAAAATATTTTAATTAACAATTCTAAACTTGGCCGTTCGTATAACTCACGGCACCTGGTAAATGGACTTATTTAACAAACTTGACAAAAACAGTCAACTATGGTATAAATAAGACTATGGCCTCGGCCTGAGGCCTCGGCACTTAGCAAAACTGGGAGGCTGAATTAACTTGAAGCTATCGACGAAATCGACATACGGACTGCGGGCGATGCTGAATATAGCGATGAACGGGCGAGAGCACGCGATCTCCATAGCGGACATATCCAAAAGGGAGGGCATATCCGCTTCATACCTGGAGCAGTTATTGAATAAATTGCGCCATGACGGGCTGATCAGGAGCGTCCGCGGCCCAAAAGGCGGATATACGCTGTCGCGCAGAGCCGATGCGATAACCGTAGAGGACATAGTGGACGCGCTGGAAGGCGGGATATATCCGGTCCACTGCGCAGCGAATTCGTCCTGCAAAAAAAGCGGCGGATGCGTTCCCAAGATAGTATGGCTGAAGCTGGCAAAAGCGATAGGCGACTGTCTGGGGGCAATAACATTAAAAGATCTATGCCTGGAGGCAAAAAGGATCGAAAAATAACGAGGTTAATATGAGAAAAGTATATTTGGATAATAACGCGACAACAAGGATGCGCGCGGAAGTACTGGAGGCGATGCTTCCGTATTATAAGGATGTATACGGCAACGCCTCGAGCGTGCACGAATTCGGACGGACGGCCAGGCGCGCCGTCGACGATGCGAGGCAGAAGGTCGCCGATTTCCTTGGCGCCGCGAGCCCCGAGGAGATTATATTCACGTCCGGAGGCACCGAAGCCGACAATCTCGCTGTTAAAGGCATCGCGCATGCCCTGAGAGCCAAGGGCGATCACATCATAACGTCCGCAATAGAGCATCACGCCGTCCTGAACACATGCAAATTTCTGGAGAAGGAAGGATATAAGGTCACGTATCTGAAGGTGGATAAAGATGGGGTAGTTGACCTCGGCGGATTGGAAAAAGCGATCACCCCCAAGACGATCCTCATTACCGTAATGTACGCGAATAACGAGGTCGGGACCATAGAGCCTGTTGAAGAGATATCAAAAATAGCAAGAGGGAAAGGGATATATTTTCATACGGACGCCGTTCAGGCCGCGGGTAAGATCCCCTTTGGACTGAAGACTCTCGGCGTTGACCTTGCGTCCATATCAGGCCATAAGATCTACGGGCCGAAGGGCATAGGCGCCCTGTATATAAAGAAGGGCACTAAGATCACTCCCCAGATGTTCGGCGGCCACCACGAGATGGGCAAACGCGCCGGTACCGAGAACGTAGCGGGCATCATCGGCCTCGGAAGGGCGGCTGAGCTTTCCAAATCGGAGGTTTCGGAAGAAGCGAAGACGTTGACGGAATTGAGAGATCGGCTATATAAAGGGATCGCGTCAAAGATAGAGGACGTTACACTGAACGGCCATCCTCAAGACAGGTTGCCGAATACGCTCAATGTGAGATTTAAGTACCTCGAAGGCGAAGGCATAATCTTAAGCCTCGACATGGAAGGTGTAGCGGTGTCAACGGGCTCAGCATGCACATCCGGAAGCCTTGAGCCGTCGCATGTCCTTACCGCAATGGGAATAGACCCCGCCCAGACCCAGGGTTCGATAAGATTTTCATTGGGCAAGGACAATATGAAGGAAGATATAGATTACGTTATTGAAACGCTGCCGCCTATTATAAAGCGGCTAAGGGACATGTCGCCGTTGTTTGAAAAGAAAAAGTTGTAAGCTGTAAGTTATAAGTTGTAAGTATGTGAAAAGACAAGTTTTTACTTATCACCTACAACTTATGACTTACGACTAAAGTCTGTAGACGAGGAGATAAAAATGGAAGGACAATATTCGGAAAAGGTAATGGAGCATTTCAGAAACCCGCGTAACGTCGGGGAGATCCCGGACGCGAGCGGTGTAGGCAACGTGGGAAATCCCGTCTGCGGGGACATAATGCGGCTTTATATAAAAGTCGATGAAAATGAAGTTATAACCGACGCGAAATTTAAAACTTTCGGGTGTGGCGCGGCCATCGCTACGTCCAGCATGGTAACGGAGCTTGTAAAAGGCAAGACGATCCAGGAGGCGCTTAAGGTGTCGAATCACGCTGTCGCGGAAGCGCTCGGCGGACTGCCGAAAATCAAGATGCATTGCTCGGTCCTGGCTGAACAGGCCTTGAGATCGGCCATCGACGACTACCTGGCAAAGAAAAAAAAGGCTTAAATAAGGCATGAACCCCGCCCATCCTATGATGGGTTAGGGGGTTGGGGAGGATGAGCGGGGTGAAGCACAAGATAAGGAAGCACATAAAAGAGAAAATAAAAGCTTATTCGGAACTTGAAAAATCCGAAAAAAGTGGTATAATAAAGAATAAGCTTTTTAATGAGGAGGAATTTAAAACAGCGGAAGTTGTGATGTTTTACGTCTCGTTAAAGGATGAAGTAAATACGCTTTCTATGATAGACGAGGCGCTAAAGGCGGGAAAGAGGGTTTGCGTTCCTGTGATCTTAAAAGAAGAAAAACGACTTATAGCAGGCGAAATAAAGGATAGAAAAGTGGATCTGGAAAGCCAGCATTTTGGAATCTATCAGCCCAAAGAGGGCAAGGTGAAAGAGGTTCCTTTGCACGATATAGACCTAATTGTTGTCCCCGGCGTGGCATTTGACAAAAAGAACGTCAGGCTGGGCAGGGGGCACGGTTATTACGACAGGTTCCTATGCGGCTTACCGGATACTGCCAAGACGATAGGTCTTGCCTTCGATTTCCAGGTCGTTGATGATCTTCCCAAAGACTCACACGATATCCCCGTCTCAAAAACCATCACAGCATAGTGACTCAAATCCATAGTGATTAAGCGATTAGACGCTTAGATTTCGCTTTTGTTATTAAGCGATTAAGTTATGTTTTATACTTAATCACTTAATCGCCAAGCGTGTCTTGCCTGAGAATTGCTTAATTGCTGCACATTATCTAAGGGGGAAACCATGCCACACAGTGAACTTACGCTTGTATACATAGGGCTTTCGGCTATTGCGGCCGCATTCTTCTTTGCGCTCGGCTATTTGATAAGAAAATACCACGTGAAAAGCAAGCTGAAGAAAGCGGAAGACAAAGCCAGGAAGATGACGGAGACCGCGAAGGACGAAGCGGACAAGATCCGGCATGAGGCGGAGCTTCAGGCCAAAGACCTTCTCTTGAAGACGAGGTCGGAATTCGAAAAGGAGACCAAAGAGAGGCGCCAGGAATTGATCATCCTGGAGAAGCGGTTGATCCAGAAGGAAGAGAACCTCGACAGGAAGATGGACGTCCTCGACAGGAAGGATAAGGATGTGGAGCGGCGCGACCATTCGCTGGTCGACAAAGAGAAGCTCATGCATTCGAAGGAAAAGGAACTCGACAGGATAGTGCAGGAAGAGAAGGAGAAACTGCAGAATATTTCCGGAATGACCCGCGACGAGGCGAGGAACCTGCTGCTGAAGAAATTGGAAGACGAGGTAAAGCAGGAAGCGGCGATAATGATCAAGAGGACCGAAGAGGAGGCCAAAGAAAAGGCGGACAAGGAAGCGCGGAAGATCATCGGGCTCGCGATCCAGCGATGCGCGGCCGAGCACGCGGTAGAGACTACGGTTAGCGTAGTAAGCCTCCCGAGCGACGAGATGAAGGGCCGTATAATAGGCCGCGAGGGCCGCAATATCCGCGCTCTTGAAATAGCTACAGGCATAGACGTTATAATCGACGATACGCCGGAGGCGGTCATACTCTCCGGGTTCGATCCTATAAAGAGGGAGATAGCGAAGCTGTCCCTGGAGAGATTGCTTCAGGACGGCCGCATCCATCCGGGGAGGATCGAAGAGGTGGTCGAGAAGATCAAAAAAGAGATGGATAACACGATCAAGGAGGAAGGGGAGAAGGCTCTGTTCGAGACGGGCCTGCACGGCCTTCATCCGGAACTGATCAAGCTTTTGGGAAGGCTTAAATACAGGACGAGTTACGGGCAGAATGTCCTGCAGCATTCCAAGGAAGTGGCCCATCTCATGGGCGTCATGGCAAGCGAATTGAAGCTCGACTTCAACCTTGCCAAGAGGATAGGGCTCTTACATGATATTGGAAAAGCCGTAAGCCACGAGGTCGAGGGCACACATTCGAAGTTAGGCAGCGACCTGGCCCGCAAGTTCGGCGAGTCTGAAAATATCTGCCATGCCATCGAGGCCCATCACCAGGACATAGAGCCCAAAACTCTTCTGGCGGTACTGGCCCAGGCCGGGGACGCCATAAGCGCGTCCCGTCCGGGCGCGCGCAGGGAGACATTGGAGACTTACGTAAAACGTCTTGAAAAACTGGAGGCGATTGCGGATTCCTTCAAAGGCGTGGCAAAGGCCTATGCGATACAGGCCGGCCGCGAGATACGCGTTATGGTCCAGCCCGATAAGATAAACGACGCCCAGGCAGCCGTACTGGCAAGGGATATTACGAAGAAGATAGAAGAAGGGCTCGAATATCCGGGACAGATAAAGGTGACTGTGATACGCGAGACGAGAGCAGTGGAGTACGCTAAATGATAAATCCGAAATTCGAATATCGAAATCCGAAACAGTATCAAATGACGAAAATTCGAATAATCAAAGTAGTGATTTCGAATGTTTGAACATTTGATATTCGGATTTGTTTCGAATTTCTAATTTCGTGCTTAGGATTTAAGGAAAGGGTATGATGAGAGTATTATTCATAGGCGACATAGTAGGTGAACCGGGAAGACGGGCGGTCAGGGAGCTGGTCCCAAAGATAGCGAAGAAACACGGCATAGACTTTGTGATCGCTAACGGAGAGAATGTCGCCGGAGGGAGCGGCGTGACGCCGTCCCTGGCGGATGAGCTGCTCAGTTCCGGCGTCGATGTCATTACTTCGGGCGACCATATCTGGAAGAGAAGAGAGATATTGGAATATCTTCAATCAAGCACCAGGCTATTAAGGCCCGCCAACTATCCTTCCGATACCCCGGGTTTTGGCTCAACAGTGGTAAAGTCGGCCTCCGGCGTCGATGTGGGCGTCATAAACCTCATCGGCCGCGTCTTCATGCAGCCCGTAGAGTGCCCTTTCCGAAAGGTCAAGGAAGAGCTTGCGAAGATCAAAAACAGGGCCAGGATAATAGTAGTCGATATGCACGCCGAGGCGACAAGCGAAAAGATCGCGCTCGGATGGTATCTCGACGGGCAAGTGAGCGCTGTCATCGGGACCCACACGCACGTCCAAACCGCCGACGAGAAGATATTGCCCGGAGGCACGGCGTTCCTCTCGGACGCCGGCATGACAGGCCCGTTCGATTCCGTCATAGGAAGAAAGAAGGAGCAGATCCTGTCGAGATTTCTCACCCAGATGCCGGTCAAGTTCGAGATGGCCGAAGGCGATATCCAGCTCCACGGAGCGATAATAGATATAGACGATAAGACCGGCAAAGCCGATTCGATCAAGCGGGTACAGGAGAAGCTGGAAAGATAAATTTAAAGCTGAACGCCACGGCGAAGTTAATAGCTGTCGATAGCTAACATTTTTCGCCATCGTCAGATGGCGGAACTTTTAGGTGCTTGCCGGAGCGACTGTCGTAAAATTTCGATACATTATGGCGATATAGGCTTTATCATCGGAATTTTACCACAGCAAATCGGCATGCCCAATGCCGATTTGCGACAAGCGGAGGCAACACCTGAAAGTAAACGCCTGACTGTAAAGGCGAAAAATATTCTGAATAGGACAGATGAACGAGCAGAAAGAGAAACACATATATTCGGTCTCTGAGCTCACGAAGTATATCCGCGTGATACTCGAGGACTCGTTCCCCGGCATCTGGATCGAGGGCGAGATATCCAATTTTGTCCTGCACTCATCCGGCCATATGTACTTTTCCATGCGCGACGCGAACGCCAGCCTGAAATGCGCCATGTTCAAGCGCGCCAACGAGAAGTTGAAATTCAGGCCCAAAGACGGCATGAAGATAATCTGTTACGGCTCGATTAGCGTCTACGAGGCCCGCGGGGATTACCAGCTTATCGTCGAACAGATCGAGCCTAAGGGCATAGGCGCGCTCCAGCTGCAGTTCCAGCAGTTAAAAGAGAAGCTGCTGAAGGAGGGGTTATTCGACGCGGGGCACAAAGTGCCGATACCGTATCTGCCGACGAGCATAGGCATAGTCACGAGCCCGACGGGAGCGGCGATCCGCGACATACTCAATATAGCCAGAAGAAGGTTCTCGAACGTCGAGATAATAATTAACCCGGTCAAGGTCCAGGGCGAGAGCGCCAGGACCGAGATCGCCGCGGCGATCAGGCAGTTCAACAAATTAAATAATATCGACGTCATGATAGTGACGCGCGGAGGAGGCAGCCTCGAGGACCTGTGGCCTTTCAATGAAGAGGTGGTGGCGCGGGCTATCTACGATTCCGAGATACCCGTCATAAGCGCCGTCGGGCATGAGATAGACTACACCATATCGGATTTTGTTGCGGACTTCAGGGCGCCGACGCCTTCAGCCGCGGCCGAACTCGTGATCCCGAAAAAAGAGGACCTTGCGAACCTTATAGCTACGTCCACGACAAGATTGAAGAATGCGCTCGCCGGGAAGATCAATATATTGGCGGAGAGGCTCGCCACATTGAAGGACAGTTATATCCTGCGCCAGCCGCTCAATATCATCACCCAGTATGAGCAGGAGATCGATGAGCTTCGGAAAGATATCGCCATAAGGATAGACCACATCGTAAAGATGCGGTCGGAAAATTTTAACCTGTTGATAAGTAAGCTTGATGTCCTAAGTCCGCTCGGCATATTGAATAGAGGATATAGTATTACGGCGAAACTGCCGGAAAGCAGTATCATTAAAGACGCGGGATCGCTCAAGGTGAACGATATAGTGGAGACGAGGCTGGGAAAAGGAAAATTCAGGAGTAAGGTAGAGGAAATAGAATAAAGGCAAAAGTGAAAAGTAAAAAGGTAAAAGTTCAAGTAAAAATTAAAAATTTTAAATTTTGAATTGCAATTTTAGCTTTTGCATTTTGACTTTTACCTTAAACGAGGATATTGACTGGAGGAATTATGGCTGAGATGAAATTCGAAGAGGCGCTTAAGAAACTCGAGAAGATAGTCGAGGACCTGGAGGGCGGGAACATCCCGCTCGACGAGTCCCTTGATAAGTATGCCGAGGGCATAAGGCTTTCCAAGGTATGCGCCAAGAAGCTGGAGCTCGCCAGGAAGAAAGTGGAGATACTTTTGAAGTCCGAAGACGGCTCCGTGGAACTGAAGCCGTTCGACGAAAAGAACGCCGAAGAAGAGGCGAGGCCGAAAGAGGCGGATAAGAAGAAAAAAGGCAAGGCGGAAGAAGGCCTATTCTGAAAATTCCCGCAAGGTGGTTATGGATTTTAACAAAGAGATAAGCCGTTTAAGGGCCGTTATTGACAAAAAATTAGACACGCTCCTGCCGTCCGTAAAACAGGAGCCAAAAGCGGTTCACAAGGCGATGCGCTACAGCGTATTCTCCGGCGGAAAAAGGATCAGGCCAATCATTGTCATTGAGGCTTCAAAGGCATGCGGCGCCCTTCGACAAGTTCAGGGCGCCGTCCCGAGCCTGTCGAGGGACGGCGGGAATATAAGCGACGCCGTTATAGCCGGATGCGCCGTAGAATTGGTCCATACCTATTCCCTGATCCACGACGACCTGCCGTCCATGGACGACGATGATTACAGGCGGGGCAAGCCAAGCTGCCACAAGGCGTTTGGGGAAGCGAACGCGATCCTTGCCGGCGACGCGCTTTTGACGCTGGCCTTTAATGTTATCGCAAAGAATCTCAAACCCGGCGTAAGCGCCGGCGCCGCGGCCGAGTTATCCGACGCCATAGGGACATACGGAATGGTCGGAGGGCAGGCCCTTGATATGTCATATTCAGCGGCCCGTCCGGCGAAGGCGGCGGCCTTGAAGCTCATCAATCGTCTTAAAACGGCCAGGCTCTTTGAGGCATCCTCAAAATTGGGCGCTATAACGGCCCGCGCCGGCAGAAAAAATATCAACGCCCTGGCAAGATACGGGGATTTTTTAGGAACGGCATTCCAGATAATCGATGACATACTGGACGACGATGGCTATATGAAAACATTCGGCGTCGAGAATGCGCGAGCCGATACAAAAAGATCGGTAGATAAAGCTAAAAAAGCTTTGAGGGCGTTCGGGAAAAAAGCGGACACTTTGAACTTCATAGCCGACCGCATATTGGAAAGGGCGGATGGGAAGACTGATAGACGGGATAAATAGCCCGGCGGACCTGCGCAAGCTTGAATTCTCGCAGCTGCAGAATGTTGCCGACGAGATACGCGGCGAGATACTGAAGACGGTCTCAAAGACCGGGGGACATATCGCGTCCAGTCTCGGCGCCGTCGAGCTTACCGTGGCGGCGCATTACGTATTTAACACGCCCAAAGACGTCATCCTGTGGGATGTGGGCCACCAGACATACGCGCACAAGATACTGACAGGCAGGCTGAAAAATTTTTCCACCTTAAGACAGCTCGGAGGTTTGAGCGGTTTCCCGAACAAGGAAGAGAACCCGCAGTACGATATATTCACCAGCGGCCACAGCTCGACGTCGATCTCTACGGCTATGGGGCTTGCCGTTGCCCGCGACCTGAAAGGCGGCAAGAACAAAGTGATCGCGGTGATAGGCGACGCCTCCCTCGCCGGAGGTATGTCATTCGAAGCGCTTAATCACGCCGGTCACGCGCAAAAAGACATCATAGTGATACTTAACGACAACGAACGTTCTATCTCGCAAAGTGTCGGGGCGCTCAGCAGGTATCTTAACAGGATACTGGCGAATCCCGCCTACAATAAGATAAGAAGAGACGCCGAACGGCTCGTAAAACGCATACCGTGGTTCGGATTCAGGGCGTACAGAGCGGCCAGAAAGCTGGAAGAGGGGCTAAAGAACCTGCTGATCCCGGGGATGCTTTTTGAAGAGCTGGGATTCAGATACTTCGGCCCTATAGACGGGCACAACATGCCGCAGCTGGTCGCTACGCTCAAGAACCTGGCGGACCTGAACGAGCCTATACTGATCCATGTAATGACCAGGAAAGGGAAAGGATATAAGTTCGCCGAAGAGAATCCGGCGGCATTCCACGGTATAGGCCCTTTTGACCTGCAGACAGGCAAGAAGACAGGCGACGAAAGCGATATAACTTTCACCGAAGCGTTCGGCGACAAGATGGTAGAGCTGGCCGGGAAAGACCCGCGAGTAATAGCCGTAACGGCGGCGATGCTGGACGGCACGGGCCTCAATAAGTTTTCGTCAATGTATCCGGAACGTTTTTTCGATGTGGGCATAGCCGAAGAACATGCCATAGGGTTCAGCGCCGGTCTTGCCAGAAGCGGCATGAAGCCCGTTGTGGCGATATATTCGACCTTTTTGCAGAGAGGTTATGACCAGATAATCCATGACGTGGCCCTGCAGAACCTGCCGGTCATATTCTGCCTGGATAGGGCCGGCCTTGTCGGAGAGGACGGGCCTACTCATCATGGCGTCTTTGATATAGCATATCTGCGCCACATACCGAATCTCGTCTTTATGGCTCCCGCGACCCCCGCCGACCTCAGGGAGATGCTTGAGTTGGCCGTCGGGCTTAATAAGCCTGTTGCCATACGTTATCCCAAAGGTTCGGCTGTCATGTCGGCGCCGTCAGATACGATGGTAGCCGAGGGGAAAGGGAAGATCTTACGGTCCGGAAAAGAGATCGCTATCATCTCTATAGGCAGTATGACCCCTGTGGCGCTGGAGATAGCCGGTATCCTCTCAAAGAAGAGGATAGACGCTACCGTAGCCGACGCGAGGTTCATTAAACCTGTCGACGAAGAGCTTTTGGCCGATATTTTCAGCAGGTTTAAAAAGGTCGTGACCATGGAAGAAGGCGTCCTGGAAGGCGGTTTCGGGTCCGCCGTGCTTGAATTCATGGAAAGGGAAGGGGTAAAAGGGGTCAAGATACGCAGGATCGGCCTTCCCTGCAGATTTGTGGAGCACGGCAAAAGAGGGGAGCTGTTTTTAAAGTATAACTTGACACCCGCCGCTATTTGCGATGTAATTATAAGGGAGGTTATATAAAATTTTTCGCGCCTGAGAGGTTTCCTCTCGGGTGCGGTATCTCAACACCGCACCCTCGGGATACTCTATCCGATGAACGAATAATTTTATATCACAGGAAGAGTGGTATAGGTATGGCGAAGATAAAGATAGATAAAGCAAGGTGCAAGGGCTGTTACCTGTGCGTGGTGAACTGCCCGAACGGCCTTATAAAGATATCCAAAGAGATAAACGCGAGAGGCGTGAAACCCGTATTTTTCTCGGGCGGCGGGTGCACAGGGTGCGCTATGTGCGCGCTTGTATGCCCGGATTGCGGAATAACGGTGTATAAGTAAAGGTATAGTTTATGAGCCATAAGGTTTTGATGTGCGGGAACGAGGCGTGCGGAGAAGGCGCTATAATGGCAGGGTGCAAGTTTTACGCCGGTTACCCGATAACACCGCAGAACGAACTTACGGCATACATGGCAAAGCGCCTTAACGAGACCAACGGGGTCTTCATACAGGCCGAGTCGGAGCTCGCTGCGATAAATATGGTCTTAGGAGCGGCCTGTGTCGGGGAGAGGGCCATGACCTCTTCATCGAGCCCCGGGATAAGCCTGAAGCAGGAAGGCATATCCTATCTGGCCGGATGCGAACTTCCGTGCGTTATCGCAAATATGCAAAGAGGCGGGCCAGGGCTGGGGAACATAGCCCCATCCCAAGGAGATTATTTCCAGGCCGTAAAAGGCGGAGGGCACGGAGACTACAAGATAATAGTGCTGGCGCCCTCGTCGGCCCAGGAGCTTTTGGAATTCACATACCTTGCGTTCGACCTGGCCGATAAATATAGAAATCCCGTGATGATACTTGGAGACGGCCTTTTGGGACAGATGATGGAACCGGTCCACATAAATATGGATCTCGTCCCGCTAAAGGTAGAAAAACCGTGGGCTCTCACAGGCTGCGAGGGCAGGAAACCGAATATAATACGATCGCTTCTGCTGCCCGACGGCGCGCTTGAAGAGCACAATAAAAAACTGCAGAAAAAATTCGCCGGGATCAGGGAAACCGAGATCCGTTTCCAGGGTTTGCATACGAAAGAGAGCGAGATAACGCTGGTCGCTTACGGGTCTGTCGCGAGAATAGCGAAAGCCGGCATGGAGCTCGCGCGCTCCAAAGGCCTGAAGGTCGGCCTGATCAGGCCCATAACGCTGTGGCCGTTCCCGGATAAGGCTCTCGAAGAGGCCTGCGCGAAGACGAAGAAGTTCCTGGTGCTGGAGATGAGCGCCGGCCAGATGGTGGAGGACGTAAAACTGGCGGTGAACGGACGGGCCGAGGTGGCTTTTTACGGCAGGATGGGCGGAGGTATTCCCGACGAAGAAGAGATATTGCGCCAGATCGAGAGCCTGATATGAAGAAAAAGATCAAAGAAATTCAGGAAGCGGAAAATAATATTTTGTTCACGCGGCCCGTGAGCCTTCGCGAAGCGGAAAACCACTATTGCGCCGGCTGCGGGCACGGCATAGTCCACAGGCTCGTATGCAGGGCGATCGACGAATTCGGCATACGCGAAAAGGTTATAGCCGTGGCGCCGGTCGGATGCGCGGTGATAGCGTATGATTATTGGGATTTCGACGTTACAGAAGCCCCGCACGGCAGGACGCCTGCAGTGGCGACGGGCATTAAAAGGATGAGGCCGGACAATATTGTATTTACGTATCAGGGCGACGGAGACCTCGCGGCCATAGGGACGGCGGAGATAATACACGCGGCTAACCGCGGAGAAAATATAACGGTAATATTCGTCAATAACGGCGTATACGGCATGACGGGCGGCCAGATGGCCCCTACGACGCTTGCGGGGCAGAGGACGAGCACCACGATTTACGGCAGGAGCCTGAGGCGCGAGGGCTATCCGATCAAGATGTTGGAGATGCTTGCGGTCCTTCCCGGTGCGAAATATCTGGAGCGCGTGTCGGTCCATTCATCGCAGGAAGTCTTGAGGGCTAAGCGCGCGATAACGAAGGCGTTTAAGATGCAGATAGATAACAAAGGTTTCTCGATGGTGGAGGTCCTGTCGATGTGCCCCACCTATTGGGATATGACGCCGATCCAGGCGGCTGACAGGATAAAGAACGAGGTCAGCACGTTCTATCCGCTCGGCGTAATAAAGAGTTGTTAATTTAGTAACCAGATACCAGTAACCAGAATATGGCAAAGACAAAAACCAGACATGCGGTAAGCGGACATAAAATGGCCAAACGCGTTGCAAGGCGATGCGAGGATATCCTCTGCGCCGGGTTCGGCGGGCAGGGGATAATGTTCATGGGGAAACTCATGGCGCAGGCCGGCCTTATCATGGGTAAGCATGTGACCTGGATGCCGTCTTACGGCGCGGAGGTAAGGGGTGGCACGGCATATTCCATGACAAAGATATCCGACGATGAGATAGCCAACCCGATAATAGCCTCGCCCGACATGCTTATAGTGATGAACGCCCCGTCGCTCGTGAAGTATGAAGGAAAATTGAGAGAAGGCGGCGTACTGATATCTAACAGGTCATTGGTAGGTTATCCGCCGAAGAGAAAAGGCGTGACTATTGTAAATATACCGGCGACCGAAATGGCCGTAAAATTAGGCGACCCCAGATGCGCCAATATGATAGCGATAGGCGCGCTTACAAAGAGATCGAAGGCATTGTCGTTGAAGAACGTCGTTATGGCCTTAAGGAATATATTCAGGAATAAGGAAGAGCTCTTCTTAAGGAATAAAAAAGCCCTCGAAGCGGGATACAAGTTCTGATGGTAAGAGTCCGTTTTGCCCCAAGTCCCACCGGTTATCTCCACATAGGAAGCGCCAGGACAGCCTTATTCAATTGGGTATACGCCAGGCATTACGGCGGCGCGTTCATCCTCCGCATAGAGGATACCGATCTTGTCAGGTCGAAAAATGAATTCCTGGACGAGATAATGACGGACCTTAAATGGCTCGGCATAGGATGGGACGAAGCGCCTATCCGGCAGAGCGAACGCTTCAATGTATACCGCGAGGCGGCCGAAGGACTCCTGAAGCAGGGTAAGGCCTACCGTGAAGGCGAGGCGTACATATTTAAGGTGGAGAAGTCCCGGACGATCGAGATCGACGACATGATACACGGCAAGGTGTCGTTCAATACGGACGATATCAAGGACCAGGTCATGATAAAATCCGACGGCTCGCCTACCTATAACTTCTCATGCGTCATCGACGACGCTTATCTTAAGATCACGCACATAATACGCGGTGACGACCACGTTTCCAATACACCCAAACAGGTGCTTTTCTATGAAGCGCTCGGGCTCGAGGCCCCCCGGTTCGGACATATGCCTCTTATTATGGGCGCGGACGGCGCCAAGCTCTCGAAACGGCACGGCGGAGTCGCGGTAGAAGAGTATAAAAGAGAAGGTTTCCTGCCGGAAGCGCTTGTGAATTACCTGCTGCTTCTCGGCTGGTCGCCGGGAGGCGACCGCGAGATAATCCCTCTTGACGAGGCTGTCAAGTCGTTCGATATCAATGACATGAAGGGCGTCCAGGCGAAGTTCGATCTGCAAAAACTCAGGTGGATGAGCGGAGAGTATATTGCGGCTAAAAAAAATAGCGAGCTCGTCGGACTTATAAAGCAACAGATGAAAGACGCCGGCAAGGAGACAACGGCTGCGGACGAGTTGCTCTCAAAGGTGATAGACCTTTACAAAGTCCGCATAAAGACGCTTTCCGAATTTATTCAGATGACAGACCATTTTTTCGGCGACAATTATTCAGTCGAGGAGAAAGGAGTCGAAAAACATCTAAAGCCCGCGGAGTCGAAGGCTATATTGCGCGATTTTGCGGACAGGATCGAAAAGGTAATCGACTTTTCACATAGCGCTTTAGAACAGGAGTGTCGTAAGATGGCCGAAGAGAAGGGCTTGAAGGCCGGCCAGATAATACATCCGACCCGTGTGGCCATAAGCGGCAAGACCACGGGCGCGGGGCTGTTCGAGATGATGGAAGTCCTGGGAAAAGACAAGGTAATCTCGAGGATGAATAAGGCCGCGGCAGGATAAAACATAGAAATTAATATGACTACTACGCAGAAGAATAACTTTATACGCGAAATAATCGACGAGCACCTGAAGACAAACAGGTTCGCGGGCTTGGTCCACACCCGTTTTCCGCCGGAGCCGAACGGCTATCTCCATATCGGGCACGCCAAGGCGATATGCCTTAATTTCGGGATAGCGCGCGACTATAAAGGATTATGCAACTTGAGGATGGACGACACAAACCCCGAGAAAGAGGAAGTAGAATACGTTAACTCCATAATAGAGGATGTGAAATGGCTCGGCTTCGATTGGGGCGACAGGCTATTCTACGCGTCGGATTATTTCGATAAGCTTTATGAATACGCTGTCCGGCTTATTAAGCTCGGCAAGGCGTATGTATGCGACCTGAATGCCGACGAAATACGCGAATACCGCGGGACGCTCACACAAGCAGGCAAAGACAGTCCGTACCGCAATCGTTCCGCCGATGAGAACCTCGCGCTCTTCGAACGTATGCGAAAAGGCGAATTTCCCGACGGGAGCCGAGTCCTCCGGGCCAGGATAGACATGGCGAGCTCTCACATAATAATGCGCGATCCGGTCGTCTACAGGATAAAGAAGGAGGACCACCACAGGACCGGGAACAAGTGGTGCATCTATCCTATGTACGACTTCGCGCACTGCCTTTCCGATTCGATAGAAGGCATTACCCATTCTATATGTACGCTTGAGTTCGAGAATAACCGCCCGCTGTATGACTGGATACTCGACACCCTCGGCGTCTATCACCCGCAGCAGGTAGAATTCGCGCGGCTAAACTTAAGCAATACGTTGTTGAGTAAGAGGAAACTTCTGCAGCTGGTCGTTGAGAAGCTCGTGGACGGTTGGGACGACCCAAGGATGCCGACTTTGTCGGGACTTCGCAGGCGGGGCTACACTTCCTCGTCGATACGGAATTTCTGCGATGATATAGGCGTGGCGAAGATGGACTCGATCATCGATCTTACGGTGCTCGAGAATTCGATAAGGGAGGAATTAAATAAGACCGCCCCCCGCACTATGGCTGTATTGAGACCTCTGAAGCTCGTCATAACTAATTACCCGCAGGGGAAGACGGAAGAGCTCGACGCTATCAATAATCCGGAAGATCCCGCCTCCGGAACGAGGAAAGTGCCTTTCAGCCGGGAGCTTTATATCGAGCGCGACGATTTCAGGGAAGAACCGCCGCCGAAGTTCTTCAGGCTGGCTCCGGGCAGGGAGGTGCGTCTGCGATATGCCTATTTTGTGAAATGCGTGGAAGCTGTAAAAGACCCGAAAACAGGAGATGTTACGGAACTTAGGTGCACATACGATCCCGAAACGCGCGGCGGCGACGCAAAAGACGGCCGCAAAGTCAAGGCGACTCTGCATTGGGTCTCGGCCGCTCATGCCGTCAGGGCAGAGGCAAGGCTCTACGACTTTCTCTTTACAAAGAGGAACCCGAACGAAGCGCCCGAAGGCGCAGATTTCCGCGCGAATATCAATCCCAATTCGCTCGAGACGCTGAAATCATGCATGGTCGAACCTGTGCTTAAGAATGCGGCGCCGGGCAGCCGGTATCAATTTGAACGAGTGGGCTATTTCTGTCTTGACCCAGTTGCTTTCAAAGACGGTAAGGCGGTTTTTAACAGGATAGTCTCCCTTAAAGACACATGGGCCAAAGAAGAGAAGAAGAGTATTAAAAGAGTTGAAAAATAGCCTATTGTAAGATAAGATTTATACATTCGCTTTCATAGACAAGCAATATTTGCGCCTCAGCGGCTACGATCCTCCTGCTCGTCGGATTGTTTAACGCCGCTTCGGCATCAATTTTGTTTCACAAAATTGACGGGTAGTGTAACGGTAGCACAGCAGCCCTAAACCAGAATCTTAAGGCAGTCAGGCTGCGGACGATTCGGTTTAGGGCTGCCATGAACCGAACGTACCTTAGACAGACTATCTCAACGTTCTGGTTCATGGCAGACTCCCAATTTATGTATTATGCATACGTCTTATATAGCCGGAATAGTAAGAAATTTTATATTGGATATACCTCGGGTTTAGAAAGAAGGTTGCAAGAACATAATAAAGGCCAGGTGCACACAACGAGCAGGATGATAGGCCCGGAGCTTATCTTTTATGAAGCATTTAAGTCTGAAGATGATGCTCGACGCAGAGAATCATATTTTAAAACGACCAAGGGAAAGAAGTCTTTAAGGCTAATATTAAAAAGTTCCTTATCATGTTGACGGGTAGTGTAACGGTAGCACAGCAGCCCTAAACCAGAATCTTAAGGCAGTCAGGCTGCGGACGATTCGGTTTAGGGCTGCCATGAACCGAACGTACCTTAGACAGACTATCTCAACGTTCTGGTTCATGGCAGACTC
>Ga0265297_10005951_pt1 | contig 18114 bp, 15 predicted proteins | sample Munlanlwell13791_FD_192502 | JGI IMG/M metagenome (GOLD analysis project Ga0265297, IMG submission 192502) | Leachate microbial communities from a municipal landfill in Southern Ontario, Canada - Leachate well 137-91 | ecosystem: Engineered > Solid waste > Landfill > Unclassified | place...
TTATTCTTCGCGGATCGAGCTTGACCGGCCGGGCTATTCATACGCGGTCGACACTTTTTTGGCCTTAAAGAAAAAGTTCGGCCCCCAGGCCAAGCTTTTTTATATCATGGGGTTGGATTCGATCAATGAGGTCCTTTCCTGGCGCAAGCCGTTGGAGCTCTTCAAGCTGTGCGAATTTATCGTCGGGACCAGGCCGGGGAGCCGGATCCGGACCTTTCGCCGGCTGGTTAAGTTCCCGCCGCTCCAGAAAGAGGTCGACAAGATCAAACTGTTGGAGTTGAAGGAAGCGATTTCCGCTTCGGACATCCGCCGCCGGGTCCGGGCCGGCAAATCGATCTCCAGGCTGGTGCCGAAAGTGGTTGAAAACATTATCAAAAAAGAAGGGTTATATAAAAATGACGATCCCAAACGCCAATAAACTGGTCCTCCCTAACGGGATCCGGGTCCTGACCGAAGAGATCCCTTCGATGCGTTCGGTCGCCATGGGGATCATGGTCGGCGCTGGTTCCGGCAATGAAATCGACAAAGAGGCCGGGATCTCCCACTTTATCGAGCATATGATGTTCAAGGGGACCCCGAAACGGAGCGCTTTTGAGATCGCTCACGCCCTTGATTCGGTCGGCGGGAAAATGAACGCCTACACCAGCAAAGAAGTGACCATGTACTACGCGGTCGTCCTGGATAAGCACATCGAAACCGCGGTGGACGTCTTAAGCGATATGTTCATGAATTCATTGTATGACACCAAAGAGATGGAGACGGAAAAAGGGGTCGTTTTGGAAGAGATCAAAATGTACGAGGATACTCCGGACGAGTTGATCCACGATCTCTTTGCCGAAAAGATCCTCCACGGTCATCCTTTAGGCCGGCCGACGATCGGGTCAAACGAAACGGTCGGAGCGATTACCCGGGACGATATTCTTAATTACCAGCAACGGCTTTATAGCCCGAACAACGTGATCGTTTCGTTGGCCGGGGCGATACCTAAAAATATCATTGACCTGCTCCGGCCGTATTTTGAAAAGCTCTCCGGGGTCGACGTGGTCCACCAAATGCCCCAACCGGAGATCAAAGGGTCGATCAGCCTTAAACAAAAAAAGACCGAACAGGCTCATCTTTGTCTTGGGGTCAAAGGTCCTTCCCATCGCGATAAAGATAGGTATGCCTACTCTGTGATGGATAACATTTTGGGGGGGACAATGAGCTCCCGGTTGTTCCAGGAAGTTCGGGAGAAGCGGGGCTTGGCCTACGCGATCTATTCGACTGGTTCTCCCTTCCGGGATTTTGGCCTCTCTTACGTTTACGCCGGGACCGGCAAGGAGACCCTGGGTTACGTGATCGAGTTGATCCTGGAACAATTTACTAGTTTGAAGAAAGCAGGGATCACCAAAGAAGAGCTGTCCCGTGCCAAGGAGTATTTGAAAGGTTCAATGGTCCTGGGATTAGAGTCTTCTTCATCGCGGATGAGCTGGATCGCCCGTTCAGAGCTTTATCACGACCGGATCCAATCGGTTGACGAAGTTTTTGCCGCGATCGACAAGGTTACCCATGACGACATCGTCCGGCTGGCGAATAATTATTTCCGGGACGAAGACCTGACCTTGACGGTGATCGCTGACCTGGAAGAGTTACCGGTTAAAGAGCTACACTGCTAATAGAAGAGGGGAAAGAATGAAGAATATTAAGGTCCAGATCAAACGTTTACCGAACAATACCGACCTGCCGCTGCCGAAATATATGAGCGACCATGCCGCCGGCATGGACCTCTACGCGGCGGTTACGGTAGACTTAGCGATCGCGCCGGGCGAGTGGAAATTGGTCCCAACCGGGCTGGCGATCGCCCTGCCGGAAGGGTACGAAGCGCAGGTTAGGCCCCGTTCCGGTTTGGCGCTCAAGCAGGGGGTTTCCGTCTTGAACACGCCGGGGACGGTCGACGCCGATTACCGGGGCGAGGTCGGAGTGATCCTGATGAACCACAGCAAACAAGATTTAGTGATCAAGCGGGGCGATCGGATCGCCCAGATGATCATCAATAAGTTCGAGCGGATCGTATTTGAAGAAGTCGAAGAACTGTCGGCGACCGAACGGGGCGCCGGCGGCTTCGGGCATACGGGGGTAAGCCATGGAAAAAATTAAAGTAATCGTTAATGGAGCGAAAGGAAAGATGGGCCAGGAGACGGTGAAAGCGGTCCAGAACGAGGCCGACCTGGAATTAGTCGCCCAGACCGATGTCGGCGACGATTTGGCCAAAGTGATCAAGCAAAGCGGGGCGGACGTGGTGGTCGACTTCACCCATCCGGCCGCGGTCATGGAAAATATCCGCCAGATTTTGAAGAGTGGAGCGCACGCCGTCATCGGCACGACCGGTTTGACCGACGAGAACCAGAAGGAGGTCAAAGGGTTGTGCGACGCTCATAAGGTCAATTGCCTGATCGCCCCGAATTTTGCCATTGGCGCGGTCCTGATGATGATGTTCGCCAAGGAAGCGATCAAATACATGCCGAAAGCCGAGATCATTGAGTTCCACCACGAACAAAAAGTGGACAAACCGTCCGGGACGGCGATCAAGACCGGCCACATTATGGGGAAGGATGTTCCGATCCACTCGGTCCGACTGCCGGGGATGGTCGCGCATCAGGAAGTTATTTTCGGCGGTTTGGGACAGACCCTGACCATTCGCCACGATTCGATCTCCCGGGATTCTTTCATGCCGGGGGTGGTTATGGCGGTCCGGAAGATCAAAGGGCTCAAGGGCTTGGTTTACGGCCTGGAAAACCTGTTATAATTAAGGCGTGGCAAATTATTATAAAGTAGTCGCGGAGAACCGCAAAGCCCGTTTTGATTATATAGTCCTCGAGGTCTATAAAGCCGGTTTAGTTTTGACCGGAAATGAGGTAAAATCCGTCCGGATGGGGAGGGTTGACCTCCAGGACAGTTTTGGTCGGGTTGAAAACGGGGCGATTTTGTTATATGGTATCCACATCAACCCGTACGGCCAGGGGCAGATCAACAAGATCGATCCCCGACGCCCGCGCCTGGTCTTGCTGAATAAGCAAGAATTGGTGAAATTGACCGGAAAAGTGGCCGAAAAAGGATTGACCCTGGTCCCGCTCAAGGTCTATTTCGACGGTAACTGGGCGAAAGTCGATCTGGGGCTGGCCAAGGCGAAAAAGAAGTACGAAAAGCGTGAATCACTTAGACGTCGAACAACTGAAAGAGAAATTGAAAAAGCTTTTAGAGGAAAAAATCGTGATTAATAAAGCTCAAGCCCGTTCCTTCACCGTTTCCGACCTCTACAAAGAGGCGGCCAAGATGGTGCAGGATGAATTTAAAGGGATTAAAAGCCGGCCGCTGACCCCGGCCGAACAAGCGAAATCGGACGAGCTGGCGAAGATGATCTCCAAGTTGGCCCTAAAGGAGATGAACCTGATATGATCGAGATCCCGGGACAAAAACCTTTTACCCCGCCGGTCGCGCCGAAGGAAGTTAAAGGGGTAGATAAAGAATCGAACGAAGGGACGGTCCAGAAGTCGGGTCCCCAGTTAAAAACACCGATCCCGCAAAGTATTGGGCGGGGGCCGGAACTTGACGCTCAGGCTATTGCCACCCGTTTGGCTGTTCTGGCGACGGAAGCGAAAGAAAAGGAACTGAAGTTCGAGGACATCATCGACCGGGCGATCGCCGAGACCGGCATGACCAACGCCCAGGGAGCGATGGAAGAGATCAACCGCCGCGTCCAGCAGGAGATCGAGAACGAGATCACCAAGATCAAAGAGAACAAAGACCTGATGGAAGAAGCGGAAAGCTGGCAGGAATTTGCCGAAACCCTCGCCCGGATGAACCAACAACAAGTCGAATCGTTTTTGGGACTGCTCCAAGAAACGATCAAGACCAGAAGCTTCTAATAATTTCGAAATCCTAACCTCTAAATATATTTCGGATTTAGTATTTCGAGTTTTCACAACGCAGTTGTGGCTGTTGGGGCTGTAAGGGTTTTGACGGGGAGTTGTGGTTGCGCGAGTTGCGAGCCGAGGAAGTCATCTCACCTCGTTAAACAAGGTGACAAATTTTAAACGCAGTTGGTAAAACACCTGCAGAGGCGTTTGGTACTCTCGAGAACTTGATGGCTAACATCAAGGGCTTCGTTGAGTTTCCAGCCCTCGTTTCCGCTTAATAATATAAGCGGGCCGTCTTCCGGATTCGCCGATAGGTTCGGGTCAAGACGTTATTTTGTCGGCTACCCGCCGGTCCCGCCGGTTGGCCAAGCGGGGAAACTTTTAAGCGGCTAGCTTAAGAAATCCCTCGTTTCAGGTTAAATCTTAAGCGAAAAATTAATTGAAGCTACGCTCGTAGCGGCTCTCGCAATTGCCTTTCCGGACAGGGGTTCGACTCCCCTCAGCTCCATTTTGCTTTCTTCCCCTTGACCCCCGTACTCTTCCCCCTTATAATACCCTACATGCGGCTTTCATCTTTTCAAAAGGGGCTCCTTGTCGCCTTCGCCGGTATTTTCGTGCTGTTATCGCTCCTTTTTATCAATGGGATCTTTCTGGGCGATGCTTTTTCCAAAGAAGAAGCGCAGCACGCTATTTACGGACTCTGGCTTTATAAGGATATTCACGCTTTCGATCTCGGCGCTTTTTGGTACGATACCCAGCGGCAGATGTTCTGGCCGTTCCTTCATTCCTGGTTCCTTTCTTTATCGTTCCTTTTTTTCGGGGTCAGCTTTGCTTCTGCCCGGTTCTTGAGCTATGTCATCTTTTTGCTGACCCTTTTCCTGATGTATCAATCTTCGGTGAAACTGAGCGGCAAGTCCGGCTGGAAGATCGGCTTGCTAGCAGTTTACATGGCCCTATCTTCGCCCATAATGATCAATTACGCGACGAAAAATACCCTGGAAGGGTTAGGCGCGTTGATCTTTCTGGCCGGGTATTATTTATATGATTTTAGTGAATGTCGGAAGCTTGTTCTTGATTATGTTTTCTTAGGTCTATTGGTTGGCCTGTCGATCTACACTAATTATCTTTACGCCTATTTCATGATCCCCGCTTTTCTGGTCGTTTCCCTGGCCAAGCTTGGCCCGATCTGCGTGGAAATAGTCGAGCTCGACAAAAAAGGCGAGAAAGCGGCCTTGCCTTTTTTTTGGTGGGCGTACCGCAAACTGATCTTCCTCACGGTCTTGTTTGTTTTTGCCGGCGCCTGGTTCTTTACCTCCGCTTTTTCCAGGAAGTTTCTCCTTTTCCTCCAGGCGATCTTCCGCTATTCCGGCGGCGAGGCGGTTGACGGGTTAGTGCCGGCCCTGATGTATTACCCGCGGACGATCATTGAAAATTTTTCCTTTTCTCCCTGGCTCGGGCTTTTGATCGTGGTCGCCCTTTTCCTTCCCTTTACCGCTTTCCATTACTGGAAGACAAATAAGCTCTATACGTTCATCTGGACGGTCCTGGTCCTGGCGACCCTGACTGTCCCGACTAAAGCGCCGCAGTTCATTTACATCATCGCCCCCTTCCTGTTCATGGTGGCGGCTTCCGCTTTTTATTACTTTATGGAAAAATTTGACTTGAAAGGGCGCCGGGTCTTGCTGGTCCTGGCGATCCCGGCCGTGATCTCTCTTCCTGCCCTCTTCGGGCTTTATTTCCCCGCCCGGCCGGCCGAGAACATGGTTAGCGTGATGAACTACTACCGCCAGAGCGTCTTGCCGCGGCATCCGGTGGCGATTTCGGTCAATCTTCAGCATCTGAACTCCGAAGTGATGAACTTCTATTTTTGGGATTGGAACGCCCCGGTCCTGGCCGACCCGGCGATCCAGGACGAACAGCTTTTACGCTCCGCCCGCTACTTTTTTGCCGTTGAGCTTGACGAGAACAGTCCGGTCCAGCTCGATGTCCTGGACGATTCAATATTTCGCTGGAATTCCTTTCTGGGCGAGAAGCTCCGGTCGGGTGATATCCGCGAGCTTTCCATGCGCCGCTTTGACTCCCTTGGGCTGACCGCCAAGATTTACGAAAAGAAGCAAGCCCAGGCCATCGATACCACCGGGCTTTAAGCCGGCTATCGGCGACCGTTAACCCCGCGATATTCTCAATTCAACTGAAATTTCTACCCATCTTTGTCGAGAAATATAAGGATATAGGCCCCTAATAAAATTATTGAAGAGCAACCAGAAGGATAGAATGGCAAACAACAACGGATTTATCGGCGGGATGCGCGCTCTCGGCCGGGCCTATTGCGAATATGGCCGCGCCAATTTGGCGACCGGCGGCTTGGCCGGAGTCAGGGCCCATTTCCCCACTCAGGCGGAATGGAAATACCTTCCAGCTGGCCTTTATTATCATTTTATCTCCGCTCTGGCAAGCCAATTGGCCGGGGTTATTCCGGCCGAACCTGCGCCTTTAACGATTACCAGCGTCGCCATGGCAAAAAACGATTGGCAGTCCCGGGGTTTGTCAGGCCAAGCGAGCGGGGGCCCGGTCGCGGCCAGTTCGTACGTTGCCCGCTCGATCACGATGCAGCCGGTTAGGAACCGGGAAGCGAGCGAAAGGGTTTTTAGTCGGATCAAGACCAACAGCTGGGTCAAGAAACACGAGTTTACCAGGGCGGAATTTGATCAATGGTTCGACCTATCGTTTAGGCAGGAAGAGCTAAGCCGTTTTCCTGGAAAAGATGAGTTGTTCAAGTTTATGATTGGCGAATTCAAGATCGAAAAGCATCCCGACAAAGAGGAGCTTTATCGGATTGTTAGCCAGATCTCCGTGCTCAAATTGACCTCGGAAGACCTGGTCAGTAGTTTGGAAATGGCGGAAACTTTACACGAGATTGGTCGTTCGGCGGAACAATGCTTGGGGAAAAATTGGACTTCATCCTCTCTTTTTATTGCCGATCCGGCGACCGGACTGGTCCGCCTGGCGGCCAGACGGAAAGGAAATGAGTCGGAGTCCCACTACAGCGCCTGGGCGGAACCGGCCTATCTTCTGGCGGAAGCGCGCCGCCGCTACGTGGAAGAAGACGATAAAGCTTTTGTGGTTAATTTGAATGATGATCCTTCTTTTGTCGATAAGGCTAGTCGGGAAAGAGACGCCCAAAACTTTATTGGGGAAAGGGCGGAACTGTTGGTCGGTGTTTTAGTTTATAAGAGCCGGGAAGACCAGCAGCTCTATAAGAACGCCTCTCCGAAAGAACGAGAAGCGATCCGGGCCCGCAGTGTTTACGGTTACTGGCATGTTTCCAACCGGGTTTTTAACGATGAAGAAGGGCAGGCGATGTACGAAGAAAATTTTAATATCGCTAATCGGCCGCCGATCTCCCCCAATACCGATAAAACTGATTTGATCGCAAAACTCCATTCTTTAGTTCTCCATCCAGTCGCGGAAAAAATTGCCGCCCGCAAGGAAGCCCGGGGGGGCTCGATCTCTTCGATCTGGAACAGTGAAGAAAAGCCGGAAGAGACGTCAGGGGAAAAGGTCGTCAGAAGTCCCATTCCGTACGACCGGCGAAGCGGAGCGGAGATTCAAAAAGTCGCATTTGATCCGACCTTGGAACTATCGTCGGAAGACAAACTGGTGATTTTGGAAAAGGGCGAAATCAAGGATATTCAGGGGCAGCGGGTCAGGATATTTGAATACCCATATCCTAAAGTAAGAGACCGGCTTAATGGCTTTATTAATTGGATGCGGGACACGGTCTTGTTGATCTACGAAAAGGCCAAAATAGCCGAAGGAAAAACAAAAGAAGAAATGATCGCGTCATTATCGCTTGAAGATGAGCCGATGATGGAGCGGACCGTTAACCCGAGATATACGGTTTTAATTGAAGGCGCGCCCGGAAAAGAAGAGGATGTTTTAGGGATCGTTTCTTTCAGTCTGATCGAAGTTAATAATGGGGATAAACGCGTGGAAGCGATGAAAATTCCCGCGGCAATGATCCGGGAAGAGGCGAGGGGCAAGAAATTGCAGGTCGCGATCACCAATGAAATTGGCAGAAGGTTGCTATATAAGTATTGGTATGAGCATGGGATCATTAAGGGGTTTTGGCTTGCCCTGACCAAGGGGATCCCGGTTTACGCCACCAGCCAAAGCTTGCGGGTGATAAAAGATTTCGCGCGCATGAGCAATTTTTCCTTGAAGCGGACCCTTGAAGGCCGAGCGTTAACCGATGAACAGCGGTTGATTATCGACCAAGGGTCGCAAAACAAGACGGACGAAAATGGCATAGAAACCGGCGCTTACGGCGGCAGGATCGCCATTGATGAAGAAGAGGCCGGGGTTAAAATATTCGGCAAGAGTAAAGACGCTGAATTGAGGGACTTGTTGAGGACAAAAGTCGGGGAAAACGGCCGGATCCATATGGTCGCTTATTACACTTTATGGGTCGGGTTAAAGACAATGGTCGAGTTGGCTTGGAATCGATTCTGGCGTCGGATGGGAAGAAGTTAACATGACTTTAGCCACGGGTGTTAGCAAAAATTTCTGGCGACTTTATTTTAAGGTGTATGACCGGAATCAGTCAGCGCCTTATGTCCGTTTGCTTGATGAAGGGGCGCGGCATGTTGTTGTTAATCCGGCTGGAAGATATCTTGACCTTGGCTGCGGGTCAGGGAATTCAACCTTGGCGATTGGTCGGAGGCTTAACGCCGACGGCGGAGTGATTGGCATCGACTCTTCTCCTCACGCCTTGGAATTAGCCCGGGAAAAAGGAGTTGCCGGTCGGTTAAATAACGTTGATTTTCAGCAGGGGGACATAGGGCGTCCGCTCCCTTTTGACGGCGGGACTTTTGACGGCATTCTGGCGAATAACTCTTTTTATTTGATCAGCGATCCTAAACAGACCTTGGTTGATGTCATGCGGCTGCTTAAACCCGGGGGAGTCTTTCTGATGACAAACCCAAAAGAGGCGGCGAACCCATCTGAAATATTTAAAAACCATCTGGCAGTGATGAAAGAAAAATATGCTTTTCGTTATGGCCGGACGATCGGCGGGCTGGCGTTGGCCGGACATACCCTGCACGCTGTTTTTAATTATGCCTTATTACTTCCTTTTCAATTTGTGTTGAAAAACAGCTATAAAGTGGAATCGCATTTCTGGCCGGTTGAGAAATGGAGCGGGATACTGGAAGAAGCTAGGCGAGAAACCCCTTATCCCTTTGCCATCAGGCCGCCGTTCCTGACTTACGCTGAACAGAACCATACCTTCATTGTTGATAGATTAATGCCTTAATTTAGGGTATAATCCTCTTCCATGGTTCCTCAAACAGGAATTAATAAGCAGCTTTTAAATATCATGTTGGCCATGTTCTCAGTTTTGGCTGTTGCTGGAACGATTTTAATCTATTATTTCAAACTGTATCCGCTTTTTATCCCAAGTTATTATCTGATATTATCCCAAATATTTCTGGGAAGTTTTATCATAATAAATAATCCGAAGAGCCAGGTTAATGTCTTTTTCTTCCATTTCTTGTTGTTTATGGCTCTTTGGAATACTTTTGCTTCGATCATTATTCATTTGCCACCATCAACGCCGTTATTCTGGTGCGATTGGTTTATTTACATTGCCGCGATATTAATGACTTTTTTCTTAATGTTGTTTACGATGGTATTCCCCCAGAAAAAGCCTTATTTTACGCGGTTTAACAGGAATTTACTATTGATTATGCCTTTGTTTATTATCGTTGTGATCTTGGTAAATCCTAATTTTGTTATTAAAGGGATTATTTTGGAAAATGGGATGAGAGCGCCGGCCTCCGGCGATGGGTATAGTTTTTTTGTTTTTTACATTGTATTTTATATTGGGATAGTTTTATATAATTTGATTCAAAGCTATTTGCTGGCCAGCAGTTTGGAAAAGTTGCGTCTTTTTTATTTTTTAGTTGGAGCTTTTATTTCGGTCTTAGGGTTTGTGATAACAAACCTAATTCTTCTTTGGATGGGAATTGTTTCTCTTGCCTGGATGGGATCATGGTTTACGTTGATCTTTGTGGCTTTTACAACTTATTCAATCACCAAACACAATTTATTGGACATTTCCATTGTCATCAGCCGGTTCTTTGCTGAATTGTTGACTATTGCCCTTTATGTTTCAATCTATCTTGGCTTGGTTTGGATGTTTAAAAGCACTAGTCGAGAGACGGTCAATTGGCTTTTTATTTTAATGACGATCGCCATGGGAATTTTAGTCGGGCAGACCCACCAGACGATCAGACTTTTTATTCAGACGACTTCAGACAAGCTATTTTTGCGCGGGAAATACAATTACTATAAGGAATTATCGGATGCCACGACCCGGGTCGGCGAAAAAATGTCCCTGGCCGAGATCTTAAAAGTTTTGTACAGCACCTTTAACAATGTTATTGAGATCTCTAATCCCCGGATTTTCCTGCCGGAATATTTTTCCGACAATGAAAAAAGCTCCAAAGCTTACGTTATTTACGATAAAGCCAGTTTCCAGCCCTTAATGAGCGACCTGAGTGTTTTGTTGGACGCGAAATGGCTGAAAACCCTGATCGATAACCGCGTCCCAATGTACGAGGTCAAAGAAATCGACGCTTTTTTGGTCGTCCCTTGCTTTGTGGAAGAGCGGTTGATCGGCTTTTTTGCTCTTGGCCGGAAGCTTTCGGAGGACGCGTATACTGATGAAGACCTGCGGCTCCTTCGGGCGCTGGCCAATCAGGCTGGGATGGCCCTTGATCATACCCGTTCTTATGAAAAGATCAGGGCCGACTTGGAATTGGTCGAGCGTCAGTTGGAGCGCTCCCAGCGCTTGGCTTCTTTGGGGACCCTAACGGCCGGGGTGACGCATGAGATCCGCAATCCCTTGACCGTGATTCGGGGGGAAACGGAACGGCTGCTTAACCAGCCCCGGGACACCGAATATTTAGCTAACTTTCGCGACCTGCTATTGAAGCATATTGACCGGATCTCAGGGATCGTCAACCGGATGCTCGACCTGGCCAAGGAAAAGCCGAAACAGAAAATCGCGGTCGACTTGAACGAATTGATCAACTCAACTTTACCGCTCTTGTCTTTGGGGCCGATCAAAGTGACGACCGAGCTGACGGCCAGCCAGTCGATCAACGGCGATCCGGAGGCGTTGCAGGAAGTGATTATCAATCTACTGCAGAATGCCATTGATTCTATGCCCCACGGCGGCCAGCTGTCGATCAAGACCTATCAGGAGAATAACCGGACGGTCGTGGAAATTAACGATACCGGTAAGGGGATCCCGTTGGAGATCCGCGAGAAGATATTTGATCCGTTCTTTTCTTCCCGGCACGAAGGGGTGGGCCTGGGGCTATCGATTGCCTATCGGATCGTTCGCGAACACGACGGCGACATCTCGGTTACGAGCGAAGTAGGTAAAGGGAGCACTTTTAAACTGGAGTTTTAGCTCTTTTTTTTGAATTCTTCCCGTTTTTCGATGTGTTTTTCAAAGGTGTTCAGGACCATACTGGTGTCTTTTCCTTCAAAAAACTTATCAACGGTGGCGAGGAGTTCTTCGCTTTTAAATGGTTTCTTGATGTAGTTAATGACAAACCCCGAGGTGGCCCGGTCCCATTTTTCCTCGTCTTCCCAGGCGGTGAGCATGGAAATGCCGATGTCTTCGCCGTAGTCTTTGCGGATCTTTTCCAGGAGCTGTAGGCCGTCGATTTCCGGCATTTTAATGTCAAGGAAGACCAAACGGATCTTGTTCCCTCCGAGACCGAGGAAACTCCGGTATTTGGTCAGTTTTTCCAGCGCTTCTTTAGCGGAATAGGCGGTTACGACCTCGTATTTCCCGGAATCCTTGATGGTATCGGAAATTACGTTCGCGACATCGATCTCATCGTCCACAACCATAACTATCGGTTTTGCCATAAGATCACCCTCTTAAGGAAATTTTCTCACGAATGGGGAGGATAGTCAATCCGCTCCAGGTCTGCTAAAATGCGGCTATGAAAACCGCACTTCGCGCCACCGTGGTCGGCTTATTGATGGTTGGTTTTACGCTCGGCTGTTTGCTCTTCCACCAGCCAAGCGGCGCGTCCGATGTTCCTGACCTGCCATTAAAGATAAAAAAACGGGCCGATAAGGGGATCTACATCACCTGGTACGTGGCGAAAACCCCGAGCCGGTTCAATTATCTGATCGATCAGGCCAAAGCTTGCGGCCTGAATACCGTAGTGATTGACGCTAAATATGCTTTGAGCCCGGAACTGCTGGCCTTGCTCAAGAAAAAACAGTTAACCAAAGAGACGATCGTGACCGCCGATCCCTGGTTGAGCGGCCTGGCGGCCAAACTGCACGAGAAAGAGATGATCCTTTCGGTCCGGTTAGTGGTCTTTAAGGACGATCACTTGGCGCTGGCCCGGCCGGACCTGGCGGTTAAAATCCCTGGTGGCGACTATTACCGCGATCTTAAAGGAGGAAAATGGGCCGATCCTTATGCCGAAGAAGTCCGCCTTTATAATGAGCTAATAGCCGAGCGGGCCGCTCTCTCCGGAGCTGATGAGGTCCAGTTTGACTATATCCGTTTCCCGGCCGAAGCGGCCTCTCATAACGCCTACTATCCGCACCAAAAGCCGGGGGTCAGCCGGGTGGAGACGATCTGTGGGTATCTTGATGGGGTCAAAAAACGCCTGGCTAAATACAACGTTTCGCTGGCGGTCGATATTTTTGGGGTTGCCGCCTGGCAGAGCCGAAAAGATATCGAGAGCCTGGGGCAGGACCTGAAAAAGATGGCTAATTATCTCGACGTCTTATCCCCGATGCTCTACCCATCGCATTTCCATGCCGGCTACGACGGCTTTGCCAATCCCGGCAGTTATCCCTATCATTTTTTAAGTAGTGGGGTCGGTCGTTCCAGGGCGCTCTTGTCCGGTGAGGCGACGACCCTTGTCCCCTGGATCCAGGGTTTTAATCTCCGTTCCCCGAATTTTGGCCCAAATTACATTTCAGAGCAAATTAGGGCGGCCAAAGAGCAAGGGGTCGATCATTTTTTGGTTTGGAACGCTTCCAATAATTATGAAACGACCTTTGCCGCTTTGCGGAGGAGAAAATGAAGCGTTTTGCCGTTTTATTACTGCTTATGATGGCCGCTTCCGCCGACGCGCAATTCCTCCCTGGGAGCGCGCGGCCGTTGGGCTTGGGGAATGCCTTTGTCGGCCAGGCTGATGACGCCTCGGCGGTTATCTACAACCCGGCTGGGACCGCCGCCTTAGAAGACCTTGGCTGGATCACCTTATATAACAGCCAGCCGGAGAGTAGCCAGAATTATATTTCTCTGGGCGTCGTCGTGCCGAGCAAAAGTTATGGAACAATCGGGGTCAGCTATCAAAATTTAGGCCAGACCGGGGTTTTGGTCCTGCCCGCGACGGTTGAGGTGGACACTTATTCCCGCCAGATCGGCCTGGTGTATGCCCGGCCGGTTTTTGCCGGGATCCTGCTTGGCGGAGAGGTCCGGTTTTTGGCGGCCGGGACGAGCGGCAATTTCCCCGGAGTGGAAAAATATAAATCAAGCGGTTACGCCATCGACTTATCCCTGAAAAAGAGCCTGACGCCCTGGTTTAGCGCTGGGTTGGTTTTGCGCAATGTCAGCGCCCAGGTCAAATATGACGATGGGTTGGCGGCCGACCTGCCGGCCGAAAGTATTTTTGGCGCTTCTTTTCTCCTCCTGGGCAACAAGGGGTTGGTTAAAAATAAAGTTCTGCAGGGGAACCTAAACTTTGATCTCAGTAAAAAAGGGAGCGGGCAGTCCTTGAACCATGTGGGGTTTGAAATAACGGCGTTGCGGACGATCGCTTTCCGCTTTGGCAATGACCAGGTCGCGGTCGATGATCAATCGACCGGCAATCAGCAGATCTATTCCAATTTTACTCTTGGGATCGGCCTCAAATACCGGGGAATTTCCTTTGATTACGCCCAATATAAGCAGGGGAACGTTTCGGCGTCGATCACTCATTATTTTTCGATCGGTTTCGGCGGCCTGGATGAAAAAGACGAGCCAGCTAAATTGCCGACGGTCATAACAGTCGCTTTCCCGACCCCGGAGTCGCTGTCGGCCCAGAAGATTAAACTGCCGAGCTTTAAAGATGTTCCCAAAGGGCATTGGGCTTACCGGGCGGCCGGCTTGGTCGTTGCCGCGGGGTTAATGAGGGCTTATCCGGACGGAACGTTCCAGCCGGATGGGTGGGTCAGTCGGGGGACGTTTGAACAGCTCCTGGCCGAAGCCAAGCACCTGCCGGCAGTGCCGATATTTGAAGCGAATAAACCGATTACCCGGGGAGAAGTAGCGACCAAGCTGGAGATCTTTAAGCCCGACCGTCCGAACGCGCCGGTCAAAAGAGGGGAGATCGCGATCTTCCTGACCAAATCTACTTTTGGCCAGGCGGCCATAAATCGCCTTCCTCCGATCGACGAAACTAATTGATCAGAATTTTAAGTTGACGTCGAATTGGGCCAAGTTAAGCGGGTTACTTTTTCCCTCGATCAAATTACTATGATAAAAATCAAAGCCCAGGCTAATGTTCTTATGGACCTGACTATTGACGATCAACTCATAACCTCGGACGTTTGTTTTTCCGCCGTTAAAATCAGAGTCCGGAAAAAGGTCGAGCAGCGCGTCTTGGCGGATCAAACGATAGGCGAAGCTAAAATTAAATAACGGACTGAACCCAAACCCGGTTCCGACGATATAGGCGCTCCGGTGAGTTGAAGTTGACACGTTATGGAGATATTCACCCCATAAACGGATGTTAACGTCATCGAGGGAATTAACCGAAGCTTCACCATTGAAGAGAAAATAATCGCCATTGTTGGCATAAGCCTTGATGGTTTCTCCTTCTTTGGCGCCGGGAATTTCAGTGCGGCTGTTGGTCAAGCTTGAATAGTCCAAAAACGTCCCTTTCAGGTTGTGGAAATTATAGTAGGCGGCGGCGAAGCGGACGTAACTTTTCCGGTCGTCAAGCTGGAAATTCAGGCCAGCCTGCGGCACGGCCAACCAGGGATCGGGCTTATCTTTGATCTCGTTAAGAACATACGCGCCAAGGTTGAAGAAGAGCGGGAACCCGCGATATTTTTTGGCGGTCGGTGAGTTGAGGTTGAAAGCGACTCCTTCCGGGTTGAGGTCGTGGTCCCAAAAACCGTCGGAACTGGTCCAGGCCGGGGCGGTGAATTTTCCGCCCTGCATTTCCAACCAACTGAACGGATGAAAATTCCCGTAAGCTTGGGTGAGCCGGATCTCCGGGGAGTCAAAAGCGGAGGTCATGGTCTGGTTGTTGGAGCGGGGGTCAGCTCCGCCGGTCGCCAAACGCAAACCAAAGGTCATGGCTTCAGAAACGTCGGCGGTAAAACCGACCCGAGCGCGGAACCGTTCGCGGCCGCGAGCGCTATCGTCGTCACGCGCCTTTTCCCACTGGTAACGCAGGCGAAAATCTCCGTTAACTTGAACCCGTTTTTCGACGGACTTTTGGGCTAAGACTGGTTTGGGCGCGGTGGCCAGGGCAAAAGAGACGAGGGCGGGGGCAAGACGCTTAACATTAATCATTTCATACTCCTTTCAATGATCAGGCTCTATATGGATATCATTGAAAGGAGAGCGGTAATTTCACTTTTCGATGGTAACAAGTTGGTAAAAAGTTGGTTAACGGGAGGTTAAAAAATAACCGTCCCGAATTGCTCGGGACGGTTATCTAAATTGAGACGCTTAGGGACTTAGAACGAAAAACTGCCGGCGACGTTATTCCCGCTGATTATCCGCTGGAAGGCCGGGGCGAGATCAACATTGATCCCGGTGACCCAGTTGGTCGCGCTATCGCCGCCATTAGGGGTTTGTCTGACAAAGCCGCCGTAAAGGGTGGGGATCAGCGTTTTGGGCAGGATCTGATTGAACGGCAGTGAGAGCCGCCCATCCCAGCCGGTGAAGTTGGACTGGACGTCGGAGGCACCGCGGTAATTGAAAACGGTTTGTCCACCAACTGATGCGGTGGCCTGTTCGTTCTGCTGGCCGTTTCCGACATGGAGGCCGCCGAAGATCCACGATCCGTCGAGCCGGATGCTCGGCGCGTACCATTTGGTCCCTTTGTAATCGTAGCTGGCCCCGGCTGTTGCCTTTGACCGTTCGTCGCGGCCTTCGTAAGTGCCGCTGGCGGTATTAGCCGGTTCGGCGCTGAAAGCGATCCGATTATATTCGTACCCAGCCCGAAGACTGAAATCACCGAGCGGGAAGTTGGCTCTGGCGCCTGGCGCTAGAAAGAAGCTGTTGCCGGCATAATAAAGCGGGTTAATGAAAGGAACCATCCCATTTCCGTAACTGGCATTGGCATAGCCTTCTGGTCTAAGCCAAGAGAAGAGGGAGTATAGACCATTGACCCCGCCGCCGACCTGGTAAAACGGCGAGTTGCCGTATTCGCCGTTAACATCAACGCCGCCGGTCGCCCGGGCGCTGGCATTAACTTCCACTTTATTGCTTTCGACGTAAGCGACTCTGGTTGGCCGGCTCGGTCCCATTTCACTTTTACCGATGATCATCGGGGCAACCCCAAGGGTCAGCGTTAGCGGCAAGTAGGACTGATCGGTGGCGCCATTATTATAATAATCAAAACCAAGGCTAACCCGAGGATTAAGCTTTCTGACCCATGGCTTGATGTCCTTGTCCGGATCTTCCTGCTCGGTTGGGACAACCGGGGGGTTGATGGGAGCCTTGACCGGAGGTTTAGGCTGACTCAATACCATGAAGGCGTCATTTTGCGACGCGGTCAGTTGTTCGTATTGCGGATGAGTGATCTTGACGCCAAGGGTCTTGCCAATCGCTGCTTCAGGCAGGGTCAGTTTAAAGGTGACGCTGGTGCCATCGTCAGCCGTTTTAACTTCAGTGATCTGCAAGCCGGTCGGGGCATAATCGGTTGTCCCGTCGGTCAGGACAATTTTAGCGTCTTTCGGGAGATCAGTCCCATTGAGAGTAACGGTCTGTTCGCCGACAGTAACTTGCTGTAAATCATTGGTCAAGGTCGGCATATTGAATTGCTGGAGGCCGCAAGCCTGGGCGAAAGTCGTGATGACCGTCGCGCTGTAAGCCTGGTAACAGGTTTGGTTTGTTCCGCATTGTTGACTCTGCATTCGAGTTTGGATCCCGCCGATGGCCCGGTTTCCCTGGGTATTGACATAGCGTTCAATATTATTCAAGCGAGTAAGCGACCAGTTTTTTTCGGTGAATTTTTCTTTGGCTTTAGCGATAAGCGCAAGGATCCCGGGCCGAGTCGGATTCCCATCTTTCCAGAGGGTACGGGTTTCACAATGATCCTTAAAGACCTCGATGGCGGTCGCGAAATAGAGTTCGCGTTGTTCTTTGGTCATCGCGGCTAATTCCTTACTAATAGCTGGGTTGCCGCTGCCGGTAACGTATTGTTCCATGGCATTGAGATCGGCTACCGACCAGCTTTGAGCTTGGAAGGCTGTTCTGGCTTCAGCAACAATATTAAGCATTGGATCTTCCGTTCCGGGGGCTTTGGTTCCAGAGGGAACAGCCAATGGGGGTCTATATTTTGAGGGACTAACATTTATCCAAACTTTATCTGTCATTTTTTGTCTCCTTATTTTCCTTTATTAATTATAAACAAGCGCTCGGGTTACTTTTACAGGGATCCTCAGCCACTGGCGGCTTGGGCGTTGTTGCCGTGGTCGTCGCCGGGGGGCGGACGGTCGCGGTGGCCGTTGCTGTCGCGGTGGCAGTTGCCGTCGGGACTGGAGAAGAAGCTGTCGCGAGGCTATATTGCTGGTTGTTGAAAAGTTCGTATTCGATCCCGGAAGTTTCCCGGAAAACGACCCCGATGTAACTGGTCGGTTTATAACCGGCGGAACCCGCCTGTTCAGCCAAGATCCGCAACTGGGCGGTCAGGCTGGCGTTTCCGGAGGTGGAGGCGTATTTGGCCGGTAGATAAATGTATTGGTGGGCATTATTAGCGCCGGTGACGGAACCGATCGTGCCCGATTCGAGACGGATAAAATAGGTCCCTTCTTTATCGGTCGGGAAAGCGACCGGCTGGTCGCCCAACTTGACCGGATTCAAGGTAACGGTGAGCAGAGCGTCTTTTTCCAGGGGGAGGGAATTAACCGGCTGGTTAATTCCATTAATGGTGACAACGATGTTGCC
>Ga0265297_10005952_pt1 | contig 18108 bp, 15 predicted proteins | sample Munlanlwell13791_FD_192502 | JGI IMG/M metagenome (GOLD analysis project Ga0265297, IMG submission 192502) | Leachate microbial communities from a municipal landfill in Southern Ontario, Canada - Leachate well 137-91 | ecosystem: Engineered > Solid waste > Landfill > Unclassified | place...
CGATCTTCCTGTTCTCGGAGACACGGACACAGATACTGACACAGACACAGACATCGACACAGATACTGATACCGACACGGATACGGATGTTGATACAGACACCGATACCGATATCCCGGATGCCGGCCCGGACAGCGGTCCTGACACGGACACTGACACAGATACTGATACCGACACGGATACGGATACTGACACAGATACCGACACGGACATCGACACAGACACAGACACGGACATGGACGCCGGCCCGGACGGCGGGATCGACGCAGGGGTCGACGGCGGTATAGACACCGACACAGAGACAGACACAGAAACGGAAACAGAGACAGACACCGAGATCATCTACACACCCTATTCCTGCAAGTTCGTGGCAGAGGACTCCTGGGGCATGAAGTACGCGATGTTCATGGAATCGGTGAGCTATGAGAACACTCAGTTCAAGGGCGCGCTTGGAACCAACTGGATACTGGAGAGCGCGCGACAACAGCTCGCAGCAAACAGCTGGCCAAAGGACGCGCAGACCATCCCGGACTATGCGCTGGACCTCACCGGAACATATGAGTTCATCGGCGCAGTCGGCGAGTTCGGAGGCGAAATCACGCTCAGCAGTTGGGACACAGGACTTGAGTCTTTTGTCGAAGGCCTGATCCTCCCCATGACCGAAGCAGATGAAACGACATGCGATCCGACGCCGGTCGATCCGACCACGTCGAACGAACTCTATTTTACCCAGGACAGCGCCGTGAGCATGGACGTGGATTGCGACGACTGGGACGGAATCCAGTGCAATGCGTTTTCAGGCGCCGGCCTCATGTACTTCCCCTACCTCTTCGAGGACTATTGGAACATCACTATGGAGTGCGACGCCATATAGAGGCGAGCAGGGCGAAGTTAAACACGATCACGGAGGAACACCATGCGAGTAGACAAATATATTGTTGCCTTGAACACCCCCCCCTCGGACGAGGCCGTGCCCCAAGTCATAGATACAGAGGTCCCGCCGGACATATGGTCCGAGGCGCCCCCTGCGGATGAGCCCCCTGCAGACGAGGCCTTGCTCCCTGAAGATGAGGAGCTGCCTCCTGACTCAGAGACAGAAGAGACAAAGCCAGAGGAAGAAACAAAGGCAGAGGAAGAGGAGATCTTGCCGGCCAAGCCGGCTGACGTGAAGACAAAGGAGCGCCCGCTCGCCTGGCTGCTCCAGCTCGGGGCAAGCCCCCGGTACCGGATATTCACGGACTTCGCGGGCGAAGCGATGGAAGAAGGCAGAGGTGCCATGGGGCTTTCGTTCGACGTCATGACACCCAAGCTCGAAAGCGGGGCCAGGTTCTATTTCGGCGCCGACTTCCACGGCTGGAAAGACGCCATGTTCGCAGGGTTGAGACTCGGGGCAGCGGGTGACGTCACAGACCACATATTCTTAAAACTCGGCGCGAACCTCGGCTACATCGGCATCGAGGGCGCAGACGACGACAGCCAAAATGTCCCGATCGAGCTGAACAACCCCCCTGTCACTTCCGACGGCACGGCCTATTCCTTCAACCCGGTCTCCATGGACATGTCGATGAAGGGCGGCGCGCTGACGATATCGCCCGAGCTCGCCGTCACCTTCAAGCGCTGGGCGCTGGGCGGCGGAAAGACGATCTCCCTGGGCGCATTCATCGCCCTCGAAGCCGGCATCTACCTGGCCGCAGTGACCGACGAAGGCTGCAACTACGCCTATGACCCATACGCCGCGGACAGGGTGGAGGTGAGGCCGGACGGGAGCGGGAACGCGAGCTTTGAGCAGACGAGCGCGCTCGACTCGCGCTGTCGCGCGGACGAGCCCTCGTACGGCACCATCTTCGGCGGCGAGGCCGGCCTCCAGCTGGAATTCGGACTCTAATCCATAGGATATAGTAATTATATTTTTCTTGTGCTTTGGGGGACATGTACATAAAAATCAGCCCAAAGCAGCGTATCATTATATAGAGGGATTGAAGGAGGTTTCAAAATGTCCGACTTCAACATGGATCTCAAAAACCCGCTCACCTGGCTGCTCGCACCCCTGCTCGCCCCGATTGCCCTCGTGGGCGGATGTGACGAGGGCGGCAAGGCCGCATCCACGGACGTGGATTCCGACTCTGATATCGATTCAGATTCAGATACGGATGTGGACAGTGACACTGATGTAGATACAGACACTGACACAGATACCGACGTCGACACGGATACGGACACAGATACGGATACCGACGCAGACACTGATACGGACAGCACATGCATTGATTTTCTTACCGACATGGCAGCGATCTCAGCAGGAGGACAACATACTTGCGCCACTATGAAGGGCGGCAGCGTCAAGTGCTGGGGAGCCAATCTGCATGGTCAGCTCGGCGATGGGACAACGGATGACAGTTCTGTTCCGGTGAGCGTCACAGGGTTCTCTTCCGACGCGCAATCCATCTCTGCCGGTTGGTACCACACCTGCGCCGTGCTCACTTCAGACAGCTTCAAATGCTGGGGAGGTAACAACCGGGGCCAGCTCGGCAATGGAACAACGGATGACAGCTATACTCCGGTGGACGTCACAGGGCTCTCTTCCGACGTGCTATCCGTCTCTACCAATGAGTTTAACACTTGTGCCGTACTCACTTCAGGCGGCGTCAAGTGCTGGGGAGCTAACTTGTATGGTCAGCTCGGCGATGGGACAACGGATGAGAGTTCTGTTCCGGTGGACGTCACAGGACTCTCTTCCGACGTGGAATCCATCTCTGTCGGCCAGAGCTACACCTGCGCCCTGCTCACTTCAGGCGGCGTTCAGTGCTGGGGGAACAACTGGACCGGTCAGCTCGGCAATGGAACAACAGATAACAGTCCTGTTCCGGTGAATGTCACAGGGCTCTCTTCCGACGTGGAATCCATCTCTACCTACGGAAGTCACACCTGTGTCCTGCTCACTTCAGGCGGCATGCAATGCTGGGGTTGGAATGAATACGGCCAACTCGGCAATGGAGATACGGATAACAGCTCTGTTCCGGTGAACGTCACAGGACTCTCTTCCGACGTGGAATCCATCTCTGCCGGCTACGCCCATACCTGCGCCGCACTCACATCCGGCGACGTCCAGTGCTGGGGGAAAAACAGCTCCGGCCAGCTCGGCGATGGAGATACGGATGACAGTTCTGTTCCGGTGGACGTCACAGGACTCTCTTTTGAAGTGGAATCCATCTCTGCCGGCTGGAACCACACCTGCGCCCTGCTCACTTCAGGCGGCATCCAGTGCTGGGGGCATAACGGTTATGGCCGACTCGGCAATGGAACTACCGATAACAGCACCACTCCGGTAGACGTCGTGTGCGGCGAATAACGGCGACGCGGCATATCCATTGATCCAAAACCCTGTTGAATTGCCCCCCCACTCATGGCAGCATCGGGCCATGAGCATCAATTGCGGGATCGTGGGGCTGCCGAACGTCGGCAAATCCACCCTCTTCAACGCCATGACCGCGGCGCACGTCCCGGCCGAGAACTACCCGTTCTGCACAAAGGACCACAACACCGGCATGGTCGCCATGCCGGACGAACGCCTCGATCGAATCGCCGCCATCTTCAAGCCTGAGAGGGTCGTGCCCACGCAGATCGAGTTCGTGGACATCGCAGGACTCGTAGAGGGCGCGCACAAAGGCGAGGGCCTTGGCAACCGCTTCCTCTCGCACGTACGCGAGATGGACGCCATCGCGCACGTGGTCCGCTGCTTCGACGCGCCGGACGTGCCACACGCATACGCGAACATCGATCCGATCCACGACATCGAGGTCATCAACACCGAGCTGGCACTCGCCGACCTCGAAATTATCACCAAGCGCCACGAGAAGTTGGGTCACGCCGCAAAGGGCGGCGACAAGGCCGCAAAGGCGGAGCTGCCGGTGCTGGAGAAACTGAAGATCGCGATCGAGGCCGGAAAACCCGCGCGCAAGGCCGGCCTCTCGGAAGATGAGACCAAGGTGCTGGACGCGACCGGGCTCATCACGATCAAACCGGTGCTATACGTGCTCAACGTCAACGAGAGCGACGTGAAGAGCCCGTCCGAGCGGGTGAAGACGGCACTCGCATACGCTGCAAAGGAAGGCGCGCCTGCCATGGAGATCTGCGGATCGATCGAGGACGAGCTCGCCGACCTCTCCGACGAGGAGAAACGCGCGTTCCTGGACGACCTGGGGCTCTCCGAGCCCGGGCTGCCGAGGCTCATACACGCGGCTTACAAACTGCTCGACCTCATCACCTTCTTCACCAAGGACGGGCCCGAGGTGCGCGCCTGGACCGTGAAACGCGGGGCAAAGGCGCCTGAGGCTGCGGGCAAGATCCACACCGACTTTGAGCGCGGCTTCATAAGGGCGGAGGTCTATCCCTGTGAAGAGCTCTTCAAGTCAGGCTCGGAGCACAAGGTGAAAGAGGACGGCCATCTTCGCATCGAGGGACACGACTACGTGATCAAGGACGGCGACATCGTCCATTTCAGGTTCAACGTGTGACGGAGAGAAAAATGAAGACCATATTCAAGATCGCAATCTTCGGCGCAGCATGGGGGCTCATAGAGGCAGTGATCGGCGGCGCGCTCCACGCAATCCGCGTCCCCTACACCGGCCTCATCATGGCGTCCATCGGGTTCTCCATACTATATATCGCCCTCAGATCGGGCGTGAAACCCGCGCAGCTGTTTGGCGTGAGCCTTACGGCGGCATCGCTCAAGTTCCTCTCGGCCCCGATATTCTCCATCCCCCTCATGCAGAGATGCATCGTCAACCCCGCCGTCTCCATCGCCATGCAAGGCCTGTGTTTCTCGCTCGTCGCGCGCTTCTGGCCGAGCTTTGGACTGTCATCCCCGAGAGTTTTTATCGGGGATCCAGTCCGCAAATACACATGGAAACAACGCTTGACTGGATTCCCGATAAATTCACTCGGGAATGACAAAAGAAAATAGGGATTTTTAGAGGTGCCTAGATGCACTTCATCCTGACCGGCGAAATCGATTCAGGGAAGAGTTCGTTCGTGGAGGAGCTGCTCAAACGACTCGTCCGCGACGGCTGCGCTGTCAGCGGCTGGACCACGCCCGCCCACATGGAGCGAGGCCTCAAGGTCGGGCACGACTTCGTGGCGATCTCGGGTAGCAAGAGCAATCCGCCGATGATATTCACGAGGCCCGATCCGTTCGAGCAATCCTTCCCCTGGCGAAGGTTCCACTTCAACAAGCTCGCCTTCTCGCAATCGCAAGAGATAACACCCTGCTCCGACCTCTTCGTGATGGACGAGATAGGTCCGCTCGAGCTGGAAGATGAGATGGGGTTTGCGCCGGCCGCCGAGCGCGCGCTCAAGACAGCGCCGCACACCCTCACCGTGGTGCGCATGGGGCTGGTGGAACAATTTGTCGAAAACGCCTGTCTGGAAGATATCTCGGTGTTTTCGCTTTCCAGCAAGGACGAACTCGAGCGCTCCCTCAGAAAAGCCCTTCGGTAGCCCGTGAGAGAGCCCTGACAGGACCCTCTGGATGACGCGGTGCAGCGCCCGAAATCCTTGATTTATCCGGCAAAATCGGTTTTAACTCCTCATCATGACAACCCATCCGATACGCAAAATCGTGTTCATCGAGCCCAGCGCGCCGGGCTTCCACATCTACAAGAAATGGGGTCTGCCCAGGCTCGGCACGCTGATCCTCGGCGCCATCCTCAAGAAGGCGGGCTACGAGGTCAAAATCTTCCTGGAAGACATAAGGGGGATAGATTTTGACGACGTGTTCGACGCGGACTTAGTGGGCATCTCCACGATCACATCCACCGCGCCGCGCGCCTACGAGATGGCCGACATCGTCCGCAAGGCCGGCATCCCGGTCTTCATGGGCGGGCCGCACGTCTCCTTCCTCGTAGAGGAAGCTCTCACCCACTGCGATTACGTCATGCGCGGCGAGGCCGAGGACTCGATAATCCCGTTCATCAAGGCCCTCGAACAGGGTGAAGGCTTCGAACAGATACCCGGGCTCTGCTGGCGCGAAGGCGACGCCATAACACAGAACGAGATATCCCCCTTCAACTGCGACCTCGACAGGCTCCCCTTCCCCGACTTCTCCCTCGTCGGCGGCAATCGGAAGTTCAAAGGCGATCTCTCCATCACGCCGATCATAATGTCGCGCGGCTGCCCGTTCGGATGCAACTTCTGCGCAGTGACCAGGATGTTCGGCAGGAAATACCGCTTCCGCTCCGTGGACAACGTGATGCAGGAGCTGAGACAACTGCGTCCGGCCTGGGTCTTTTTCTACGATGACAACTTCGCTGCAAACCCCACGCACACCAAAGAGCTGCTGCGCGCGATGATCGCCGAAGGCATCACCCCCAAGTGGAGCGCGCAGGTGCGCATCGACGTGGCGGACGACCAGGAACTCATGGACCTCATGAAGCGCGCGGGCTGCACCTACGTCTACATAGGCATCGAATCGATCAACCCGAACACGCTCAAGGCCCTCAACAAGGGCCAGACCCCGGAGCGGATCGAGTGGGCCGTGAACCGCATAAACGCCTACGGCATCAACATACACGGCATGTTCATCTTTGGGTCCGACCAGGACGACCCTGAGACGATAAAGGCGACGGTCAAGTTCGCGAAACGCACCTCGCTCGCCTCGGTCCAGTTCATGGTGCTCACCCCTCTGCCCGGCACTCCGGTATACGAGAATCTGCGCGACGAGGGCAGGCTCATCTGCAAAGACTGGGGCTATTACGACGCGCACCATGTGGTCTTCCAGCCCAGGGGCATGAGCGTGCTGCAGCTGCAGAAGCTCACGATGAAGGCGATGCTCAAGTTCTACTCGCTGAGGCAAATACTGAACCGCCTCTTCAGGTTCGACATATGGACGATGGCCATCCGCGCCTACGGCTGGCGCATGACGCGCAAGAGCCGCAGCAGCATGAAGGAGTTTCTGAGCCACCTGAGGGACGCGCGCCAAGGCATCGAGCTGCGCGCGCACAGGACCTCGGACGACCTGAAGGAGATGCTCAGCAAGGTGAACCTCGACAGGATCAGACAGCTCAAGGAAGAGAGGGTGAGGAAGTGGCGTTCCCAAACAAGGGCACGGGGGGAAGCGACATGACGCAGGTCTCTCATGAAACCATAGTCAAAGCCATATGCGAACAGGTCAGGTCCAGGGCCGGCCGAAACTCCCCGGCGAGGATACGCAAGGCCGCCCTCTCCCACTTCGTGCCTAATCCCAAAGAAAAGGACGACCTCCCGAAGATCGATCTCTCTCTGCTCACGAGGGTTCTCACGATCGACGAGGACGCGCGCACGTGCACCGCGGAATCCGGAGTCAGCTTCTCCGACCTCGTGAAAGCCACGCTGGAGAAGGGGCTCATCCCCTGCACCGTGCCCGAGCTCAAGGGCATCACCGTGGGCGGCGCGGTCTCCGGCTGCTCGATAGAGTCGATGTCCTACAAGCTCGGAGGGTTCCACGACAGCTGCCTCGAATACGAGCTGGTCACCGGCGCAGGCGCCGCGATCACCTGTTCGCCCGAGCGCAACGCGGAGCTCTTCCACATGCTGCACGGCTCGTACGGCACGCTGGGGCTCATCACCAGGGCCAAGTTCAAGCTCATCCCGGCCAAACCTTACGTGAAGATGACCTATGAGAAACACCGCTCCTTCTCCGAGTTCTGGAGGGAGCTCCGCAACCACTGCAACAGGGCTGACCACGACTTCATCGATGCGATAATCCACTCCAAGGACTCGTTCGTGATCTGTCTGGGAGACATGGCGGACGAAGCGCCCTACACGAGCAATTACGACTGGCTCAAGATATTCTACAAGAGCACGAACGAGCGGACGGAGGACTACCTCACCACCTACGACTACTTCTTCCGCTACGACGCCGAGTGCCACTGGCTCACAAAGACCGTACCGTTCATGGAGACGCTGCCGGCCAGGCTCCTGCTCGGCAAGATGCTGCTGGGCTCCACGAACCTCATCAAGTGGTCGAAGCGCGTGAGCCCGATGATGAAGCTGAAGAAGCGGCCCGAGGTCGTGGTCGACGTCTTCATTCCGTCGCGCCGCTTCGAGGACTTCTACCGCTGGTACGAGCGCGACTTCGACTTCTATCCGCTCTGGATCGTGCCCTACAGGTCCCCCCAGCTCTACCCCTGGATCAACGACAGCTACGCCAAGGGCATCGACGACACGCTCTTCATCGATTGCGCGGTCTACGGCAAGAAAAACTCGCGGCCGGACATAGACTACTCGGAGCTGCTCGAGCGCAAGACCATCGAGCTCAACGGGCTGAAGACCCTCATCTCCCGCAACCACTTCGACGAGAAAACCTTCTGGAAGGTCTACGACAAACCGCGCTACGACAAGATCAAGGCTCAGACCGACCCCTCCGGCGTGTTCATGAACCTCTACGACAAGTTCAGCCCGAAACATTATTGAAAGGCGCCATGCCGGCTGCAGACGGAAAGAGGCAGGCTGCGGCAATCGCAACCCTGGTGCTGGTCACGGCCTTCTGGGGCGCCACGTTCGTCCTGGTCAAGTGGACCGTTGCGACCGTGGACGTCTACTACTTCCTCTTCCTCCGCTTCGCCCTGGCCGCATCTCTCCTCGCCGCGATCTTCCACAGAAAGCTCCGAAGACCCAGGCCCGCCACGCTGCTGGCCTCCCTCATCCTCGCCTCACTCATATTCTTCGCGTTTGCGCTCCAGACCGAAGGGCTCAAGATCACCACCGCCTCCAACTCCTCACTGATCAGCGGGATGTATATGGTCATGATACCGTTCTTCGTCATGATCTATCCGAGGAAGAAGCCGGACGGCTTTGCCATAGCCGCGGTGGCGATCGCCTCCGCCGGGCTCTTCCTGCTCACCAGGTTCTCGCTTACGGGTCTCAACGCGGGAGACCTGATGACGCTCGGATGCGCAGCGGCATTCGCCTGGCACATCACCCTCACCGGCGAATTCACCTTCAAACACGAGATAGCGCAGCTCGTAGTCTTCCAGATTGCCTTTGTGGCCCTCATGAGCCTCGTCGCAGTGGCTGCCCGGGGGACCCCTTTCACCGGCCTGCCGCCGATCGGATGGCTCACCCTCGCAATCACGGCCGTATTCGCCACCGCGCTCGCGTTCACGGTGCAGACCTGGGCCCAGCGGGTGGTGGATCCCACCCGCACCGGCATCATATTCGCCCTGGAAGCGGTCTTCGGCGTCTTCTTCGGATGGCTGCTGGGGGGCGACTCCTTCACCTCTCTCTCCCTCCTGGGCGCCTGCCTGATGGTCGCAGGCATGATGATCTCCGAAATCAAGCCGCTGGCCAAGTACGCCATGGATAAACTCTTCGCTTAGATTGACGTCGCGTCCTTTTGCTGGTATTTTCAGTTCAGAAATCAAAAAAAGGGGGACTATATGGGCGAACAGGTGGTGGTCGAACAGCTTCAGATTCAAGATATCCCGCCGGGAGTGGCCGGGATGAGCATGGGCATGATCGTCCTCATGGTCGTCGCCTATCTCTTCTGGGCCTATTGCATCGCAAGGATCGGCAAGAAGCTGGGCATGCCTCTGGGCTCCACGTTCGTATGGGCCCTGATCCCGATCGCCAACTTCTTCCTGCTCCTCAAGCTCGCGGCGAAACCGATGTGGTGGTTCATCCTGCTGCTCATCCCGATCGTCAACATCGTGATCATGATCCTCATGTGGATCGGGATAGTGGAGAGGCTGGGCAAGCCGACGTGGTGGGGGGTCTGCATCGCGCTGGTGCCTGTACTCAATCTCATCCTCTTCCTGATGCTCGCCTTCGAGAAACCGAAGGCCGCGACTGCCTGAGGCTCATTGAGATGAGACGAAAAAGGGCTCCTTTCGGAGCCCTTTTTATTTGTGATATCATACAGTTAGATGAGAGCGGGGAGACGGCGCGCGATCCTGTCCGCAGCCTCTTTGCACTGATCGACCGTGGGCACCATGGCCAGCCTCACAAACCCCTCGCCCGGATTGCCCTCCGCCGTCTCGTCGCCGATCCAGTTGCCGGGCGTGGCCACGATCGCGATGGCGGGATCGAGCAGGAGCTTGGCAAAATCGACGGAGGTCATGTTGCGCGGGACCTCCTGCCATATATACAGCGTAGCCGCGGGCCTGCACTCTGAAAGCCCTGCGCGCTTGAAGGCATCCACCACGATATCGCGCTTCTCTTTGTACAGCGCGCGCAGCCACTCCACGTGTCCCTCGTCCGAGAGCGCCGCTATGGCCGCCTCCTGGATAAAAGTCGGGGTGCCGGAATCGATGTTGGTCTTGAGCTTCTTGAACGCGGCGATGATATCGCGATCCCCCGCAACCCATCCGACCCGATAGCCGGTCATGCAGCTGCGCTTACTGAGCGACTGGAAGGCGACCACCCCTTCGCGCGCAAACTCGAGTATCGAATGCGGCGGGGCGCCGTAGTAGTTCTCAGTGTACGCCTCGTCCGAGGCGATGATGACATTGTGCTTCTTCCCAAACTCGATCGCACGCCTGAAGAAATCAGCGTCGCAGACCGCGCCGGTGGGGTTGTTGGGATAGTTGATCCACATGATCTTCGCGCGGCGGGCGACATCCAGCGGGATGGAATCGAGGTCAGGCAGGAACCCGTTCTTCTTGCAAAGGTTCACGAAATAAATTTCGCCCTCGGCAAAACGCGCGCCCCGTGAATACGGCGGATAGCCGGGATTCGGGCAGATGACTACGTCGCCCGGGTTGACGAAGGCCTCGGGGAAGTTGAAGACCGATTCCTTGGCGCCGATGGATGCGCTGATCTCTGTCTCAGGATCGAGAGAGACGTTGAACCGCCTCTTGGTCCACGCGGCGATCGCCTTTCTATACCCCTGCGAGCCGACGTAGCTCGGGTATCCGCCGCTCGCGTGCCGGTCCGCGCCCTGCTTCAGGGCGTTTCTCACGATCTCAGGCGTGGGCTCGGTCGGATCGCCGACGCCGAAGTCGATTATGTCGATCCCCTTGGCCCGAAGTTCCGCGACCTTTGCGTCGATCTCCGCAAACGGATAACCGGTCAACCCGGAAAGCCTCTTAGACACTGCGACTGCCATAACCCCTCCTGCGAAGCGTATTACCTGCAATAAACGCCCTCAGAGGTCAAGGACTCAAACACTGCTCCGGGTGCCAGTTCAGGGCAGCCACCTTTATTGTCATTCTGAGGCGGAGCCGAAGAACCCCCTGCAGACGTGACGGCTCGGCAGTGTCTGCCTCGCTTCGGCTCGCTCTCTCAAACGCCGTTCGCTCGCCTGCGCATTCGGCGCCGCTATATCATAGGGCTGCTGAATGCGGCGCCTCCTGACGCCGCTCGGCAAACACTCCCGAGCCGTCACGTCAAGTCGGCACTCAACGCCATTTTTAATTGATAGCAGGCGCCTGCCCTTCAATGAAACCTCTACGCTGAAAGCAAAACATTATTGACATTAGCTACATTGGAGACATCATATGAAGATGAAGAGCGTTGCGCTGCGCGATATGAAGACCGGCTTCAGCGATTACATCACCCAGGCGCAAAAGGATTATATCTTGATAACAAAGCACGGGAAGCCTGCGGCCATCGTCTGGGGGGTCGAGGGGCGCGATCTCGAAGACATCTTCTACATGACCAACCGCGCGTTCTGGACCACGATGCGCAAGCGGCGTTCACAGAAATCCATGCCCTGGAACAGCGCAAAACGCGAACTTGGTCTTTGAAGCGGAGTTTCTCCCACCCATCGCGCTCATCTCGCCCCCCGTTTGTCATCCCCAAGTTCCTCAACACGACGTCATCCCCGAGCGCTTTAATCGGGGATCCAGTACTTCTCAAGGGATCCCCGCTTTCGCGGGGATGACAAGCAGGGACGGGAATGACAGAATATCAAAAAAACGCCGCGCACTTGAGTGCGCGGCTAATGAAAAGACAAAAGAGTAAAAGTCTACATTACTTCTCAGAGTCCTGGAGCGCAGCAACCCGGAAACCAAAAGCGTTGTAACGGATGTCCGGGAGGAAGTCGAAGCGATTAGCCGCGCGCAAGAGCACAGGAACGTCATTGAACCAGGAACCGCCGCGCAGGCCTCTATATGTACCTTCATCAGGACCTGCGGGATCCACGCCACTCAGCATATATACGTTCTCTGCATACCAATCCTTCACCCACTCCCCGACATTGCCGGTCATGTTGAAGAGCCCATAGGCGTTCTTCGGGCCCCAGCCCACGGGCGCGGTTCCTTCCTGCCCAAACCAGGCCTCGTCATGACTAAGGCGGCCCGAAGGCGTGCCATAGACGCGCCAGCCGAAGAAAGGCCTTCCCTGACTTATCAGATTCTGAAATGGCTCCGATTTGGGATTCGTGATTATATCTCCCAGGACGCCGAACACCAGATTCTCGAACCGGCCATCGATGAAATCAACGACGTCGGCTGGTTTGAAGCTCCCAAGTTCCGCCTCCATCAGTTCCGGTATATTTACCGCCGGGCCACGGGCCGCGTTTTCCCACTGTGCCTCAGTGGGTAGAGCGAGTCCGCCACCACTCTTTTTCAAATACTCGATCGCATCGTTGTGCGACACAATAGTTACAGGATGATTCTCAGGCGCGCCCTCTCTTACCGAACGTCCCATCACCTCGCGATACTTCGATTCGCTTGTCGCAGTTTCACCGATCGCATAGGAAGAGAGTTGAACCCAATGAGGTATGGCGTCTTTAAACGCACTCGACCCAATCACCGTAAGTCCGCCCGGAATACCAACCATATTGTGGCCCGCGATATTCATCGCAGCAAACGATGTTAGTGCCGGTGCAGTTATCCCTGCGCAAAAAGGGTTCGTTGTCATGCCTGGCATAATGAATATCCTCCTTTATTTGCTATTGTTCGATATATGTCCCTTTATCGTACCGTGACAAAAAAAGTTGCTCGATATTTATCCCCCCTATATTTTCTAATTATGATGGCATTACAAGGAGTTGCAAAGCTGCATCCAGGGACACGCGCTGGGCGGGAAGGACCTCTGCCCGATATACAGCAGCGTTTTCGGGCCCTCTCGATGGCTGACTTGGGCTGGCTTCGGGTGGCGGCGGGTCGGGGGACCCCCATTTGACGCCAGCAGCCGCGCGATGAGGGGACGCTTCTCCTTCTGAAAAGAGAAGCGTCCCCGCCTATTGGTGATTGATCACGGCGATGCCGCAAATGGGGGTGAGCCCGGCGACAGGACCCGAAGCCAACCCGATGTCTTGGTTAAATCCGTTCTTCTTTTATCTCGGTGCCGTCGAAGATGATGCGGGTGGGGACGCCGCCCGAGATGGTCTCTATGCCGACCGGCCGGCGCCAGGCCTTGTATATATTTTTGAGACAGGCGCAGGCGTAGTCATAGCGCAGGTCCACGCCCTCGTGGGTGTGCTTGAGCATGAGCTCCCCGCGATTGCGGAAGTTGCCGTCCTCGACCGCGATCATCGGGTGTCCGAAGTTCGTGAGCTGGAAGAGGAACTGCTTCTTTATCTTCTCGAACTCGTGGCTCGCGACCTCCATCTGATCGGAGGAGAGGTTGTAGGCGTAGACGAAGAGTCTGTGCTCCTGGCAGAACTCTGGGGTCAGGAATTCGTCGATGAACGTGACGTCGTTGTAGATGCGGCGCACCTCGAATATCTTCTCGCGGCCAAGGCCGAGCTTCTTGTCCCACTTCCTTCGAGCCACCATGTCGTCGCACTCCTCGTACTCCTTGCCGAAGCGACCCTTGTTCCAGCGGTCCTCTATGTCGCGCAGGAGCTCCAGACCGATCTTGTACGGGTTGATGCGTGTCGGCCCCATCGCAACAGTTCCGGAGTGATGGTCCGCATAGTCGATGACCTCAGAATCCTTGAGCGCCCGCTGGGTCATGATCTTGGAGTGCCAGAAACTGGCCCACCCTTCGTTCAATATCTTGGTCTGGCCCTGCGGGGCGAAGTAGTACGCCTCTTCCCTCACTATCGAGAGGATGTCGTGCTCCCACTTCTCCAGAGGGGCGTTCTCCAGGAGGAAGAGGAGCACGTCCGTCTCGGGATGCTCCGGGAATTTTTTCTCGAGTTTCTCCTCATTCGCGATGACCCTGCGCTGCTCCTCCATGAACTCCTCGGGGTTCACGAATTTCTCCAGGTACGGCCGCTCGGCCTTCAGCTTATGGACCTCCCTGCGTCCCGCCAACCCCCTAACCTCCGGCGCCCTTCGTCGCCTGATCGCCGGCGCGTGATAGTCGATGAGCGTGTCCAGCGACAGGCACGCGTCCACGAAATCCTCGACCTTCTCCTGCCCCTGTTCGTCGATGTGGCGGAGCACGCGTGTCCTGTGGTTCGCCATCTCGTCCATCATCTTCCGGTTGGTATGGGCGAAGTAGACGTTGTTCTTGAAGAAGTCGCAGTGTGCATAGACGTGCGCCATCACGAGTTTCTGGTCCACGATGCCGTTGGAGTAGAGGAGATAGGCGTAACACGGGTCGGTGTTCACGACCATTTCGTAGATCTTCGACAGCCCATACGCGTAGCTCTTCGAGAGCTGCTCGTACTCCATGCCGAAGCGCCAGTGAGGATATCGATTGGGGAAACCGCCGAAGGCCGCCACCTCGTTGAGCTGGTTCCAGTCCAAAACCTCGAATATCACGTCGAAGAAGTCGAGGCCGTACTCGCGCGCGTAGCCCTCGATCTCGCGCTTCAGGGCATGCAGCTCCGGCGGGAGCGAGGTCATGTATTTCGAAGAGTAGGACTTTCCGCTAGCCATGCTATTTGCCCTTGCCCAGGAATGTCTTTATCGATTCCACGATCGCGCCACGGTCCGGTATCCTCGACGTGACGAGGATCTCGTGGCCCGGGAATCGGGCGTCGAGATCCTTGAGGAACTGGCCGCTGCCGTATTCGCTCTCCACCTGACCATAGCAGAAGAGGTTGCAGATCGGGAACATCTCCTTCTCGAGCATGTTCATGCACTCCTCTGTGTCGTTGCCTGACCAGTTGTCCCCGTCCGAGAACTGGAAGGGGTATATGTTCCACTCCGCTGGGTTGTAGCTCTCCTCGACCATCTTGAGGAAGAGCTTGTACGCGGAAGATATGATCGTACCCCCGCTCTCCCTCGTGTGGAAGAACGTCTCGCGATCGACCTCGCGCGCCACCGCGTCGTGAATGATGTACCGTACGTCCACGTTCTCATATTGCGAGCGGATCCAGGTGTCGATCCAGAACGACTCCAGCCTCACGATGTCCTTCTGCTCGTTGCCCATGGAGCCGGAGACGTCGAGCATGTAGACGATGAGCGCGCGGCTGCGCGGGTTCTTCACCTCTTTCCACGAGCGATAGACCTTGTCCTCTCGGACCGGGACGATCAGCGGCCTCTTGGGATCGTATGTGCCGCTCATTATGTGGCGCTTGAGCGCCTTCTTGAACGTGCGTTTGAAGTGGCGAAGGCTCTCCGGGCCGGTGGGCGCCATGCCGGTGTATTTGACGCTCCGGGTCTCGAGGTCCTGCGCGCCCTTGGGTTTGATCCTCGGGAGCTCCAGCTCCTCTCCCAGAAGCGCCGCGAGCTCCTCGAAGGTCACCTCGACCTCTACGAGGTGATCCCCCGGCGCGTTTCCGGCCTGGGACGCCCCCTCTCCCTCGCCGGGCTGCACCGCGGAGCCGTCGCTGCCGTCCCCCTGGCCTACGCCGCCGGCCTGCTTATCGCCATAGACGAAATGCGGGATGTCGATGCGCGGGATCGGAATGCTGACCAGATCCTTGCCCTTCTTGCCGATGAGTTCGCCCGTGCTTATGAACTTGCGCAGCTCCTTTTTGACGGCGCCGCGCACGATCTGCTTGAACCGAGCGACATCCTGGTCGATCTTCTGTGCCATAGCTTCTCGCGTCGACGCTTAGCCCTGCGATCTACGCTCCCTTATATCCCCGCGTGCGAATATCGAGGCCACGAAGTTGAGCACGTCGGTGGCGCAGGTCTCGCAGTAGCCGTAGTTCTTGATCAACCTCGATTTGACGATGTCGATCTTCTCCTGCGTATCCTTGTCCACCACGCTGGAGACGAGGCTCGTGAGCTTGATCGAGTCCTTCTGGTCCTCGAAGAGCTTGAGCTCCAGGGCCTTGTTCAACCTCTCGTTGGTCTTGTAGTCGAATTTCTTGCCCTCGAGCGCAAGCGCGCCGATGTAATTCATGATCTCGCGGCGGAAATCGTCCTTGCGGCTCTCGGGGATGTCTATCTTCTCCTCGATGGAGCGCATGAGCCTCTCGTCCGGCTCCTCGTCCTGGCCGGTGTAGGGATTTCTCACCTTCTCCTTCTGCGTGTATGCCTTGAGGTTGTCTATGTAGTTGGAGCAGAGCCTCGCGATCGCGTCCTCGTCCGCGGAGATGGCGCGCTGCACCTCGTTTTTCACCACGTCCTCGTACTCCTCCTTTACCATGGCGAGCAGGTCTCTGAAGCGCTTCTTCTGCTCCTCGCTCTTGATGAGCGAGTGGTGCCGGAGGCCCGACTCCAATTCGTTCAGCACCATGAACGGGTTGACGCAGCGACCGCCCACGTCGGAGACCAGCGCGTTGGATATCTTGTCCTGTATGTAGCGCGGCGATATGCCGTCCAACCCCTCGCGCACCGCCTCCTTGCGCAATTCCTTCACGTTGTCCTCGGTGAATCCGGGCAGCGTCTTGCCGTCGTAGAGCTTGAGCTTCTGCATGAGCGTGAGGTTCGCCTTCTTGGGTTCCTCGAGGCGCGTGAGCACCGCCCACATCGACGCCATCTCCAGAGTATGCGGGGCTATGTGCTTGCCGCGGACCACGTGCGGCCCGTAATCCTTCTCGTATACCTTTATCTCCTCGTGGAGCTTGGTGATGTAGGGTATGTCTATCTTGACCGTGCGGTCCCTCAGCGCCTCCATGTACTCGTTGTTGAGCAGCTTCTTGTACTCCGCCTCGTTGGTGTGGCCGATGATGACCTCGTCTATGTCGGTCTGCGCGAACTTTTTGGGCTTGACCTTGTGCTCCTGCGAGGCCCCCAGAAGGTCGTAGAGAAACGCGACGTCGAGCTTCAGGACCTCGATGAATTCTATGATCCCGCGGTTGGCTATGTTGAACTCGCCGTCGAAGTTGAACGCGCGCGGATCGGAGTCTGAGCCATACTCCGCGATCTTGCGGTAGTTGATGTCGCCGGTGAGCTCCGTCGAGTCCTGGTTTTTCTCGTCCTTGGGCTGGAAAGTGCCTATGCCGATTCGGTCCTTCTCCGAGAGCACGATCCTGCGGACCTTGATGTGGTCGATGACCTTGGACCAGTCTCCGTCGTACTGCTTGAAGAGCTCCTTGTAGATATAGCGGCAGCTGGGGCAGAGCTCGCCCTCGATCATGATCCTGTGGTCCTCGGGGAGTTTGGTGTTCATCTCGTCGAGGATTCGGTCCCTGAGCTCCAGCGGGATGAGGTGCAGCGGCTCCTCGTGCATGGGGCACGGTATCTCCTCGACCGTGCCGAAGACCTGTCCCTTGTCGTCGAGCTTCTTCTTGGCCCAGCTGTAGGTGTACAGCGCGCCCTCGGGAGTCCCCGTGTACGCCTCGAGGCCCTTCTTCAGCATCCTCGCTATCGTCGACTTGGCGCCGCCGACCGGGCCGTGAAGCAGTATGATGCGCTTCTCCGTGCCATAGCGGCGCGCGGCCGACTGGAAGACGTTGACGAGCTTCATAAGCGGGAGGTCGAGCCCGTAGAGCGCGTCCTTGCCGTCGCCGATCGGGTCCTCGAAGAAGCGATAGTGGATGATCTTCTTCTTGTGCTCCGTGTACTCCTCGAACCCGTAGGAGAGTATCATGTCGTAGAGCCGCTGGAACGCGGTGTCGGCCACCTTCGGGTTTCGCTCGACCGTGTGCATGTAGTCGGCGAAGCCACCCTCCCAGTTGAGTTCCTGGTAGCTCTTGACGTCGTGGAGCTCCTTGATCATCTTCATCAAGTCGTGGACCTGCGAATTCGGTGTCGACATAAACCCTCCGAGAGTGATTGCACGCAATGCGGCGTGCGCTATTTCAACATCTGCTGCTCGTTCTCTTTTATGGTGGAACGCACCACCGAACGAAGGAGCGCGTTACGGTTGGCCCTTCCCACCAGCGCCCTGAGATCGTCG
>Ga0265297_10005953_pt1 | contig 18107 bp, 6 predicted proteins | sample Munlanlwell13791_FD_192502 | JGI IMG/M metagenome (GOLD analysis project Ga0265297, IMG submission 192502) | Leachate microbial communities from a municipal landfill in Southern Ontario, Canada - Leachate well 137-91 | ecosystem: Engineered > Solid waste > Landfill > Unclassified | place...
CAGGACCCTTAAGTTATCGCGGTAATCTGAAATATGGCGTTCCGGGTTAGGAGGAGTATTTCTCTGATTTTCGCTGATCTGGTTAAGTTTGGAATCTATGCTATTGCTTAAAAAAGAGATACGTTCGGCAAACTCCGTATTTTTCAGCATCAGCGCGATCTTTTTCACTTCATTGCGCAACGTCTCGATCTCGGCATCGGGTATTGTCCATATATCGCGTATCTCTATCGAACGCTCCAGCGTTTCTCCGGGTTTAAGTTCATAATCGCCGAACGCGAAATAAGACCCCTGCTGGGTATCATAAGCGATATCCAGGTCCGCCCTGTCGATGACGTCCTCCGGCTTGGTTTCCTTCGGAAGGTAGACCTTTACCGGCACCTTCTGAGACTGCTCTTTGGAAGGATTTGCCGCCAGGATCTTCAAAACGATGTTTGCCCATGCGGGAGCCGCGCTGCCTATGATAAGCAATAAGCATAAAAATATTCCATACATCTTTACTCTGCGCATTTTATCTCCTCATACATCACCCCGCGCTAATCTGAGGCGCGGGTGTGCCCTCGTGGGCATTATTCGTATTCATACCAGGTCTGGGTGACCGGCTTATTGGCTATATTATCGACCATCTTGGAGTTCATCTCCATGGCCGCTTTTAACTGCTGGGTCTTGTTCTTCAAATACGTGATATCGTCTTTCTTCTGTTCGGACACCTCATAAAGTTTCTGCAGGTTAAGGCCCGATTCTCCGACGATACCCTGGATCTGTTTGGCGACGCTGCTCAACTGCACGTGCACCGACTCCAGGGCGGAATTAGAACCCGCGGCATCCCTTACTTCGTTTAACAGGTCCTTGCCCACCTTGGCCAGGGCCGTCTCGATGATGCTGAACTGGCTGTTTAAGGATTCCGCCACCGTCTTCAAAGAACTTATTCCTGATGTCGTTCCCAGCACACCGGAAAGATCCCCGGCTATCTGTTCAAGGTCGGTCCTTAAAACGCTCATCACCAGGGCGTCCAGTGTCCCCTTGGTCTCTTCGGAACATACGATAGTAAAATCACCCATGCCCCAGCCGGAAGAGAAAGTAACGTCATATTCGTATATTCCGGTATTGCCGATCTCTTTCATGATTGCTTTCGTGACCCTCTGTTTATTCGTAGCATCGTAAACATCAAGGGTCGGGGCAAGCCCGGAATAAGTCCTGTAACGGATGGTCAAGTCCTGCCCGTTACGCACATAATTCTCGCGGTTCAATATCTCGGATTTCATGGCAGTCTGGACCTGTTCCTGGGTCGCCGTTATCTGGTCAGGCAGAGATTCTGTTCCGGTGGCGGTCAGGATCTTTCCTGTTTCCGCTGTTATCTCGGTCTTAGCGGCGGTCAGGTCTCTTTGCATAGCGGCGGTCCCCTCGCCTACAGCCTTCTTTATCTCGCTGACTGAGCTTGATAATTCAGCCGCGGTCTTAGTAAAGAACTCATATTGGAGTTTCTCAGAACCTACGTCTATGTTGGCTGATGAGATATACGCCTTAGCCCTGTACTCAATAGACAGGGTAGCCGGATATACCTTACCGACCACGAAACCTGTGCTGCCGTAAGTAAAAGTATACATACCGGTATTACTGGGGGCCGAGCAGGTAAGGGCCTTTCTCACCGTAGCGCCATCAGGCTCGTAAACCATCAGGATAGCCGGACCCATATCCGCCCTCTCAAACTCGGTCGTCCCGACTAATTTACCTTTTCTCTGCAAAGAGCCTACGCCGTTTAAAGTATCATCTCCGGGGCTGTAACTATAGGTAAAAATAGATTCCCAGGTGACCTGCGCGGATGCCGAATTCTCCAAGTAGACGGTAACTACATAAGGAGTAGTCCCCGACTTAGGCGGGTTCCAGGTAACGCTGTTATCGATATAATTAGTCTTAGAGAAGAATGTCGTATAAGTGCCGTAGGGATATAATTCGGTCCTGGTTATAGGGGATGACAACCCGGAATCTGCCCAGCCGGTTGTAGGTTCGCTGGCGTTGAAATCCTGCAAATGCTGCAAGGTATCGTAATCCAGCACCTTAAACATGACTGTGGCATAGACAGAACTGAATAAGCTATCGCTTGTATCATTAGTAGTCGGGTCATCCGGGTCGGAAATCCTCAGCTTTACGGTACTCGACTTGACATCAGGCATTACCCAGGAGTAGGAATCATTATTGGTTGCCGAAGCGGTGATCACGTTCCAGTTTGCGCCGTTATCCGTACTGTACTCAAGCTTGATCCTCGGCACACTGCCCCTGGTCTGCCAGGTAACCGTCTGGCTGGACTTAGCGACCCAATATTCCCCGCCGTTGGGGCTAAGCAAGGTAAAGCCGCCTCTGATCCTGAAATACCCACTGCTCAAAGTCGTTATCTCTGTCCGGCTGCCGTCGGTGATACGGATCTTCAAGGTCGCTCCGGTCAGGGTGCTTCCGGTTAAGATCCAGTTATAGGTGCCGGTATTGGCGACACCCTGGGCGATTATCTGCCTGCTGCTGACAAAATTGTCATTGGATATCTCAATCAACAGGTTATTCGAAATGCCCAACCCCTGGCAGGTCCAGGTGATATCTACGCTGTCGCCTAAAACATGCTCCTGCCCGCCGGTAGGGTTAGTTATCGTGATCGTAGGGAGTGGTATTATAGTAAAGGTAGCATCGGATACGTCGGTCACAGACGGCCTGTCCGCGTCCGTTATCCTGAATATCGCGTTAGAAGTACTGGGGTAATCATCCGGGATGGTCCAAGTAAAGCTGCCTGTATTGGACACGCCGCTGCGCACAAGATAATAGTTCGCTCCTCCATTAGGGCTCCATTCCAGGATCAGATTATTGCTTACCGCGCCTTCGGATGTCCAGGTAACCGGCGCCGAATCCCCGACAGCCCAGGCCTCGCCGCCATTAGGAGAACTAATAGTGATGATCGGCTCCGCTATCTCAAAGGTGCTGTCCGAAACATCGATAGTAACCGGCCTATCAGCGTCAAATATCTGGACCAGGCAGTTCGTGCTTACGTCACTGGGGATATAATCCCAGGTATACGAACCGCTATTAGAGAGTCCGCTGGCGACAGGCTTCCAATTCGTCCCGCCGTCGGAAGAATACTGGATCGTTATATTATTATGGACCCTGCCGCCGTTATCATGCCAGGTAATATTATGCGCGGTTCCCACGCGCCAGACCTCGCCGCCGTTAGGAACATCGACCGTGATCACCGGCCTGGGCAATATCGTGAAGTTCATATCCGACTTATCCCAGACTGCCGGCCTGGACGCGGGTATATCCGTGATCCTGACCCTCATCGTGCTGCTGGTGGGAGTACCGGCGCCTATCGTCCAGGTATATGTCCCCGTATTCGGAGCGCTGGCTGTTATTTCACCCCCGACCGTGACAAAGTTATCTATGGAATATTCTATTTTGACGTTCTCAGCTACGCTTCCGGTATTCTGCCAGGTAATATTCTCGTCATCGCCGATAGTCCATAATTCTGAACCGTTGGGCGAGGTAATAGTAATGATCGGATAAGCTATGCTGAATGCCTGATCCGAGATATCAAAGATCTCACTCGTCTCATTATCCGTGATCCTTATCTTTACGTTAGTAGAATAATCCGGCGGCACCTCCCAATCATAAGTACCGGTATTCGGCGCCGCGTCATCGATCAATACCGCGGTTCCAAAATTATCTTTGGAGTATTCTATCGTCAGCACGCTACCGACCGAGCCGATACAAGCCCAGGTGATATTCTTATGCGTGCCCATCGGCCACTGTTCGCCGCCGTTGGGGCTGGTTACGCGGATATAAGGCAGGACTATCTTGAAATTAGCGTCCGACATGTCGGTGGTCGCTGTCCGGGAGGCGTCAAACACCCTGACCCTGCAGGTATCCGAACGCGGCTCGGGAACGCTGGTCCAGATAAACGAACCGTCATTCTGCTGGCCGACGTCGATATCCGTCCAGCTGCTTCCGCCGTTAGTCGAATACTGGATCGTCAGATTATCGCTGATAGCCCCGTAATCCTTGCCCACGGACTCCCAGGTTATTTCCTGCGCCGTCCCGACGGCGTATTCTTCTCCTCCGTTAGGAGCAGTAACCGTTATCGTAGGCTGGGTCACGACAAAGGGGCCGTTCGACACATCGGTTATGCCCGATCTTGAGTTATCGGTGATCCGGACCAGTCCCTGAGAGGTAGAAACTTCCGTGATCGGAGACCACAGATATGTACCGCTGTTGGACAGGTTGTTGATGATCGGATTCCAGCTTGCGCCGTTATCCGCGGAATATTCCAATAACAGATCATTACTTACTGAACCGACAGAACTCCAGGTAATATTGTATCCGCCGTGCGCGTACCATACTTCTCCGCCGTTAGGATTCACGATCGTTATTACCGGCAGGACAATACTGAATACCGAAGCGGAAATATCCTGCGCCCTGGTATCGCTCTCGTCGACTATCTTGATCAGGCACTGGTTGCTCTCTTCATCCGCCACCGTCCAATTATAAGTGCCGGTGTTAGCGCTCTGATAAACGACTACCGTCCAGTCTCCGCCGTTATTGACCGAATAATAAATACTGACCTTATTGTAGTCACTGCCTCCGGATTCCAGTTTCTGACCGTAGCTTCTCCATTTTATGGGATAGGTGGTCCCGATATTCAGCTGCTCACCGCCGTCGGGCTGGATTATTTCAATTTCAGGATGTTCCAGGACTTTAAACGGCCCCACGGTATTATTAACCTGGGTGCGCTGAGTATCCGTGATCCTGATATATACGGCATCGCCGATAGCCCCCGCAGGAATGATCCATTCATACGTCCCGTCATTGGACTCGCCCGTGGCGATCTGGGTATAATTCTGGCTGTCAATGCTATATTCCAAAAGCAGATTATCGCTTATCTGGCCGACATTAGTCCAGGTAATATTGTGGGTATCGCCCGCCACAAAGATATCTCCGGCCACCGGAGCGGTCAGCGTAATACTGGGTTCGGCGATCGTAAAAGCCTGGGATATCTTGGATACCGCCGCCTGCGTATCGCGGCCCGCGGGCACGCTTTCCTCTCTTATCCTGACCTTGACACTCGCCGAGACCGCGTCCGCTACCGTCCATTCATAAGAACCGACAATATCATCATTAGGATTAGTCCCCTGCGGTGTTCCCACGCTTACCTGCGCGATCGTCTCGGTCTCATTTACAAAATCATCCGTAGAATATTCCAGGATCACCTGGTCAGAGAACTCCAGGCTGTTAGTCCTCCAGTTGATATTATGTTTCTCGCCCACTATCCAGTTTTCCCCTCCCGCGGGCGAACTTATAGTGAAGGCCGGAGTCGGGACAATGGAAAATACCGCGTTAGAGGTATCCCGGATCGCGGAATTATAGGTACTGTAAACCTTGACTAAGGCCTGGTCGGAAGAGACCATCGGGACGCTCCAGGCATAACTGCCCGTATTGGGCACGGTTGCAGAAACCGTTGTCCAGGTGCTTCCGCTATTGGCGGAATAATCTATCTTTAACACGTTATAGGGTATTTCGCCGGTAGCGGTCCATCTGATATTGTGGGATTTACTCTGCTCCCAGACCTCAGCGCCGTTGGGGGAATCCACTGTCAAAGACAAAATGCTGAAAATCGCGTCCGAGGTATCCGAAACCACCGGGAAATCCTCACTGGTTATCTTTAACAGCACATTTTCAGAAGGCGTATCCGCCACATGCCAGATGTAACTGCCGGTATCAGGAACATGTTCAGCTATATTTTCATAAGCCGCGCCGTCAACAGAATAATCGATCCGTACCAGTCCTGTGCCGCTTATGATATCGTGAGAATCCCAGGTAATAGTGGTATCCAACCCGGCGGAAAGCGTCTCGCCGCCGTTGGGAGCCGTTACCTGGATAAAGGCGTTTATATATTCTATATCCACCGATTCCAGGATCGGGGTAACCTCGCCTTCGGAATAAAGTATGGCCTTATACTGGAACCACCGGTCGCCATCCGCGTCGGTATGCAGGGTGTTGATCGCTGTTACACCCGTGGGGTCAAGATAATAAGTTTCAGTATTGAATAAGGTCACCGCTATATTGTTAAGCGCGGGCGTCCTGTAAGAGCTGGCCTGCGAATGCAGATAGGCCCGGAAATAAAAGTCCCCTTCCGAGAATCCTTCCAGGTCCTGGAAGGCGCCCAGATTGTCATCTACCTCTTCCGCGGTATTGGCCTGGGAATAGCCGCCGTCAACCGGCACCCAGTCCGAACCGTCAAACCAATACCACCAGTAACCATCCCTGGATATCTGATATTTTACACCGGTATTCACCGGTGTATCGATAAGCTCCTGGAACTGCATCAGGTTCTTATTGGTATAAAATACCCCCATTACCGGCTGGATAGTCGGATTGTTATCGGCATAAGAGCCCATTTCGGGGATCACCGGAGGAGCGTAAACATTGTAGAATCCGGGTTCAGTCAAGGCCAATAACCTGTGTTCGTAATGCCGTCTTATCTCTTCGACGGTGAGCGCCCGTTTATATATCCTGACCTCGTCAATAAGCCCGCGGTAAGAAAGCGAAGCTGTTGAGGCGTCTTTTCCTATGCGTAAACCGTCATTATTGACAGTCATAGAATAGGTATTAAGCCCGCTGTATTTCTCCGCGTTATTAACGTAGATCTTGACCGCGTCCGTGTCTTCATCAAAAGTGACTACGACGTGATAAAGCGTGCCCGATATTATGAACGGCGTAGTGCTGCAGACCCTCTCCGCCCCCCCGGCGTAAAAAGAAAATGCCAGGCTGTCGTTTGATTGGTATAATTTATAATTCCATCTGAGCTGCGTATCATCCCCTTTGACCAGGATAACCCGGTTACCGGTATTGGTGTCCGGCCTGATCCAGGCTTCCAGGCTTATCTTTCCGGTAATATCCAGGACGCTGTTATCTCCGGGATCGGCGACACTTGCCACCACGTTAGAGACGCTCATATTCACCGACTTACCGGTTGAAAATCCGGTCAAGTCCGTAGCCGACCAAGTGATATCCTGGCTTAAAGTCAGATGCAGGTTATTTCCGCTGAAATCGGCCGTAGTCGACCCTGTGCCCTCATCCATATGGTAAAGCACGCTGGGTTTGCCGTTACTGTAACTAAACGACGGCGCAAGCCAGATTGCCGCTCCCGCGATCGTCCCGGTATTGGCATGACCCGAGGCGTCGGAAGCGCTTACGCCGGTATTCTCATTAAGGCGCAGATAACAGACTAATCCGCTTTCAGTTCCATCTAAATATTTCTCCTTATCCTCCATAATGCTGCCGGGTTTCCTGGCGATATTCCAGATACGCGCTTCATCGATCGCCCCCTTGACCAAGCTCCCTATTATAATATTATTGGCGTTGGCAGTAACCGCGCCGGAGGCGGCAACTGATGCCTTCTCCGCGCCGTTTACAAATAATTTAGCGTATGAACCGTCGTAAGTAAATGCCACGTGCATAAACCTGCCCGTATCATAAGCCGCGGTAGAAACAATTGCCGAGCCATTCAGGTAACCGGTCAATCCGCTCTGGGTGATCCTTAATTCATAAGCCCCGGACTTGCTGATCAGGGTCTGATCTATCGCCGGCTGAGCTTCTTCTCCGGCAAAGGCCGCCCCGAGAATAACATAAGTAGTGGTCGCGTTGAACGTCTGTTGTATTTCCTCGACTGCAAGGGCGCGATTATAGATGACCACGTCATCCATTACTCCGCCGACATATCCGGCATAACCGGAACCGATAAGGACCGGACTGGTACCCGCGGTCGGGTCCTGTCCCACAGACCACGTTCCCGTAGTATCAACTATGCCGTTTTTATAAGACGTCCAGGTGCGTGTAGCATTATTCCTGACCATGGAAAAATGCGTCCAGGTGCCGTTGGCCACGCCGCTGGAGCTGAATCCGTTGCTTACGCCGTAATAACTACCTCCCCAGCCGTGATAATAACTTGTGCCGCTGGCGCCTCCGTTTTCCATGGTAAAGGAAAATTCCCGGGCATATTCCTTATGGATCGGGTTTCTCCTTCCCGAACCTACCAGAGTAGGCTTGAGCCAGAAACAGATAGTCATGCTCCCGCTTACCTGTAAAGAAGCGGAATTATTTACGTAGACATTATCGTTGACACCGTCTAACCCCAGGCCTCCCCCATTCTTGCCGGTGGTAAAATAGGCGCCGTTCTGAAGCGCTCCGTTATTATTATTCCCGGAAAGATCGTAAGCCGTGCTTCCGGTGCCCTCATTAAAACTCCACCAGCCGACTAATCCTGTGCCGGGCATAGCTATCATAGAAGAGTCATCTTCGCTTACCGCGGCGGCATTGCCGTAATAAAGATAAATATCCTTGGTAGCGCCCGCGGGTATAGAAGGAAGCATGACGTAAACAGTAGCCGTCGAGGCATCATAACTCTTGATGCGGTAACTCAATTTAGTCCCATCGCTATCCACAAACCTGATATCGGAATAATCAGCGTTCATCTTATCCGCTACGTAAGAGATATCGATCTGCGCGGCGGTATTGGTCATTGCCAGGCCGCTGGTATTATCCAGAGTTATTTTCTTGCGGTAACTAAAACCCGGGAACCAGGTATCCGCCGTATATTTAAGATTAGATTCCAGGGTAAAATTACCGGTAATATTCAAAGAACCTGAATGATTAACCGTAATATTATCGTCGGCCCCGTCCAGGGTAAGCGCGGAGGTATTATAACCCTTATCCCCGAAATCCTTGACAAAAGTATTATTATAGCTTGAAACGTCGGCGGCATCGCTCTTGCCGTAATACAGGTATATCCTTTTGACTTCTCCGGCGGCGATCGAGGGAACTTTGAGCCAAAAGTTAGCGGTCTTATTCACGTAATCAAAATCGATGCGGTAATATGTCATAATGGTCGTATTATTGGAATCTATAAAACGCACATCAAAGCCGTTGCTCATACACCTTGACCAGAAATCTTCCTGGTCGCTGGACAAGGTAACCTTAATCTGGAAGTTCGTCAAAGTCGGCCCCTGCCTGTTGTCGATCTCAAATTCATGGCGGTATTCCCAGCCCGACAAGGAAGGCGACGTAGCATTATCTTCGTAAAGGCTGAAATACACCGGTACTATGGTCAGATCAAGATAAATATCGCTGCCGTCAACGCCCGCGTTCGGGAAGCTGGCGATAGTATCTCTGAAATGAAGGCCCTTATTCTGCATAACCGCCGCAGACCAATGCTCCCAGGTACAGCCTAAAGGAGAATCTCCGCCGTTTATAATATAGCCTTCGCCGTAAGCAAAGTAGTAAGAGGTATATCCCCGGGAACTGTAATTACTATCCTGGCTGATACCCAATATCGATTTACATGTATTATAACTAGAGGGGTCGGTTATGACTATTGCTCCGCCATAAGCAGTAGTAGTTATTTCGCTGGCAGTCCTTCCGCCGTCTATTATCATCAGGTCTTTAGTCAGTAAATTCGGATTCCACGTATAACCGCTGACCGTATCATCCCAGGGGACTCCTATATAAAGCCCTACACCTTTTACGCCGCCATAGTCTCCGGAGTTACCATTAGTATAACCGCCCATCGAAGCTATCTTTCTGCCGGTCACCGCGGGATCGCTGGCCGACTCAGCGTCGCTCTTACCGTATTTTAGATAAATAGAGGTAGTCCCGCCTGCCGGTATGGAATTGATCTTAACCAGTATATTAGCCGTTTTATTGGCATAATCCCACGTACCCATGCCCGAAGTACAGTTATAGGCAAGGCTGTTGCCATCCTGGTCTACAAACCGGATATCGCCGCCGTCACTCTTGATATTCTCCCAAAAATGATTATTACTGGAATCGATGGCGATCTTGACCGCAGAGTCCGTGTAAGAAACACTGCCCGCGCTGTTATCCAGGACGATCCTCTGGGTATATTGATAATCCTGGAGGATCTTGGCCAGACGCGCAGCGCCTCCCGAAACCTCGATCGTCGCGGCCCTGGCGTAATCTCCCTCTGTTGAAAAATCATAATTAAAGGTCTGGGTGCCGCCCGGCCCCAGGAAATGGTTATCCGCGTCCAATAACGCGTCTTTAGTGGCGCCGGTGCGCAGCTGCAGCCTTATATCTGTCCCGGCCGGAAGCGTCTCGATCCAGGAAAGCTTCATCAGGCGGTTATTCTCTTCGGTTGAATCGTAGGGGGTTGATACGATCTCCTGCTTAGTGCGGTATTTTAAATAATTTATGGTCAGATCTTTCAGCGTGGGCAGCTTATTCAGGTCGTCGGCGTAAAACTTCATCTGGTACTGCAGGTATTCATGCCTGTTCTGCACTGCCGGATAAGAATCGGATAAAGGTTTGCCTTTAAGCAGTAACGGCGACTCATCCCAATCTACTGCCCCGGACATCAATAGATCATCCGAGGTGCGGGCTTTGAACTCGAACGCGCCATCCCCGGTATCCGTCCAATCGACGGCCCCATAACTCTTGTTCCTGCCGATATTCTTGACCTCTGACGTGTAAGTCCCCTGTTTAAACAAGAGATACTTCATCATATCATAAACGCCGTAACCCCGCAGGAGATACATATAATTACCCTTGCCGGGATAAACGATTTTTCCGATACCCCTTACGCCTTCAGGCATAGACTGTAAATCAGCAGTATCCCACTTTTGGAGCGAAAGCGAGAAACGGTGTATGGAATAAGTCTCGCCCCAATAACTGTAGATCGGGCCGGGGACCAGATAAATGTAATCGCCGCTGCCCGGGTAGACCATGGAGCTTCCGCCCGGGTCGCCCCTGAAATAAACGGGGGCGTCATCAAGCTGCGTCCATTGAGGATTAGCGATAGTGAACTTATAGAATGACGCTGAATTATTCCCGCGGGTAGCGTAAATAGTATCTTCGCCGGGCACATAAACCATTGACGCGCCGAAATTGACCGTATCAGGGAAATTAACCTCGCTGGACCATCCTGCCGCGGGTATAGCCGGATTATAGCTCTTAAAAGTAGCGGTGGAACCGCCAAGCAAGGCATAGATCTTATACTGCGTAGCCACCAGGCAATGCCCGTTGCCGAAAGTTCCCGGAGATATGCAATCCGTCCAGGCATTCTGGCTGATAGAATATTTGGCGAACTGGGTGCGGTTCCTGCCCCTGGTAGTAAACAAGGAATCCCTGTCCCCGGCGTAATATACCAATTGCGGGTTCCACTCGTCCCACCTCCAGTTCAATCCGGTGGCGTTATAAGGACTAAGGAGCGTCTGCCAGGAACGGGCAGCCAGGTCGTATTGATAGAATACATCATAGCCGCCAATATATAGGCTATTACCGTCCGCGCCCGCGGAAAAAACAGTATAATTATTAGCCATCTGCCAATTCAACAAGGTCGAAGGAATATCCCAATCATCCACGCTCACTGAATAACGGATCATATAGGGCATATATCCATCAGTCAAATATAACAGGTCGCCGCTGCCGGGATAGAACATATCCCCGTCATAACCGCTATAAGACCGGCACCGGCCATGGCTGGCTAATTCCGACCAGGCGCTCTCACCGAATGAATATTTATAAGTCTCCCTGTAATCCTGCCCTGAGATCCAATACATTGAATTGTCGGCAGGATGATAATATATACAGCTTCCGTTCCTCAACCTTATGGTGTAAGTCGGGGCGGTAATAGTGTTCCATGTATGCAGCGAAGTATCGTAATAACGCAGGGTCCCGTCTTCAAAACCGGTCCAATATACCCGGCCATGACCAGGAACATATTCCAACTTATCCCCGCACTCATAAGCATCCCTGATATAAGTCGGCAGATTCGGCAAGTCACCCGACACATCCGAAACCTGCCAGGTGTCGGTGGAAACAGTATATTTAAGGAACTTATAACTTCTCTCTTCGGTCAGGTTGGTAATATCCCTGCCCTGGCAGGCGAATATGGTATCACCGCTGCCGTCAAGCTGGGAACCTGAATAGAACCGGATATAGGCGCCGTTCTGCTCCGGGCTGGACATCTGCGCCCAGGTATCATTATCAATATCATACTGCCAGAAACGGTTGCTGTTCCTGCCCTCGATGAGATAGATATAATTCTCGCTTCCCTCTATCCCGTTACTACCCGGATAACAAGCTTTGGTCCCCGGACCAAAAATTATCTCATTGCCTGAAGGCGATTTTGCCCTCAATAAAGCTACCCATTTATTTCCTGATAATGAATATTTCCAGAAATGCGAGGTATAATTGCCGTAAAACATATATACGCTGTCGCCGCCTGGATAAACCATACTGCCATAATAAGGTGAATAGGTATCCAGGTAACGCCTTGACCACACCCCCGTATCAGTATTATAGGTATACATCGTGCGGTCGGTCTGGTAACTGGCGTATATGGTGTCTCCTACAGCGCAGGCGCCGTAATAATAACTCTGGTAAAAAGGCGTGGGCTCAAGGATCTCCCATACCCCGCTTGAAGCGCCTTTGAATTTGTAGCGGGCGAGCTGGTCGCGCACGCCGGTAAAGAAATAAATATACTCTCCGCTGCCCGGATACAATAACCTTCCTTTATTTACCGTTTTAAAAGGCGCGTCGGTTATCGCGTACCAGGTATCTACCGTGTAAGAGGGATTGCTGCTCGATATACAGTATTTCCAGAAGGTCTTAGTGGTCAAGCCCCTTGTGGCATAGATAAACTCGCCGTCATCATCCGCTCCGGGATAGACCAGGGCCCCGCCTTCTCCCACCGTATCCGGGGCGTCGGCTGCCGCGCTGTCATCCCAATACACGCCGCCGGTTCCAGCCGGGTCATACCGCCAAAAATTATTGGTGGTATTCCCCCGGAAAGCGTAAATATAACTGCCTACAGCGCAAAGCGCTCCGCCGTAACCGATAGTATTCGGCGCGGCAGTTAAAAGCTCGCAGGAGTTAAGATTAACATTGAATCTGCCGAAAGTAGTAGAACCCGCTCCTCTGGTGTAATATATAAAGCCGTCTAAATATGCCAGGCTGCCGCCGTTAGACATACCGGAACTTAAATTAGTCCTGATCTCGCTGGTATTGTCGCTGATGGAATAACGCCAGATAGTAGTATTATCATCGCCGCGGGTGGCATAAATATAATTACTGCCGTCATAAACCATATCCGAGCCATTGCCGAAATTATAAAGACCCCAGCCTACCAGGTCGTCCCATTTAGCGGCAGTGGGGTCAAAAGTAAAAGCCTTACTGTAGTTACCGGCATTGAGCCATTTCAACTTGGTGCCTGAGCCGGGATAATACATAATGCTGCGATAAGGATATATAGGAAGCCTGGCAGTTGAGGTTATCTCTTCCCAGACGGGAGTGCCCGCGGTAAAATCCAGGCGCGCGATCCTCCTGTTCCAATCATCCACGTTCCAGGCGTAGATATAATTCCCGGTCCCCGGATAGCAGGCATCGCCCAGGTACATCGGCGCGTTGGTAAGGCTTGTCCAGCCGCTGGGAAGGCTGATCTTATAACGCGTGGAATACACATTCGTCCCCATATTCATCAAATAAAGATAATCGCCTGACCCTGGATAAACCAGGGCGCCCTGTCTGTCCACGGTCGTATTATTCACATCCGCCAGTTCCGCCCAGGAACCATCACCGGCATTTATAGTATAAACCAGGAATTTCCTCAGGCCGTTGCCGACAACGCAATAAATACTGCTGCTGCCGTAGGCGGCAATGCTCCCCCCCGCTCCTACGTTGTATAAAACGCTCGCGTTCATTTTGACCCAGGTATTGGTAGAAATAGTATATCTCCAGAAATCCTTGGTGCCTGCTCCGCGCAAGGCATAAATATAATCTCCGCCGCCCGAGGGATAAGCCAGGGATGCTCCCATGCCGAAGGGCGCGGGAGTTTGCTCCAGCATCTCCCAGGTTTCCGTTTCCGCGGAAAAACGGGCAAAAGTCCTGTTAGTCCAGAAAGCGTAAATATAAACTTTACTGTCGCGGGGATCGATCACTCTTAAATAAGCGGACCACCAGTCCAAATGCGGGACCTCGGGGATACCGGTCCATTGGCTTAAATTATCGATAAAGGGGTCCTCGGAGGCACTTTGTAATACCAGCGACTCTTCCTCGCCTTCGACCAAAACATCCAGCTTGGTGCGCTGCGAACCTTCCCTTTGAAAATCCGCCGCGCTGGTATCGGTTACCGACAAAGCCTCTTCAGACTGGATGACCTTGTTGGGAGAAGCGGTGAAAATATAGGGATCGTTGGAATTATATTTATCCCAGCCTGTCATGTTATCGGGGTGGACCGCGGTATCGCTTGAGGCTTCTCCCCGCCAGTCATTTTGAGTGAAGACATTATTCGCGGCTAACACGGGGCTGATCTGCCCGAGTATCAACAGCTGGGATATTATGATAGAAAATATTCTCTTGGCCCTGTTCATCTTCATTGTTTAACGCCGCCTTTATCCATCTTATCCTCTAGTGTCCTTACCTTTTGCTTCTCCAACTCCAGCCTCTTGGCCATAGCCTGATAAGAAACCATATCCGCCTGGTACTTCTCTTCCAGGTCTTTATGGATAAACTCCCTGTCCTTAGCTAAGCGCGCGCTTATTTGCGCTTCTTTTTTTTCCAACTCCTGGTTTAACTTATCACGCGCCTGAACGCCGATGACATATAAAGATAAAGTAAGAATGCCCATCACCGCTACCGCCATTACCCCGGCTAAAAGGAACCTGCGTTGAGGATGGGTGACCTCAATACCGGGCTGTTGCGCTGATTCAACGGGCGCGGCCTTGGACATTTCCACGTACTCCCGCACTTTCCTGATAAAAGCTTCACTCCCCAATATCGATTTTTTGCTCAGCTCTTTTCCCAGAAGTTCATTTTCATTTCTTGAGGCTGCGCTGAGCACGTCTTTATACTCTCCCCCGTTAAGGCAGCTTGACATTTCCGCCGCTTCATCGCGAAATGTAAACCGCTCATCCGCGCTGCGCAAGCCGGCATAAAAAGGCAGACTGCTATAAGCATATTCCTTAGCGTCAGCTACCAACCCCAGTATCTGAGGGTTTAGATGAATATAAATACTCACCGGAACCAGGTAGCGTTCTTTTTCCAATAAAACCATTTTGTATCTTTCCTGGAAAAGGTGGCCCTTTCTTTCATATTTGCCGTTAAAATATTTCGTATAGTTGGCATTCAGGTCATGCATGATCGCGGAGATGGTCAAGCCTTCTTTTAATTCGATAAGCAGGTGCAGATGATTAGGCATGAGCACAAAAGAAAATAATTTAAAACCATATTGTTCATTATATTTTTTTAAAAGATCAAGGTAAGTATTAAAATCGTGGGAGTCTTTAAATATATCTTCATTATGATCCCCGCGTGAAGTCGCGTAATAGAGGGCGCCTTCAATATGGGTGCGTGGCATTTTTACTGTTTCCCTGGACTCTTTTTCTTTCATTTTGTCCATAGTGCGTGGCATTTTTAAAAAACTTTAAAAAAAAATCCCAGGCAAACCTGCCTGGGCAAACCCTTCAAAATCTTTTCGTATCTTCGGCAGTCTGCCTATCCTTATCAACGGATGCACGACTTTGCGTCCCCGTGTTACCACGAGTTTGCCCTTTCGTATTCCCTGTCAATTCAAAGTATACCATAATCTGCCTTATTTTTCAATTTAACGGCCTGAAGAACTGTTAACTAAACATCCATGCGTGGTATTACCGGCTTTGCGGCTGTCCCTGCCTGATCTTTTGCAGTTCTCCCTGAAGCTCTTTTGCCTTTTTTTTCTCCAATTCCAACCTTTTTACGGTAGCCTTATAGGAAACCATATCTGCCCGGTATTTTTCATCCAGGTCCCTTCTTATAAGCTCCCTCTCCTGCATCAACCGGAGTTTGAGGTCTTCACTTGCCTTTTGAGTTACCTGAAGAATAGCATTCTGAAGCTGTCGATTATATATATAGAGATATAGGCTCAACGTAAAGAGAATAATGGACATTATTAAAGGCACTAAAAAGCCGATTTTACGCAAATCTACTCCTCGGTCACTCAATTTGGACATTATATCCGGAAACTGGACATTTTTTATGCCCTATTCCAGCTTATCTATGATCGCTTCAACATGCTCTCTATCTTCAGCGTCAGGCCTTAATTCCAGATATATCCTGTACTGTATAGCCGCGCCGTCAGGATCATCCTTCATATTTTCATATAATACTGCCAAATTATAATGCGCTTCGGCATTATCGGGATTGTAGGAGATTGACTTCTCATATGCCTCAACTGCCTCATCATAAAGCTTAGCCTGAGCATAAGCCACTCCCAGGTTATAATGATACAGCCCCCTTTCCTTAGCCAGGGAGTCCTCCAGGAAAGCGATCTTTTTTTCCAGCACGGCCTTCTCCTCGCTTGACTTCCCCTGGACCTTGGACTTCTCCAGATCCACAGACTTCTCCAATTCTTCCATTTTTTTCTTTGTTTTCTGTAAGTCGCTTTCCTTATTTTCTATCGATCTCTGGGCTTCGCTGAAGCGTTTTTGAAGAGAGTCTTTTTCATCCTGAAGCTGGGAATTAAGGGCAAGGTAGGAAACCGCGTCCGCGTGCAATTTATCATTATCCTTCTGCATCTTTGCCTTTTCCGCCTGGACCCGTTTTAACTCATCCTGCATCTGCGCGGCCATCTGATTTGCCTGTTCCAGCCTGGACTCAAGGCCTTTGCTTTTTAAAAGAAGCGCCGCGCAGATTATTAAAAAAACAATTACGGCTGCGGCGGAAATCAGGATATTCTTTTTCATTTAGCCTTCCTTTTTTCTATCTTTAATTTCTCCAGCCTCGCCTTGACCTCATTGGCATATAACCCCGCGGGATCCAATTCCAGGTATTTATTATAATACTGCTCCACCTTCCTCCTGTCCCGGCCGGTGATCGAATAAAGCAGGCCCAGGTCATAACAACTCCAGGCGTCCTTGGCCCAATATTGCAAAGCCTTCTCCAGCGCGGTGATGGCGCCGCTGAAATCCTGGGACAAGATATAACTCAAGCCCAGGTTATAATAAAAAAGGTTGAGCAGCATCTTGTCCTTTTTTAACTCCCTTATCTTTCCCGCTGCCTCGCGCAGCCTTTGATTGGCCTGGGTTGTTTGTTCCCTGACCACGAATCTCCACTGAAGAAAATCCACCACTTCGCCCTCAAGTTTGCTTGCCGAGTCTTTTAATTCCTGGTACCTTTTACCCTCTTCCAGCATGACCATGGTCTTATCTTCCAGGATGGCGATAGAAGCGCGCAGAGCCCTGTTCTGTATATATAGGTAAGTAAAAAGGAAGGCGAATACCGCAAGCGCCGCCCAGCAGATGATAAAAAATATTGCCAGTTGTGAATGTTTGTTTTTATCCATTTTATTCCGCGAGCATCTTAATGATATACTCAACGTCCTTCCTGTTGGACGCGTCGGGGTTTAGCTGTAAATACTTCTTGAGGTGCTGTATGGCTTTCCTGCTGTTATTCTTGGAGTGCCGGTAAAGAAGGCCGAGATTGTAATGCGCCTCGGCGTTACGCGGATTGATAGATAAGGCTTTATTATAAGCGTCTATCCCCAGGCTGAAGAGTCCGGCCTTGGTATAAGCGGTACCGAGCTGCTGGTATAATTCCGCCTTTTCTTTCGTGTTTTCAGTCTTCTCTTTTTTCAGGTCCTCTTTTAGCTGCCGGTTGGCATCCTTTAATATCTGGCGCTCACGGTTTAAGTTATCGACGGCTTTTCCCAGGCCGCTGGAATTCTTCAACTCCTGCTCCAGGTCCGTGCATTTAAGATGCAGCTCTTTAGACTTCGCCTCCAGCTGAATATTATAATTTTTTGCCTCCGCGAGGCTTTTCTCCAGCTGCGCGTTCTTCGTCTTTAACTCGGTTATCTCGGCGATAAAGGACTTACCCGCGGGCTCCGCGGCTTTTACGTCCGCCTGTCCTGTCTGTCCCGCCGCGGACTGCTCATTGGCCTGCCCGTCAGAACAAAATGCTATAAACAACATCCCCGCTATCAATAAGCCGCCGGGAATAACCTTATTTAAGATTTTAGGCGTCATTTTAATACTCCTTTATACCTTTCATTTTATCCTGGATATCCGCCGCGGGCTCATATTTGT
>Ga0265297_10005954_pt1 | contig 18107 bp, 17 predicted proteins | sample Munlanlwell13791_FD_192502 | JGI IMG/M metagenome (GOLD analysis project Ga0265297, IMG submission 192502) | Leachate microbial communities from a municipal landfill in Southern Ontario, Canada - Leachate well 137-91 | ecosystem: Engineered > Solid waste > Landfill > Unclassified | place...
ACTGCTGCATAATTTCCAACTGTAATTGCTGTTTTTTTAACTGCAGGGTCGGCAAATACCTTTCGTATTGTTTTAAACCATCCCTTTGCCGTTTTAATTCGCCTTTAGTTAATTTTATTTTCATCCCGCCCCCTACCTGCTACCTACTAACTTTCCCGGCCAATATTTATCAATCATTGACTTCTTAATCCCGGTTTCCTCAGGAGAAAAACATTCTGCCATAATCTGCCAGCCTTCATCAAGGGCTTTTTCCAGAGGAATGTTTACTTTTAACGACATCATTCTTTCTTCAAAAATTTTCCCGTAGCGCAGCAATTTATTATCCCAGCTGCTCATCTGAAAACCCATTGCCCTTTTTTCCAGCGCCTGGCGGTAACTGGCAAAAAGCTGGATCATTGTGTCCATAATCGTCCTGTGGTCATCGCGGGTTTTACCGTTTACCTGCTGCTTTAGCCGGCTTAATGATCCGAACGGCTCGATCACCGCGTTTTTCAGATAGAATTGGCCTTCAGTAATATACCCGGTATTATCCGGGACAGGATGCGTCACGTCATCTCCGGGCATAGTAGTTACTGCCAAAATAGTAATTGACCCGGCATTATCAAAATCAACTGCTTTTTCATAACGCGCTGCCAGTTGACTATACAAATCCCCGGGATAACCGCGGTTAGAAGGGATCTGCTCCATAGTAATGGAAATTTCTTTTAATGAATCGCTAAAATTAGTCATGTCTGTCAGCAGGACTAAAACACGTTTCCCTTCTAAAGCAAAAGTTTCTGCTACAGCAAGGCTGATATCCGGCACAAGCAGGCATTCTACAATCGGGTCTGCTGCGGTATGCACAAACATAATCGAGCGGGAAAGCGCGCCATGCTGCTGCAGGGTATTTTTAAAAAAGAGGTAATCATCGTATTTCAGGCCCAGCCCGCCTAAAATAATAATATCTACTTCAGACTGAATGGCAATCCGCGCCAATAATTCATTATAAGGCTCTCCGGGAATAGAAAATATCGGTAATTTCTGCGACTCAACCAGGCTGTTAAAAACATCAATCATCGGGATGCCGGTGCGGATCATCCTGCGCGGAATCACTCTTTTAACCGGGTTCACCGGAGGGGTGCCGATATCAATAAAATTATCGGACAACTGCGGTCCATTATCCAAAGGCAGGCCGCTGCCGTTAAAAATACGGCCCAATAAATTATGCCCGGAAGCTACACGCATAGCATGCCCGAGGAATTTTACCTTATCGCCTGTGGACACCCCGCGGCTGCCGGAAAAAACCTGTAAATATACTTTTTTTCCGTCGATACGGATAACCTGCGCTAAGGAGATACCAAACCTTGTGGCAACCTGGGCAATATCAGAATACCCCACGCCTTCTGCTTCCACGGTAATTACGTCCCCGGAAATCTGAATGATATTAGTGTATACTTTCTGCATTGTCTTTCCTGTCAGATTTTAGCTGCTGTTTTCTCTTTAATCAGCGCGCGGATTTCTCCTTCGCTATTTTTAAATTCCGCGCTTAAATAAGCATTGGAATTCCATCCTTTAAAAAGCTGCCTTAACTGCTGAAAATAATGTAAGGCCTCGTCTTTGGAGGCAAAAGAAAAATCCGTCTCCAGTATCTGATAGATAAAATTAAAAACATAAATCTGCCTCTCTTTTGGAGTGGCTTCATCTACCGGATCAAAGGCATTCTGCTGCAAATATACAAAATCAAAAAATTCACCCTTTAAATAATCAGTGTAATCTTCCAACGATGTGCCTTCTTCACCGATAACTTTCATCATCTGCCCGACGTCAAAACTTTTACGCAGGATATTATGCCCGGCTTCTTTTTGCTTTTCCTCAATAAAGCTTCTGTATTTACTCCAGCTCAACAATGGGTCAATTGCCGGATAACGCCTGGCATCAGAACGTTCGCGGGAAAGCCCGTGAAATGCGCCCACTACTTTCAAAGTTGCCTGAGTTACAGGCTCTTCAAAATTTCCTCCGGCAGGGCTGACTGCGCCTCCGATAGTAACCGAACCAAGGCTGCCATCATACAATTTTACCAAGCCCGCACGCTCATAAAATGAAGCAATGCGCGACTCTAAATATGCGGGGAATGCTTCTTCGCCCGGAATCTCCTCCAGCCTACCGGACGTTTCGCGCATTGCCTGTGCCCAGCGCGAAGTAGAATCTGCCAGTAACAAAACATTCAGGCCCATCTGACGGTAATATTCGGCAATGGTTACAGCAGTATAAACGCTGGATTCACGGGCAGCAACCGGCATGGAGCTGGTATTACAGATAATTACCGTACGGTCCATCAACGGCCGGCTGGTGCGCGGGTCAATCAATTCAGGGAATGTTTTTAAAGTTTCCACAACTTCTCCTGCGCGTTCGCCACAGGCAGCAATTACCACTACATCCACTTCTGCATGCCGGCTGGTCAATTGCTGCAAAACAGTTTTACCTGCGCCAAAAGGCCCGGGAATACAATATGTGCCGCCCTTAGCCACAGGAAACAATGAATCAATCAGGCGCATCTTGGTTACCAGCGGCTCGTCAGGCTGAAGTCTTTCTTTATAGGCTTTAATCGGAATTTTTACCGGCCAATACTGACTGAGATAGACCGTATGAATTTTTCCATCCTCATCTTTAATTTTAGCTACCGGAGATTTTAAGCTGTAGCTGCCGGCAGGGGCAATTTCCACTATCTCGGAAATGCCTTGGGTGTTGAAAGGCAGCATAATCCTGTGTTGAAATATTTTTTCCGGCACTGACCCGATTTTTTCACCCGGGCGCAACTTATCTCCCGGGCTGACGCAGGGAGTAAAATCCCACTGCTCGTCTCCGGCAAGCGGATCAAGATACAGGCCGCGTTTGAGGAAAAATCCGCATTTTTGCGCTAACAAAGGCAGAGGATTCTGTAGTCCGTCGAAAATTTGCCCCAACAGCCCGGGGCCGAGTTCCACAGAAAGCAGCTCGCCGCTGAATTCAACTTCATCGCCGATTTTCAAGCCACTGGTATTTTCATAAACCTGCATTTCCGCGAGGTTGCCCTTAATCCGGATAACTTCTGATTTTAATTTTTCTTCGCCCTGCACCACATAAGCCACTTCGTTCTGCACAACAAAAGTATCAAATTCCGCTGTTACCATATTGGCATTAATTTTTGCAATTCTGCCTTTTCTCTGTGTCTGCATAATACCCTCTTAAATGTTAGAAAGCGTATTTTCCAATAAAGTATTTTTATCCGCTGCCTGTATTTTTTCCCAGCGCGCTAAAATTTTCAGTTTATAAGCATAAGCAATCAAGTACTCAAGGTTAAAAAAATTCCTTGCAGCTAGTTCATCCAGCAGTCGCCAGCGCTCTTGGTCTAAAATACGCTCTGCCTCAAGCGGCGATGGATTTCTTTGCGCTGCCAGAGCTGCCAGCGCTAATGAACTGTCCAGGTACCCATCACTGCGCAAGTATTTCGCAGCATCAGTATGCCTGCGGCTGGAGCGCACTTTCACCAATTCATTTCTTAATGCTGTATCCATGGCAACCCATTGTTTTACTAAAGGGTGCGTGAGAACTTCTGGACTATACCCCGCTGCCTCAGGAAGGCCTTCTAAGATACGGTTGTCTTTTTCGGGGATAAATTCCTTACAAAGCTCCAAAAAACGCTCAAAAGAAAACGGCGGTTTTGTTCCAAAATGCATTACCGGCAGGCTGGAAATCAGATAAACGTAAAATGAGCTCATCTAAACTATCTCTGTCAACCTCTGGTTTAATTCCGGCTTCAGGCAGGATCCGATATATTCTGCCAGTGCCCTATCCGTAAAATCGTATTCTGACTTTCCTCCGTCATAGCTGATGAAAAAACCGCCGCGGATTTCCCCGGATGACTTTAAAGTTACCCCACGCCGCGTTTCTTCTTTTAACTTCGGTAAGAATTCTTTTTCTAAAATGTGCAGGTCCTCTTTTTTTAAACTAATAATAATATTTTGTTTGCCTTTTTCGCAAGAACCGGCAACCATTCTGTTTAAAATATCCGCTAACACGCCATGATCGAGCGCATGGCGCACATCAGTAAGAATTATTTTATCCAGCATAACATTGATTTCTTTTTTTAGAGAAAGCAGGACATCGCGCGCTGCCTGGGCAAGCAGGGCATTTTCTTTGGCTTTTGCGCGTTCACTTTTTTCCTTGGCTGAAGCAATAATTACCTCTGCTTCCTGCTTTGCCTGTTCAATAATGCCGCGCGCTTTGCTTAACGCTTCATTTTCAATCTGCCTGGCTTTTTCTTCTGCCGCCAAAACACCTTCCTGATTAATTTTTTCTATTAAACCTTTAATTTCGTCCATAATTAATTCTCCTTTTACTCTTCCAATAATTCTTCTACAGCCCGGCGGCAGGAAACAGCCTGTAATATCGGCCTGCCGACCACCAGAAAATTACTTCCGGATTTTATTGCTTCTCCGGCAGTAGCTGTCCTCTTCTGATCATCACAAGCAGCATGACTAGGCCTGATGCCCGGGGTAACAATAATAAACGGTTTTTTGATTTTCTTTCTTAAGTATGCGGTTTCTCTGGGCGAACAAACTACACCGTCTAACCCGCAAGCCAAGCCTGATTTTGCCAATTTAAGGATTTCTTCCCGGGTTGCTTTCCGGCTGGTTAAAACTGTAACTCCGATTAACCATGGCTGCTTTATTTTACTGCGCCGGGACTCATCACGCACAGCCTTAACCGCTGCTTTGAGCATTTTTTCTCCGCCCTGAATATGTAAAGTAAGCATTTTAACTTTCAGCCGCACTGCCTGGCGTACAGCAAGGGCAACTGTATTAGGAATATCAAAAAATTTTAAATCCAGAAAAACCTCACCGCCTTTTTTACGGATATACTGAATAATCTCCTGCCCTGCGAAAGTAAATAATTGCAGCCCGACTTTAAATACCCTCACCCGGGGATAAAGCTTATCCACAAAGCCTTTGGCTTTCTGCAGGCTATCCACGTCCAGAGCTAAAATAATCTGCCCTTTGGTTTTCATACTTTTAGGCCGCCAATAAATTTTTTTATGCTGCTGATTTTATTTTTTGATATATATGTTTTGAGCCCGGAAATTATTTCTATGGCTGACCGGGGATTGACAAAATTAGCTGTACCGATACTCACAGCGGTTGACCCGGCAAGCAAAAATTCCAAAGCATCAGAAGTATTCATTATCCCGCCCATGCCGATAATCGGAATTTTTACTTTTTGAAAAACTTCCCAAACCATGCGCACAGCTATCGGCCGGATTGCCGGGCCGCTTAAACCGCCGGTAACACAGGCAAGTTTAGGCATTCTTTTCTCTACATTAATACTCATCCCGGAAAGCGTATTTATTAATGCCAGTGCATCGCTACCGGCATTCTCTGCTGCTTGCGCTATCTCAGCAATACAAGTAACATTCGGTGACAACTTGGTAACAACTGTCTTATGTGTAACCTGGCGCACTGCCTTAACCACCTCGTAAGTGGAATGCGCATCATGAGAAATCAATTTATTTTTCCTCAGGTTGGGGCAGGAAATGTTCAGTTCTACTGCTGCCACTGCTTTAATTTTATCCAAGCGGGCGGCCAAGGTAACTAACTCTCTAGGGTCATTTTCTGATGATATGCTAATAATTAAAGGTACACCGATTTTTTCTAAAGAGGGGAGTTTTTCCTGAATAAACTTTTCAATCCCCGGATTTTCCAAGCCGATAGAATTCAGCATGCCTGAGGGAGTTTCGCAGGTGCGGGGCATCGGGTTGCCTTGCCGCGGCTTTAATGTAATTGTTTTAGTTACAATCGCCCCGAGCTGTTTTAAATCAATAAAATCTTTAAACTCTTCTGCATAGCCAAAAGTCCCGGAAGCAACCATTACTGGATTTTTCAGTTTTAAGTTCCCTATATTAATAGCGAGGCTGCAATGCATTTTATTTACCTATGATCATTTTCAAAGAAATTAACAATAAAAATACTCCGAAAGATTTTTTCAGCACCGGCTCAGGAATATTTTGCACTAAACTTGCTCCAATATACCCCCCGAAAAAAAATCCTGCACATAACAATGCAGCTACCGATATTTTTACATTCCCCGCCTGCCAATAACGTAATGCAGCGAGTAATCCGATTGGCGGAATCATTGCCGCTAAAATTGTACCTTGTGCCTGATGTTGGGTAAAACCAGCCAGATATATCAGCGCTGGGACCATAACTGAAGCACCGCCAATGCCAAAAGCCCCTCCGAAAACCCCTGCCACTAAACCTAATAAAATAAATAGAATTGGACTCATAAATCCTCCCAGATAATCTCGCTGCTATCAAACACCGGGCCTTCTTTGCAAACACGCTTAAAACCTGTTGTAGTTTTTACAACACAACCCAAACAAGCGCCAATACCACAACTCATGTGCTCTTCAAGGGAAACTTGCGCAGGAAGATCATAATCTTGCGCAATCCTGCTGGCTGCTTTTAACATCGGCTTGGGCCCGCAGGCATATATAACCAGCGGTCTTTGGCCTTTGGCCTCTGGCCTTTGGTCTAAAATTTGTTGCAGCAGTTCTGTAACTTTGCCCCTAAAACCGGCCGAGCCATCATCAGTAGCTATTTTAACACTACAGCCTAATCTTTTAAATTCTTTTTCGCAGAGAACCTGTTCTTTTGTTCTTGCGCCGATTAAAACTAAAGGTTTTAACTGCTTTATTTTTTCTGCTAAAAAATATAAAGGAGCAACTCCCATGCCGCCAGCAACTAAAATCTTTAGCCTTTGGGCTTTGGGCCTTAGTTTGTAATCAAAACTATTTCCTAATGGCCCGATTATATCTATATATTCTCCGGCCGATTGATCAGATAATGCTGTTGTTGCCGGGCCGACTATTTCTACCAAAACATCAAACTCTTTGCCTCGTACACAATGCACGCCCAAAGGCCGGCGCAGCAGCAGTCCGTTACAATCAGGCACTCTTATTTCTACAAATTGCCCCGGGCAAGCCGCAGCACTAATTTCCGGAGATAAAACAGTAAGTTTAAAATAATTCCTGCCGATTCTTTTATTGCTTATGATTTTAAATTTCTGCTGCACAACTTTTTTTGCCATAGCTTAAAGATAGAGGCGGATTAAAACTTTTATCCCGATAATTAAAATAAGCGTCATTGCCAGAGAAGGAAACTCTTTCTTCAACCAGGATAATTTAAAAGCAAGGTAATCCCCGGGGTTTGTTTTTAACAGCTTTGCCGCTCTCGGGAAAAAGCGCGGCGTCATCTTACAATAATTAACAAATGAATCTTTAAAAAAAATCATCAGCTTAACTTCTTCCCGCCTGATTTGCGGGATATATATCGCCAAATAGATTATCAGAAAAATAATGCTTATCCACCATCTTAATAGCGCAATAATAAAACCTGTCCCGATTAGCAGCGTGCCCAGGTACATCGGGTTACGGGTCAAGGCATAAGGCCCGCTTGTCACAAGTGTTTTACCGTCGGGGTTTAATTCCGCTTTTACTCCTCTGGCGGAAATCCGTAACAAATACCCTAAAAGCACCAGGCCTATCCCCAAAATATCCCAAATTAAGCCCTGCCTGCCCGCCGGCAGAATCTGGCGGTAAAAAATAATTATGGCGGCAAGCCCGGCCAGCATCAATAAACCCTGTATTTTAATTCTCTTTTTCATGTTTTTATTTCTGGCAGCGCGGGCAAAAATATGTACCGCGGCCCCCTAAAGCAATCCTTTTAATCGGAGTTTTACAAACCAGGCACGGCTTGCCTGCGCGGCCATAAACCTTGTGGTATTTAGCATAACTGCCGGCCTCTCCGCTTAACTGCACATATTGATCTACGGAAGAGCCCTTACAATGTATTGCCTCGGAAAGCGTATCCTTTATTTCTTTAAATAAACTGGCTTTTTCTTTTTCTGTTAAAGTTTCAGCCGGCCTCTGCGGGTTAATTTTTGCCCTGAATAAAGCTTCTGCCGCATAAAGATTGCCGATTCCGGCAATAAATCGCTGGTCCATTAAGAGGGGCTTTATTTTGGTTTTTTTTGCCTCAAGCATTTCGCTGAAGCGCTGCGCAGTCAAAGCAAAAGGCTCAGGCCCCAGCTCCTGGACAAATTTTAATTTCTGCCAATCATCTACCAGCCGCAATTCCGCAAACAACCTTTGATCATTAAAATCAAGCAATTTACCGTCGGATAACTTAAAACTTACCCTGCTTGCACGGCCATTTCCCGGATAAACTAATTGCCCGGTCATTTTCAAATGTACGGCTAAAGCTTTTCCTGAAGCAAGTTCCAGAATCAAGAGCTTGCCTTTTCTTAAAATGTTTTTTATGGTTTCGCCGGTTAGCCCTTTAACAAAAAGTTCTTTTTTTGGCTGACGGATTACCTTCGGATTATTTATAATTACAGCAACAATCTTTTTACCCAAGATTGTTTTCACTAATCCTCTTTTAACTGTCTCAACTTCCGGCAACTCCGGCATTTTTTTCCCGCCCCCCTAACCCCTTACTACTACCTACTACCTACTATTTTCACCCACACCTCACGGTTACGCGGGCCATCCCATTCGCAAAGATACACTCCCTGCCATGTACCAAAAAGCAGCTGGCTGTCTTCAATAAAGATATTCAGGGACTCGCCGAATAAAACAGATTTAATGTGGCTGTCGGCATTGCCTTCGCTATGCGTATAATCCGCGCCTTCCGGGACAAGCTTGCTTAAGGCTTTAATGATATCCCTCTTTACCGCAGGATCAGCATTTTCATTAATCGTCAGGCTGGCTGTAGTATGCGGGCAAAAGACATAACAGATACCGTCTTTGATGCCGCTTTTTGCTGCTGCTTCGCGGATTTGCCCTGTAATATCTACCAACTCTGACCTTTTTGTAGTTTTAACCAGCAGTTTTTCCATATCTACCTCTTAGTTTTGGCTTTCTTATGATATTCCTGCAGCGATTTAACTCCCAGCCCTTTTTTCAGCATTGCCTCTATGCCGTTAACAGTGGCCTGCGCGCCGGAAATCGTCGTGGTGTAAGGGATACCGTAAAGAATCACCTGCGAACGGATTTTAATTTCATCCTGGCGCGGGATCCTTCCCGTCGGAGTATTAATCACCAGCTGGATTTTCCCGTCTTTCATCAAATCCAGGACATTAGGCCTGCCTTCGGCGATTTTCGGGAGAATTTTTACTGTAATCCCGCTTGTTTCCAATGCTGCTGCTGTGCCGCTGGTGGCATAAATATGGAATCCCAGATCCTGTAATTTTTTCGCCACAAAAACTATTGCCCGTTTATCTTTATCGCGCACAGAAATAAACACATTTCCCTTAGAAGGCAGGTTTTGACCGGCAGCAAGCTGGCTTTTAATGTAAGCCAGGCCGAAATCACGGTCAATACCCATCACTTCACCGGTAGATTTCATTTCCGGGCCCAAAATCACATCTACTCCCGGGAAACGGTTAAAAGGAAATACTGATTCCTTAACTGCCACATGTTTGGGGATAATCTCTTGAGTAAATTTTAAATTTTTAAGTTTTTCTCCCAACATGATTTTCGTAGCTAATTTCGCCAAAGGCACGCCTATTACCTTGGAAACAAAAGGCACGGTGCGGCTTGCCCTGGGATTGACCTCCAGCACATAAACTTTCTCATCCTTAACAGCATACTGCACATTCATCAGGCCTAAAACATTTAATTCTTTGGCCATCTTATAAGTGGCTTCCCTGACTTTCTCCAATATATCCTTAGACAATGTGTATGTCGGCAAAGCCATTGCTGAATCGCCGGAGTGAATCCCTGCTTCTTCAATATGCTCCATAATCCCGCCGATGACAAAGGTTTCTCCGTCGCCGATCAAATCCACATCTACTTCAATCGCATCCTCAAGGAATTTATCAATCAACACCGGATGCTCTCCGGAAACTTCGGCTGCTTCTTTAATAAAACCCTCGAGTTTTTCTTCATCATAAACAATTTCCATTGCCCGGCCGCCTAAAACATACGATGGCCGCACCAATACCGGATAGCCGATTTTCCTTGCCGCTTCCCGGGCTTCGCTGAAATTAAAAGCAGTGCCGTTCTCCGGCTGTAATAAATCCAGTTTATGCAGCATCTGCTTAAAGCGCTTCCTGTCTTCGGCGACATCAATACTCTCGGCACTGGTGCCCAAAATATTTACCCCTGCCTTGCGCAAAGAAACCGCTAAATTCAGAGGCGTCTGGCCGCCGAACTGCACAATCACCCCCATCGGCTTTTCCAGTTCAATAATATTCATGATATCTTCAAATGTCAACGGCTCAAAATACAGCCTGTCTGAAGTATCATAGTCGGTAGAAACCGTTTCCGGGTTACAATTTACCATAATACTGTCAATGCCTTTCTCTTTTAAAGCATAGGCCGCGTGGCAGCAGCAATAATCAAATTCAATGCCCTGGCCGATACGGTTAGGCCCGCCGCCTAAAATCACCACTTTTTTATTTTTGCTCGGCCGCGCCTCATCGCTGATTTCATAAGTTGAGTAGTAATACGGCTGCTTGGCATTAAACTCTCCGGCACAAGTATCAACTAATTTGTATACTGCTTTCAGGTTTTGTTTTTTACGCGCTTCCCGCACCTTATCCTCCTTGGCATTCAATAAAAAACTCAGCTGCCGGTCGGAAAAACCGTCTTCCTTTGCCTCTTCCAGCAATCCCAACGGGATTTTTATTTCATCGTCCGGTTTGTAATTCCTGAATTTTTTAATCTCTTCTTCCATTTCAACTAATTGTTTCATATTATCAATAAACCACCTGTCAATATGCGAAAGTTCATAAATCTCATTTATGGACAAGCCTGCTTTCAAGGCATAACGGATATAAAAAAACCTTTCGTCGTTGGGAATACGGATTTTATCCTTAATTGCCTTGAGCAGCCCATTCTCCGGTTTCTTTAGCATCTCGTCGGTAATTTTATCTTTTCCGTCGGCGCCAAAGCCGAAACGGGAGATTTCAATAGAGCGGATTCCTTTTTGCAAAGCCTCCTTAAAATTCCTCCCGATGGACATTGCTTCTCCTACTGCTTTCATGGAAGTATTTAAAACACGTTCGGCGCGGGGGAATTTCTCAAAAGTAAACCTGCAGATTTTAAATACGCAGTAATCCACTGTCGGCTCAAAGAAAGAAGTGGTTTTCCCGGTAATCTGGTTCATTACTTCCGGCAGGGTTAAACCTACGGCTAATTTGGTTGCCACCCGGGCGATAGGAAAACCCGTGGCTTTGGAGGCTAAAGCAGAAGAACGGCTTAGGCGGGGATTAACTTCAATAATTACGATATGGCCGTTATTGGGGTTTTGCGCAAACTGGATATTCGCACCGCCGCCGGAAATCCCGATCCTGCGGATAATCCTTTTGGACAGATTAACAAAGTTGGTATATTCTTCGGCAGTTAAAGTCTGGGCAGGCGCAACCACTGCGCTATCGCCGGTATGCACACCCATGGGATCCACATTTTCCATGGAAGTAATCATGATCACATTATCAGCGCAGTCACGCATCACTTCAAATTCAATTTCTTTCCAGCCTAAAACCGACTGTTCTACTAAAACCTGATGCACCGGGCTGGTTTCTATGCCTTTGGCAAGAAATTTTTCCAGCTCTTCTTTATTATAAGCAGTAGCGCTCCCTGAACCGCCCAAACAATACGCCGGCCGAAGAATTAAAGGAAAACCGATGCCTAAGCCTATCTTCATCCCTTCCTCTACAGAAGTCGCGATTCCGCTTTTAGGCACATCCACGCCGATTTCCTGCATTGCTTTTTTAAAAAGCTCCCGGTCCTCTGCGCAGGAAATAGCTTCCACCGACGAGCCGATTGACTCAACCCCGTATTTTTTTAGAATTCCCTGCTTCATCAGGAAAAATGCCAGGTTGAGCCCGGTCTGGCCTCCCAGCGTCGGCAAAATTGCATCTGGTTTTTCTTTTTTAATAATTTCCGTAACTATCTGTACTGACAAAGGCTCAATATAAGTGACGTCTGCTAAGCCCGGGTCAGTCATGATTGTTGCCGGGTTGGAATTCACCAATATGGTAAAATACCCTTCTTCGCGCAGGGCTTTACAAGCTTGCGAACCGGAATAATCAAATTCACAAGCCTGTCCGATAATAATCGGGCCTGATCCAATCATGAGAATTCTTTTAATATCTTTGCGCCTTGGCATTATAATCTCCTTAATTAAGCATCTTGATAAATTTTTTGAATACCGGATTCACTTCATTAAATCCCGGGCTGGTTAAACAATACTGCGCCCCCAAAAGCTTCAATTTTTTGCTTTCCATTTCCTCGACGGTACGGTCATTAAGGTTAAATCCGGTAACTTTCACGCCTTTAATCTTATTCAATGAATCAATATCCACAACCCAGGAATGATTTTGAACAGTAATTTCGCCTTTATACACCGCGCTGCTATGAACAGGGTAATTTACTCCCCGGTGGCCGAGTTTTAATTTGCTTAACTTTGCTCCTAAAGCGCGGGCCAAAACCTGATGCCCGCATGATATACCTAATATGGGAAGTTTATTAATCAGCCCTTTTAAATTATCCACCACTGCGTCTAAACCGCTGTCTTCTTCAGGCCCGTTGGAAATAATCAGGCCGTCCGGCTTCAGGCGTAAAATTTCCGTACTGCCGGTATTATACGGCAGAAGGATTAAAGATACGCCCAGGGTTTCCAGTTGTTTAATCGTACTCCGGGCAATTCCTAAATCTAAAACAGCGATTTTTTTCTTTGCCTTTTCTTTACCCAAATGGGTTATTTTATTTACCGAAACCTGCGGCAATAAACTTACTGCCGGTTTTTTACGGAAAGATGCGATTTTTGAAAGTAAATCCTTAGGATCAAAACTTTCCGTAGAAATAATCCCCAGCATCTGGCCTTTCTGCCTTAAGTGCACTGCCAGGGTGCGCGTATCTACCCCCGCGATTGAAAGCAGGCCCTGTTCTTTGACAAAATTATCAAAACTATCTTTTGCCTGCCAGTTAGAATAAATACGCGTTTTTTCTTTTATTACTAAACCTGATAACCACGCTTTCTTTGATTCATTAAATTTCGGTGCTACTCCGTAATTCCCGATTAAAGGATAAGTAAAGACTAAAATTTTCCCGCTGTTTGCCGGATCAGTAATCATTTCCTGATAACCGACTACTGCGGTATTTAAGATCAACTCTCCGATAACCTCTCCTTGAGTACCAAAAGCTTTGCCATAAAATGCCTTACCATCCTCAAGCATCAAAATTGCCTTCATACCTTTATCCTCCACTCCACTTTGACCACTTATATGCCTAATTTATGGATAATTTGCTCCACTTTTCAAAGTGCGCCTGACAGGAGTCGAACCTGTACCACCAGCTTCGGAGGCTGGTGCCCTATCCATTGGGCCACAGGCGCATTCTATCAAAATAAACTTAATTGCTTTTCGCCTTCTACTGCTTTTTCTTCATCACCAAAAATTGAAATCTTCCCATATTCGCCGTCAAAACCCGGATCAATCTTGACTTTCCCCTTACGCACACGAATAACCCCTTCTGCTATCCTCCGCGGCAAACCCTTTAATAATTCTTCTTCTGAAGCACGCAACAAAATATCAAACTCCGTAGCGAATTTTGCTACCAAAGAACGGTATTCTCTTTCAACTGAGAGCGCAGTTTTGGCTACGCCTTTTGCCTCAGCCACAATTTCATTAAAAGGAATTAAATTCTTAAAGGGAATTGCATTTGACGGCATATATCCCTGCGGCCGATCAGCCAAAACATCCACCCGGTTCATTACGCCTACAGTAACTGGTTTTCCGCATTTAGGGCACTTGCCTTGGAGTTTTTTCGTTTCTTCCGGAGCAAGCCGGGTATTACAGAGCCGATGGCCGTCAAAATGATACTTACCTTCCTCGGGAAAGAATTCTATGGTAGATAAAAATCTTTTTTTATCTTTGGTTTTAAGCACCTCTCTGATAGTGCTGTAATTTAAATCACAGTCAAAGATATTTGCCTCACGCCCGATCTTTGAAGGAGAATGGCTGTCTGAATTACTGATTAAACTGAATTTATCCAGTGCTGATACACGCCAATTCATTGCCGGATCACTTGAGAGGCCGGTTTCCAAAGCAAAAATCTTCGCTGTCTGATCCTCAAAGCAATCTTCAATCCGGTTAAACCCTGACATCGAGCCAAAAACAGAAAACCAGGGAGTCCAGGCATGCGCGGGAATGATCATGCAATTCTCATCTATATCAAACACAATCCGTGCTAATTCAGAGGCATCCAGCCCTAATATCGGGCGGCCGTCAGAAGCCAGGTTTCCGCAATTAGAAAGCGCGGCATTAATTTTATCTGTAGTTTTAAACGAAGGGCTGTAAATCAAGTTGTGAATCCTGTAGGTTTTATTTTTCTTTGAATAGATACTGCTGATTTCCGCGCTTAGAATAAAATTTATCCCCTGATATTGAAACAAACCGTTTCCGGTATCCTCCAGCTTATGCTTTAATTCCTCCAGCCAGAGGTGATGGGTAAAATCTCCTGTAGCCATCAGATGGATACCTTTTATTTTTGCCCATTCAGCAATATGCTGGACATCCATATCGCGGCTTGTGGCGCGCGAATACTTGGAATGAATATGTAAGTCAGCAATGAATTCCATGATTTAGCACGCCTCCTCGTAAACAATCTTACCGCCGAGAATTGTATATTCTACCGCGCCTTTGACTTTCCTGCCGATAAAAGGAGAATTTTTGGATTTAGAAACAATGGTTTCTTTTTTTAAGATAAATTCTTTGTTCGGATCAAGAATCGTTATATCCGCCTCAAGGCCCACACTCAATCGCCCTTTATTAATTCCAAGGATCTTGGCAGGATTAAGCGATATCTTTCTGACTAATTCCGGCCAAGAGAGGATTTGTTTATCAATTAGCTCCATCACACAAACTGCCAAGCCCGACTCTAGGCCGATTTTACCGAATTCTGCCCGGTCAAACTCAATATCTTTTTCATTTTCCGTATGCGGAGCATGGTCTGAGGCAATTGCATCAATCACACCGCTCCTGAGACCCTCTCGGATAGCTAAAACATCTTCTTTGGCTCTCAAAGGAGGATTAATCTTCATATTTGTATCATAGCCTGCAACGTCATCCTCTGAAAGGCTAAAATAGTGCGGGGCAGTTTCACAAGTTAAAGCCACAGCTTTTTTCTTAGCTTTAGCAATTATCTCTACCGATTCTCTGCAGCTAACATGTGCAATATGCAATCCAGTTTTAACTCTCTGCGCAAGCTCGATATCGCGCTCAATACGCAGATATTCTGATTCCCGGGAAATGCCGCGTAAACCAAGCTTGGTAGAAATAAAACCCAAATTCACTACGCCGTTTTTAGAAAGTGCTTTATCCTCGCAATGGGCAATGACTAGCATTTTTTCTTTAGCGCACTTTTGTAATGCTTTTAAAAATATTTTTCCATCATCTACCGACGAGCCGTCATCAGTAATCGCAATAACTTCAGATTTTTTAAGGCCGGCGATATCAGTAATTTCTTTGCCGAGGCGCGACTTAGTAATCGCAGCACTGATAAAAACATTGCACCGCGCGCTTTTTTTAATAATATTTTTTAATAAATCCACATTTGCCGGAGAATCTATTGCCGGCGTGGTATTGGGCATTGCTAAAAGCGAAGTTACTCCACCCTTTAAAGCTGCTTGTGTTCCGCTGGCAACCGTCTCCTTGTCTTCCCTGCCGGGTTCTCTTAAATGTACGTGCATATCAACTATGCCGGGTATAACAATTTTCGCGCTGGCATCAATTATTTTATCGGCTTTAACAGTAATATCTTTTTGCAAACAGGCAATTTTACCGTTTTCAATCAATACATCTAAGATCCCATCAATATTATTTGCCGGATCAACTACCCAGCCGGATTTAATTAGAAGTTTCATTTTTTTTATCTCTGCCTTGTGCCACTAAAAATAAAACTGCCATCCTTACGGCAATGCCGTTAGTCACTTGTTCTAAAATTACTGAGTTGGTTCCGTCTGCAACCTCGCTGGATATTTCAATACCGCGGTTTAACGGGCCCGGATGCATAACTAACATGTTTTTCTTTGCTTTCAGCAATCTATCCTCGGTAATTCCGAAATTTTTCAGGTATTCTAATTGTTGAGGGAATGCATGTTCGTCGTCACGTTCAAATTGCATGCGCAAGACATTTACTGCGTCGGCATTTTTTAAGGCAGCTTCAATGTCATTAGTCACCCGCACTGCCATCTTTTCAATTCCCGGAGGTATTAACATTTGGGGAGCGCATACAGTAACTTTCGCGCCCATCTTTGTCAAGCCCCAGATATTGGAACGCGCAACCCGCGAATGAGCAATATCTCCGACGATACTTACGTTTAACCCTTCAATGTTCCCCAATTTTTCTTTTAAAGTAAACATATCCAGCAGCGCTTGCGTAGGATGCTCATGCCAGCCGTCTCCGGCATTCACTACACTGATATCCAAATGCCGCGCCAACATTACTGCTGCCCCAGAATAATTGTGGCGCATCACAATAATATCTGCTTTTAGTGCCTGAATGTTCCTGCCAGTGTCAACAAGAGTTTCTCCTTTTTTTACGCTGGAAGTTTCCGTGGCGATATTAATCACGTCCGCGGATAATCTTTTCGCTGCCACCTCAAAAGAAACCCGGGTGCGCGTTGACGGCTCATAAAATAAATTTACTACTGTTTTGCCGCGCAAGGCAGGGACTTTCTTGATCTCGCGGGTGGACACTTCTTTAAAAGACTCGGCGGTGCTCAGGATTAACTTAATCTCTTCGCGGCTTAAATCCTCTAATCCTAATAAATCTTTACGCACCCAGGTTGTTTCTTTATTCATTTTTTTCAACAATTACTACTTCATCTGCCCCATCTACTTCGGACAACCTGACTTCTATGGTTTCATTTTGAGCAGTAGGTATATTTTTCCCGGCATAGTCCGCACGGATAGGCAATTCCCGATGGCCCCGGTCAATCAATACCGCCAATTGCACCGATTTCGGCCTTCCCAGATCAATCAAGGCATCCATCGCTGCACGAATAGTCCTGCCGGTATAAAGCACATCATCAACCAGCACTACGGTTTTTCCGCTGATATCAAAATCTATTTCTGTTTTATGCACTACCGGCTGCTGGGCAATCAGAGTGAGGTCGTCACGGTATAAAGTAATGTCTAAAACCCCTATCGGGACTTTATTTTTTTCAATCTCTGTAATGCGTTCGGCAAGCCGTTTTGCCAGAAACGCCCCGCGGTTCCTGATTCCTACCAAACATAAATTCTCAGTGCCCTTGTTTTTTTCCAATATTTCATGGGCAATGCGCACAATGCTGCGGTTTAAAGCTTCTTTATCCAGGACTTTAGTTTTTTCTTTCATGGCAATAAAAAACCCAACTGTTGAATTAATACAGTTGGGTTATTGTTCTGGTAATCTCCTTCATCACTTCTCTCCCTTGCCAGCCTCTCTGAGCTGAGCTTAAAGGTTGCTAATATTAGCAATAACTATATCATTTCCGGCATACAATGTCAAGGGGATATTATAGATTCAAGGCTTTAATCAGGGCATCTACGACTTGCTTATCATAGCGCTCGCCAACATGCCGGAGTAATTCTTCTTTTGCCTGCTGAAAATCCTTGGCTTTCTGGTAAGGCCGATCTGTAGTCATAGCGTCAAAACAATCTGCCACTGCCAAAATCTTGGCTTCCATGGATATCTCACTTCCTTTAAGATGGTCCGGATAACCCTGGCCGTTTACCCATTCATGATGGTGGCGGATAGCGTCGCGTAAATGAGAAAAACCGTGCAAAGGAATAATAATCCCCTCGCCAATCACCGGGTGCTGTTCTATAATTTGCCGTTCAGTATCATTGAGCATCCCGGCCTTAAGCAATATCTCGTCGCTGATACCAATCTTCCCGACATCATGCAGCTGGGCAGCCTCCTGAATCGCTTTAATGCGCTGCTCAGGCAATTGCAGCTCCCGGGCAATTTTTTCCGAGTATTCACTGATACGGTCAGAGTGGCCGCGGCTGTAAACATCCCGCGCTTCTACTGCCATTGCCAA
>Ga0265297_10005955_pt1 | contig 18105 bp, 38 predicted proteins | sample Munlanlwell13791_FD_192502 | JGI IMG/M metagenome (GOLD analysis project Ga0265297, IMG submission 192502) | Leachate microbial communities from a municipal landfill in Southern Ontario, Canada - Leachate well 137-91 | ecosystem: Engineered > Solid waste > Landfill > Unclassified | place...
ACCAGGGTAGACGCTCGAAAACGCCGCAAAATGGCAATAGCGTTCGCCGCTTGCCGATAGGCTTCCCGTGCGCCTTTCCAGCACATGGCACGGTCCTTTCCGCCCTAGCAAGCACCGTGCCAACATTGACATGGCACGTATATTTCCTCTAACAAAAAGACGATCCTTTTTGTAAGCAAGAATCGTGCCATGTTTATTGCGGCATTGAAATAGCAATAATGCAAAAAGCATGCCAGAAAATCTATGTGCCTATACAGAATTTGAAATTCTATGTGCCTATAGGGTTTATGTACTTAGTGTAGTTTATGAAGGTTATATAGGTTGTTTAGTTAGTTTAGATTTCCAAGGTTGTTTAGTTTATTTAGATTTTTGAGATAGTTTAGTTTATTTAGAATTGTGTGATAAAATAGTTTTTCAAGTTAATTTAGAATTTTTAGTTTGTTTAGTTTGTTTAGATAGTTTAGTTTATTTAGATTTGTGTGATAAAAGAGAATTTCAAGTTAGTTTAGAATTTTTAGTTAGTTTAGTTTGTTTAGAATTGTGAGTTAAAACAGATTAACCTGGATTTTGAGTTTATCCATGTTGTTTAGATTTTCAAGCCTCGTAAGGATACGAGGATTTTAGAGCATTTTGAAGAGTAATAAAAAAGCCCCTTGCGGGGCTTTCAATGTCTTTGTTAGGTTAGGAAGGGAAAGGCTTGAATTCAGTTCACTCGAAAAGAAGGCTTTCGATAGCGTTGTATACGCTGAAAAGCGCGTCTTTTTCGTCTTCAGTGACTTCCATGTCGTTTTCCATCAGCGCCGTGCGCTATCCGGGACTGGCGTAGCCTAACGTAAGTAGCCGTCTCCACGCGGTACCTATCCCCGCGTGGTACTTCGCGCACCGTGCCGTTGTTGCCGTCTACGTTGTAGCGCATTAGATGATATCAACGTCAAGCGGGAGCGCCAGCCCGTTGCGCTTGCATACCTCACGCAACCGTGAGACGTAGCGCACGGCTGCGCCAAGGGACTCCAGTCCCTCTGATACCATCCAAGGGCCTCCGACGTGCATGCGATACTGGACGTGGAACATGGCAACCGCCTTTCATGCCCTTAAGCCCCGTCTAAGGACGGGGCAAGGGGCGTTGGTGCGGCGCTTACTTAGTTGCCTTGTGCATCCAATTCGCCCATTTTTCCACGCGATTCGCCGTCCTCGTCTTCCGCGCCTTTTCGGCGCGCTTTTCGGCCATGGCGCGGGTGTTCGCCCTGTCGATACGGATGGTTTCGAGCGCGTTTTTGATATGGCCCATGGCCGTTCCGGGCCGGTTGATTTCGAGCGCGCCCATGGCGCAATACAGGGTTTGCACGATGGCCCTGATTTCCTTGTCCGTCATTTCCGTCCGTCCCTTCCGGGCCTTCCGGCCCCGTCTCGCGCGCCATGGACCATGCAAGCCCGGTGCCAAATACCGATGAAAAAAGATTTATCGTCTCGAATCGGCTTCAGTAGCGCATTCCAGGCATTTCCATCGTCCATCGCTTTCATTGTGGCATGAAAACCATTATGGCATTTTACCATACCGTTAAACCCGCTTTCAGAGCCATATCCAGGCATTAGCCTTCTACAATCCGCTCCACAAGCCATTCTAGGCATTATGGCATTTCGCCATACCACTATGGCATTTTACCATAATGTAGCACCGTGCAACAGAATTTAAGAGGATAGAAACGTGCCAGAATCATCATGGCACGTATATTTCAGAGCTCGCAAGAATCGTGCCAAGTAAGCTAAATCGGCATTGTGGCATTACAATTGCTTGTATACGATAATACGTCGATGCAAGCACCGTGCCAACATTGACATGGCATAGAATTATCCTTTAAGCAATCTTCATGCCAATCATGGCGTTAGAACGGTATGGCATCCTTTTTTCCGCGCCAGCGAGTTTTATGCCAAGTTTACAATGGCATAGAAATTTCTTCAATGCGTTTCACGTCTCGGCATCCCAATTGCAATAATGCAAGTATCGTGCCAACAATTTTCAAGCCTCGTAAGGATACGAGGATTTTAGAGAAATTTGAGAAGTAATAAAAAACCCCCTTTCGGGGGCTTTCAGTGGGTTTGTTAGGTTAAGGACGAATGCAAGGAACGACGCGCCACGACGTTCGGGTAGGATTTTCAGAATTCAACGACTCCGCTACTTCGAACGCCCGCTGTTCGTTGACGAACAGCGTAGCCAAGACGTATACGCCCACGACGCGCGCCCGCGTCGTATCCCAATACTCGCCCACTTCACGCTTTACGTAGTAGTATTCGCGCATTTCCATCGTCCTTCCCACGTCTCCCGCCTTTCCGTCCCCCGCGTGATATGTACTACCACCCATGGGGCAATCTTTCACCACATTTAAGGAAAGAAGTATGCCAACATAGTGTGAGAGCCAATCCAAGGCATTATGACGTGTCCAATCGGCTTCCAAAGCCATTTCCATCCTGTAACCCGCTTCCAAAGCCATATACAGGCATCATTTTGGGCCTGGAGCCAATCCAACTATTTTCACCGCTCCAGTAGCGCAATCCAGGCCATATCAAGCATAGAAAATAAATGTTGGCACGTCCATTGCCGAACACCATGAACCATGACAGAGACGTATCATATCGTTACCATGTTAGATTGGCATCCCAATTGCAATAATGCAAGAACTATGCCAAGACATGAAATGTTACATATCAGTAGCATTGTATTACGAGTGTAACGTCACGATACATATTTCAGTAATGATATGTAACACATATACCGACATACATATATAGACGATTGTGGATATTGTGGATAACTTGTGGATAAGTTTAATGCACTAAAATGGTGCTGTTGCATTTTGCAACAGTGTAACAAAATGGAGCAATTTGAAGGATTTACAGGTTTTTGAGCGGCTTTCAGAGCTTTCAGAGCTTTCAGAGCTTTCAGAGCTTTCAGAGCTTTCAGAGCTTTCAGAGCTTTCAGAGCTTTCAGAGCTTTCAGAGCTTTCAGAGCTTTCAGAGCTTTCAGAGCTTTGATAACATTTTGAAGATGTTTAGTTTTGTTGCCTTTCCCACGCTCCAAAGCTTTGAAAACATTTATAACGTCTACGCGTTATAGTGTATGACAATGAATTGCATTTATACGCGTATAGTAGCATGTAAAAATTTGAAAAAGTGGCGCACGCGTCTACATGCGCGATACATGTATACGTATACGTATAAGCGCGTCAACGTCTTAGGACCGCCTTGAAACGTCTTCCAGGTTTGTATAAACACCATGTGAAAAATGGCATTTTTAGAAACCATATATGTATACGCGTAGACGTTTAATACCGTTGGAATGGTTTGTATAAACACCATGTGAAAAATGGCATTTCGATACTTCGATGGTAATACAAGGTATTGGAGTATGATGGGCAAGATGGATAGCATATACTTGGTAGGTAGTTGAATAGGTACAGTAGAGAATGATAACAAGGATCATAGAAGTATGATGGTAAGTAGATTATAGATAGATAGTAGATCATTGGTAGATCATTGGATAAGTACAGTAGATATAACCTGGATAGGTATATGGAGTATGATAGGCAAGGTAGATAACAAGGATCATAGAAGTATGATGGTAAGTAGATGATAGATAGATAGTGGATACTTGGTAGGTAGTTGGATAGATAGATATAAGATGGATGATACAAGTATGATAGGATTGATAGACAACATGGGTAACAAAGATATGACAACATATACAACAATGATAGACTTGATAGGTATTACAAGTATGACAGGATATGGAGGATTGATAGACCTTTGAGGATTTGAAGGATTGAGAGGATTGAAAGGATATGTAGGTTGTTGAGGTTGTTGAGATTTTATAGGATTGAAAGGTGTTTGAATTGCGGGAAACGTGGGGAGGGAGTTGCCGGATGGGGCTAATCACCACCCGCAAAAATATTGAAAATCGATAAAGCATTTTAAGTATTATGAATGTACTTGGAAGGTATTACAGAATTGAAAATCGATAAAGCGTATTATGAATGCACTTGGAACCATATAGAAAACGGACATGGGAAAACATGTCCGCCGGAAAAAGTGATTTTTAGGTATTTGTCCAAATCAATTCAACAGACTTCCTACCACCTTTACCATCTCTAACTGCACCTATATTATTGTACAATGTTCTGAATGGTAACCAGCTTGCATCATTAGACTCACATACTATTACTTGTCCTTCACGATCTTTACACCACTGAGATAAATGATTATAGTCTATGCTCTTACTATTGTGTTTATATCTATAGCCCATATTGATATAAGGTGGGTCGATGAACCATGTAGCTTGTTGGTTAGGTATCTCTGTATATGACTTGCCATTGTTTGATAAGTGTTACAGTATGTGACAGGCGTTCTCTACACTTGATACCCCAGAAATTTGAGGGGACGTTAGGTCATTGTGCGCGGCCCCATGCTGATAGGGTTAGTCTAGGTGCTTGGGCGGCGTTACATAGCCACATACCTACAAGGTGTTTAGCTTCTTCACAAGGCCATACATAGTCGTGTACACTTACGTAAGGTGGTATGATGGGTAGTGACAGAATGTCGTTAGGTGAAGCTTGTATGAGATAGTTGAGAATACCGTAGATCGTTTTGTCAAGCTCGTAGAGTATGACCTTGCGGTCGGCATAGCGCATGGCGTAGGTGGCTGCCCCTGCGAACGGCTCGATGATGGTGTCGTGTACTGGAGGAGGGTAGTACATCGACTTGCGTACCTTGGAGCCGTAGTAGCTAAACAGCGGGGCTGGATGCTTCATCTTCTATCTCCTTGCTAATCCTTAGCATATCTTCTTGTAAGATCTTGAGTAGAGCCTTGAGTGCATCGATCCTAGTATAATATTTCTTCCTAGCTGTACGACAATGAAGGTCATAATCATCTAGTTCTATAATCTCATTATAGTGTATAAGATATGTCATGGGGGGATCTTCCTCAATCATCTAATGTTATATAAACAACGTCCATCATCTTGACTATATGATCTATGTCGTATTCGATTTCTCTGTTATCACTATAAGTAATAACCTTAACCTCTAGATCTTGTTCATATGTCTTCAGTATCTTTATAAGTTCTTTTACTTGCACATGCCACACTCCTTAACGTACTGTAGCGTTTTGAAGCCGTGGATAGTTATTAGGAAGTTATCATCCTCGTCCTTGATATAATAGATAGTATCTTTATATACTATCTCATAGCTTGCATATGAGTCTGGATAAACAGTAATGTATTGAGGATCATGTACTAAATGATCTAGTAACTCTGCCAGCGTGTCATATGATTTAGTAAAGATATTATTAGTGTACTCTAGTTTATATGGAGTGCCATCGGGGTCATGAGTTGTGACTACTTTGAATGATATCACTGCTTTATACATTATAAAGTGATCTCCTTCTCAACTAGTTCTACTAGATTGCTATAGCTGATAGTGGCAGCAGTAACGTTTAGAGATATGGTGGCGTTGTGGGATAGAGCAATATATGCATCGCAGATCATCTCGTGGAACTCATCGATATTGTAAACGTATCTATCTTCTACATTCCTACTAGGATACTTAACGTAAAGTGTAAATATACTATCCATCTTTGTTCAACTCCTTTAACATTCCTTCTACGACGTCCACTGTTCATATAGCTTGTCACGTTCCTCAACAAGTTTAACTACTTCATCTGGTTCGTAGACATTTACTACATTGTACTTATGTATTTTTACTTTGAAGCCATTATCAATGTAGAACTTGGCAGCGTTCAAGGCTTCTGTGAAACTAAGAAATATATCATCATCCTTAACTGATATAGTATTCTTTAGGATAACTAGAACTCGGTAGTGCGTCATTCACTTAGTCTCCTTATCTTATCTATCTTTTCTTCCTTCTCTATCTCTAGGAATTTAATAGCTTTCTTAGAGCATTCTATATCTCTCTTGTGTTCTGCTATCTCCTCATCTATGGCGGACAAGGTGTTCATCATCTGATCTATTCTAGCTGTCTCAGCATCCTCCCTGGTGTCGAAGAGGAGATAAGCCCAAGCACGCTTAATATGCCCCCCTATATTTATCTTACATACCAATCCATCGTTGGAGATAACTTTATTGACCTTCTTGATTTTAGAGCCATCTAAAAGGTATGTCATTTCTTCCTAGCTTTCTTCAGGGCCTTCGTTAACCTACCCTTATTACTCTTTAATCTTCTAACTTCATCCTCTGCCATAATAAGTTCATCTTTAACCATGTGCATCTCATCTTTGAGGAAGTCTATCAATTGCAGTCGGGCAGTTTCCTTATCATCATATAAAGACGTTTTACATACTAGAATGTCATCATTCTTCTTTGAGATTCTTACCCTACAAGTATGATTAAGGTCGGATACAACAGATACCCCTACTACTTTGTTATCGTTAATGATGTATGGCATACTTACTCCTTACATTGGGAACTCTAATATCTTTAGCCATTTCACTACGGCATCTGAAAAGTTTTACAGCGCAGTCAGGGCATATCTCACACCCTGCTCTACATGACAAGGGCCAGTTGTCTTTAGGCCACTCCACAATGTTGCCCTTCTCATCATAGCTATAAGGTTCGCGCTTACCGCACTTAGAGCATGTGTGCATATTTGTATCTCCCATCGCACATAGCATAAACAACACTACCCTTAGCAGTATCATCATGTGCAATATAGCTATATCTGTACTTTATATGTTTCAGTCTTTTCTTTCTCTTGTATGCTACTAGGTGCTCTACTTTATTTATCATTTCACTTGTAACAATAAGGATATCGCCTCTCTTCATATCCTCCATAGCTATACATGGGTATCCATAATGATTCATTTGTTACTCCTTAAAAGGATTAGGAGGGCACTTACCCAGCTTGACGGTTATAATACAATCTAGGATCTTATCTACATCTTTTTCTATCTCGTCCCGCTTTCTAAGGAGGAACACAGGTGTTAATTCGTTATCCCTCGACACCCAATTAAAATCATTTTTTAATTCTCTATCTTCATCTACTAACATATCAATCAAGGGCTGTCTAAGCTCTTTAATGATCGCATCGCGTTTCTCTCTCCACTCTAACCATGCCACATACTTATCTGCAATTAGTTCTAGAGGCTTCAGCTTCTCTAGTTGGAGATCGTGTCGTATGATAACATGGTTATGACACTCACCAGGAAATGGCCATTCTACGGGATCAGCAGCATGCACCACAGAACACATTAGGAAAAACATAATATACTTTAACATTCTTGCTCCTGCTTCCTAGCATCAACCACAATGCTCATAGGTCTTCTAGGGTTTTGTACACGCTTGTCATGATCCGGGGTTCTCATAATGTAACCAAGTGAGTAGTCGATATCATATAGCTCGAAGCTGCCATCCTCGCAATAGTGATGCAGAAACGCGAAGTCAAATTCACTATGTACGAATAGCTTAGATACACTTTCAAAGATGGGGAACCAAACGTGGCCTGGGTTCTCTCTGGTGCCGCCTCCTCCTGGATCGAACACGAAGTTACCGTCAGCGTCCTTCTCAGAGCGCGCAATCAGCACGTCGCAGCGGTAGTCAGGCACAGACAGACGGAACAGACCACCGGGCTTCAGCACGCGGTAGATCTCGGCGAACACAGCAGGCAGGTCATTATACGGTACGTGCTCGAATACGTCCTCGGCTTGATACGAGTCTACGCTATTGTCAGGTAGTGGGATGGGCTTCCTAACGTCGTGCTTAATGTGTTGAGCATCCTCACGAGTTAAAGACAGTCCAACTAAATGTGACATATCCACAGGACGAGGATAAATGTCACCGGCATACAAGTGAATATGTTCTCTCTTAGCAACGTCTTCCCATGCTAGTTTCAATGCTTTATCTCCTCGCTACTTAGGATTAAAGTAAGGTCGTTGGCCCAGTTACCATTACTAGTTAGATAAGTATTGATAATCCTTTTCTGCCCATAATAATCTTCGTAAAATACTTTCATACTTCTGTAATGCTCTGGTAAGTTATTCAAGAAGTCTAATAGCTGTTGTACTGTCATATAATAAACACCGCGCTATCGGAATTAAAGTATTCGATATCCTCTTCCTCTACGAACGCATTAGCATCTACCGTGGTAATTTCTTGCGGATGGTCATCGTCACTACCATACCACACCACCAGCATATCACTGGGATGTTTCTGAAGTTTCTCTATTAGTTCTCCAACGGTAAGAGTATTCTTCCCCATGCTAGTCCTCCTTTATATGGAAGGTAGGTGTATCCTCTCCGCTTATCTTGGGCCATTTACGAGCTTCGTTGATCTTCATCTTCTCGTACAATCCTTCTATGATATCCTGTCCACTAAAACCAGCCCTGGCGGCGCCGTCAAATGCCAGCAGGATAACGTCCACCCACTCAAGCAAGGCTTTGCCATCTGCATCCAGCACTTCGTCTAGCTCCCTCTTGATGTGCTCCACAATGCCATTTGTACGTTGTCCGGCTCCAAACGTCTGTAGCGACCACATTAGCCTAGCTGATAGCCAGTTGGCATCTATCACTCTCGTCAATGCTTCCATCTTCCAACTCCTTGTAAGTATTTGTTAGTATTACTATATCATCTTTAGTAAACAACACTTCCTCAACGTTGTCTACTAATAAATTAAATCTTTTAGGCGTTTCTGCTAAGTATCTGATTAAGCATGCTAATCCTAGCGGACCATACTTAGCAGATAAATAAATGCCTAATGCTCCACCTATGTATGCAGCTATAAAACTTACTAGGTACAAAGGGTCTTCAACATGACAATGCATAGTTATTAGAAAGAACAGAATATAGTATATTGTCCACCATGAATACCCTAGTAAGGTTACGAGGAACGCAGCAGAGCGCTTCATTACTTTACCTCTTGCTCCGGTCCAACTACATCAAGAGTCCAGTCAGGTACATTACTCGACCAAGTTATAGTAGGCTTCACCCAAGCAGGTTTAGCGGTACTATCGGCGGGAGCATTATAAGGCATTAAAACGTTTTCCGTGGTGTTCAGCTTCTCCATTATCCTACTAACCATTTGTTCAATGTGATGGAGAATAAAGGTAAGCGCCTTTATTTTATTGTCAGAACGCCACTCGCAACTTAGCTCATTAATGCAGAACCATTCTCCTACCGGCGCCGGATCGCCTTCCGAAGTAGCTTGCACGAAGTAATGACAATAAGCACACGGAGTTCCTACAAACTTACTTTTATATTTCGCCAATTCTTCTTTAAGAAATCTGATAGAAGGTGTCATGTTATCTCCACAATGAGCGTTCTCACACATATGGCAGCATTGACAATTATCTTCGGTACATATTTCTGAGATGGCTCTAGGTATTTCCATAATTACCTCACAGTATCGGTGTTAATTTATTAGTTTCGTCCAGCAATAATAGGATAAGCGTTATTACTAATGCACTAGCAATTAGGGCTAAGTTCGACATCGATAACTTCCTTCTCTTTAGTAGTTAGAAAATCTTCAATATGCTTGATCCTTTTCTCTAGGGTATGAATATCTTCCACTAATCCTACCAGTCCCTTAGCAAGAGTTTCTAATGCACTTAGGGTAGCTATCAGCTTACTGTCTAGGAAACTAATCTGTTTCTGCATCATCGGTATCATATCCATATACACCTACTTTACTGTTTTCTCAAAATGGTTAATATAGTTAAGTCATCTGGATCGAGATAATGTACTAGCTTTAGGTCTGCATTACTATACCTTAGTTCCATTACTATCTCATCGTTGTCGTTTGCGTCTGGAATCTTTAGATTGCAGAAGATGAAGTCCGCTGTCGGCGGGACGCCTCTGCTAGGCCACAGACTACCACAAAGCGTGCATGCTGTCTGACTTTGGGCCACGTCACATGAAATCATTTGGTAGGCGTGCTCACATCTAACTACATCTATTTGATATAAGTTAGGTACGACACCTAGTAAAGAACTAACCCAGAAGGTAGATATGAGTGTACTTAGCACCACGAAGTTCATATTAATATCCAATCGTCTCTTTTATCTTTCAACCATTTGTTAGAGTATTCTATAGCTTTGTTGAGATATCTAAATCTGGTAGAGGAACACATCCGCTGTCCAGAAGGAAGAGAAGTATAGGTAAAGATAACGAACCATTTCTTTGGGCCGTGCTTAAATATTCTAACTACTTTTAGAAACTTAAGAGTTTTGGAAAACCTGATGTAGCTAGCAGAACATGAGGGAGTAGCATCCGTGAGGCCCCAGCTATTTATCTTCCTCATCTCTGCCCCTCGCCCTTATTATAGTCGTTTTGCCCTTCACCGGGAAGGATTTATTTTACCCGCACTTGGACCACCCACAACTAGGACATGTTGTGCAGCCACCATTTGTAGGAGGCAGAGCTAGTCCGCATCCTGGGCACGGTATTCGGAGGATAGGCAGCTCGTTCGGATCATATTTCTCGCTAGGCACTTCTTGTTTCTCTTTCTCTCTCGATAAGCACTTCGCTATATTATGTGGCAGACTGAGTAGACTTTGGTTGCGCACCTTCTCTAGCTGCTGCGCAATGAACTTAGTATCTATGCCGTGCCGCAATGCGAGTGACACTAGTCTGCATATTGCCTCAGCACTCACCGCCGCTTCCTTCCCTTTACTGTTAGGAGTAGAGAATACTTCAAACGGTGAACCGTCTGGTAAGCTGTTTATAGTGATATAGAACTTACCCTCACTAGTCCTAATAGCTTTAGTAGAACCATCTAGAACTTCTGGACGCTTGGTCTTAGCACTATAGTCCTTTGTCTCTATAACAACAGGAGTAGCCTTAGTGTTAGATAGAACTTGATTCTCTCTACTGCCATCTCTATAGATGGTAATACCCTTGCAACCCAGTTGATGAGCAGTAGTGAATGCGTTTTTAACATTCTCTACAGTAGCACTAGATGGCATATTAATAGTTTTCGATACAGCATTATCAGTCCAACTCTGTACAGCAGCTTGCATCTTGATATGCCACCAAGGACTAATATCCTTAGCTACTACGAAAAGATTCCTAACGGCTTCTGGAATAGCCTTAATATGCTGGATAGAACCAGACTCACAGATCTCTTCGATAAGCTTGTCACTATAGAACCCGCGATCTCTGGCAATCTTTTCAAATTGTTTATTGACTTCTATAAATGTGGAGCCGTCTAGAATAGTGCGTTTGAATGCTACGCCATACAGAGGTTCAATGCCGCTGGAGCATCCTGCTATAATACTTAGCGTGCCAGTAGGAGCAACAGTAGTAAGTGTTGCATTATTCAACATGCTCTTTGTGGTTAAAGGCGCACCAAACACAGCCGATTGTTCGCCCGCCGCATGCCTAATATCAAACATAACTTCTTTAGCTTTATCTAAAGCATCTTCAGAGTCGTATCTAAGGCCACGGGAGATTAGGAAATCTGCCAGACCCATTATCCCCAGCCCTATCTTCCTATACTTTTTAGTAGCTTTCTCAATAACTTCTAGTGGATAATGATTTTTGTCAATGACGTTGTTTAGAAATCTAACAGCTAGCTTAACGTCTTTAGGTAACATTACCCTCATTGCCCATTCATTATACTTACTGATATCTATAGAACCTAGATTGCAGGACTCGTATGGCAGTAGAGGAGTTTCACCACAAGGATTGGTAGCGGTGATCTTTTCGTATGGATGCAAGGTATAACGATTAACAGTATCTATAAAGATGATACCAGGTTCACCAGTTCTCCATGCTTCTTCAGCTAAGAGATTAAATATTTTTCTAGCTGGAACCCAGGATAGAAGATTGTCTGTAACAGGATCAATAATCTCATAGTCTCTATTTTCAGCAACAGCATCCATAAAACGATCAGTAACAGATACAGAGATATTAAAATTGTTTAGTGAATTCAAATCACTTTTGCACCTTATAAACTCTTCAATGTCGGGATGATGCACGGACAAGACACCCATGTTGGCACCCCGTCTGGTTCCACCCTGCTTTATAGACTCAGTAGCAGCGTCGTACACGCGCATGAAGGATACTGGCCCAGACGATACGCCGTGTGTGGACCCTACCATCGCGCCCTTCTGGCGAAGCTCGGAGAAGTCGAACCCCGTGCCCCCGCCAGACTTGTGAATCAGAGCAGCATCCTTCAGCGTACTAAAGATATTATCCATGCTATCGTGAACGGGCAGGACGAAGCATGCTGATAGCTGTCCGTTCTCTTTGCCAGCGTTCATCAGTGTAGGAGAGTTGGGTAGAAACCGAAGGTTATGCATAATGTCAAAAGCATTCTCTCTATCTTCTTTATCATCTGGAAAGATGCAGTTAGCTACCCTATGAAAAAGATCGATGGATGTTTCTCCTGGTAATAGATATCGCTTCTTCAAAACGTTAATAGCAGTTCTATTTAATTCCATTGCTTATCCTTATTTCCACGTCTATGAAGGAATTCAGATACCGATACAGCACACATATAACCCTTCTCATAACCCGAGACATAAGCATTCCTATATAAGAGATACATAGCCCATATGGTAACGGTAACAGCGCATATCGTCCCGAATATTAGTCCCATATTGGTAGCAACCTTTCTACTGCTTTGGAATATTTTTCATGGGATGCCCTAACATTAGAGTAATCTACATATAGTCCTAGTCTAGAAATAATTTCTTTTAGCGTATCAATACCACAATGGTCATCCATCGGAGCATTGTCGCCAGGAGACAGATGAATGCTTACCATGCCAGCCCAGATAACCGCGTAGAACTTAGCATTGGGAATAGTTTGTAGATCGATATGCAGATGTCCACAGACGATGTTATGCCATTCTGCACTAGGATGTTCAAATAGATTGGATAGCACTTCTAATAGATCGGAATTACTTTTGTAATGTCCGTTTAGGTAAGCGACCCCATCGGTCATAACTAGTGAAGCTTGCCATATAACATCCCAGATAAAATCTTTCAGGTCTTCCTCGCACTTACCTTCTTTATATTTTAATTCTATCTCATACGGTAGGACGGTATTCATTGGTACTATCCTTCCCTATACTACTGAAGAAATGATTATAAATCATTTGAATTAGTTCTAATCTATCTAGATCATAGATTAATGCCAAATGATCTAAAAGATTCTTTATTTTGTTTGAGTAGGCTGCATCATCCGGTAGGGAAATAGGTATGTCGAACCACGTACGAAACCCTTCCTTACCCTCGTAATAATACGAGGCATAATACTTCTTACCTCTTTCATCCTCTTGCTTCCACCCATCCGCCAGTAAGAAACTCTTTATAAATTCTAGCTTTAGTAAGCGATAGTCAAATTTCTCAAAATTATTTGCTAAAGCTTTGTCAAACGTGTTCATTCAAATCATCAACTCCTTGCCCGCTTTCCTGTAATACTTCAGGAAATTTTAGCAACAACAAAGATTTTAATAACGATATATGATACTTTATAGTACATGCGCTACATAGAGTACATCTGGGAGTTATCCTATGAGCTTTAGCTGTTGCACATGATGGTAGAGTTGCATCAATGCTGGATATGGTTCTTTCTTGCATTGCATTGCATTCCGCCATCTGCCGAAGTGTACTATATATTAACACTTTTACTGCCCAAGGTACAATCTTGCTGTCTTGTAAAAGATCTAAAAGATATGGTAATAGTTTTTGGTTTCTACTTAACCCCATCTTTTCTAACTCATCATACCAGTCGTACCCTGCGTATTCGTCCAGCAGAGAATCGCTGTATGCTATATCCACCTATACCTCCAACATCAATGCCGTTTGCGGTTCGTCATCATCTTCCGATAGCTCAGCTATGTCCGCACCAAAGACGAAACGTAAATCTAAGAACTCGCTATGACATACTGCAATTTGCTCATCGCCGTCCAGAATTTTATCTTCTAATAGTTTCTTTAGATATATAAATAAATCCTTAACATTCATGGGTTTACTTTCCATCTACTCTTTCCTTCTTTCCAAGACACGTGGTCTTATCTGGCTTAATATGAATCTTTAGTCTTCTAAGAAAGGCTGGAACATGTTCGGTGCCCGGGATCTTACTATACGCCGAGAAGGTCAAAGTAAATTCCCCGTACCTACATTGTATAACACATCCGTCGTCGGGCTGCTCCCATTCTATTTTCTTAGGCTCATACTTTTGCAATAGCTTAGTTGGACTCTTGTGCTTACCTCTGTAGTTGATACCTACTATAACCATAAGATCATTGAAGTCTGCTCCATCGAAATCCTGCCAGCTAGGGATGGTATGCCCTTTGCTTTTACCTCCATCGGGGTGCGAATGATAGTCCCCAACGATGTCCTTAGCAGCACAATTAGCTATCACCCTCCCGAGCGTAAACAATCTGCTACTAGGGCAAACCCCGGTAGTATTTCTAGCAGCGGTCTGGTGAGCTATGGCAGTATCAACGAAAAAGTTTTTACCTTTCCTAGTACCTAGCAACAACCCAAACGTTTCACACTTATAAACTTCTAGAGCATATGCTACCATACTAGCCAATGCAGTAGAAGTAATATGAACGTTGGCAATAACATCCCTTTCTATTACAAAACTATTCTTACCAGACTCTATTAGAAGGGATAGATCACCTTTTTCATCTTCAAAGATAGCATACTTGAATTTATCCATTACAGTAGTTCATCTCTCCATCTACCGGGTAGATCAATATGAATTATATAATCTGGTAAGTATTCACTTATATCAACAGCATAGAGGAAATCTAACATATACAATTCTTTTCTTTTAAGTTTAATCAGATTCAATCTGCACCTTCAATTCATTTAAGAATTCTACTACCTTCTGCCAATACTCTTCTTCTTTCTTGTCTGCTTGGTGCTCTATGGAGTCGCCAATAAAGTAGGTTATCATCGCTCCGAATTCGGTACGCTTACTACACTGCTTACACTTCAATAAACTCAACCATAGATTTCTTGCACCATTTTTGGACAATTTCAAATTTGCCTCCAACATGTTTATTGTTCTACTTCTCGTTAGACAAATAAATAGGATCACGTTGCTTTATAATTACTCTACCTAATTTATCGTCTCTCATTTCTTTCCACGTCGGCCTAATAACAATGCCCTCGCGTATTTTATTTTTGTTTACCTCTGATTGGCCGTGGCTCCTTTCAACCAGACTTGAGCCCCCTATGAAATCTCTAAGATATCCCCTGAAAAGGAAAGGAACATGTTTAAGACCTATGTGTTCCTTCACAGTAGAGTATACGGCACCAGCGGGAATAGGTTCACCATCTATTTCTACCTCGAATATAAAAAGTTCAAGTTCTTTAAGGCCATAGTAGTTACCCTGCCACTTGGGCCCGCACACTTCACCACGAACCGTCAGACGAAAAGAATTAAACTCATCGTGAAGCCAATTTAAGTGATTGTTCATCTTATTCTTCAGATCATATTTCTCAGCAACGGCGAACCAGTCGTGCCTTACTCCGTCGCCGTTTTCCTTGTCTACTAGATTACGCTGTCTAGAGCATAAGGTGAATTCGCCATTAGTGTCCAATGAAGCAACGAAGTGGGAGCCTTCCATCTTCTCAGTAATATCCACTTCAACGTCCATAAGTTTTTCTACAATATATTTATGATTTTGGGCTCCTTCAATATCATAATACTTTACAAACTCTGGCAGAGGGTTGGTGATTACTCTAACCTTATAACCAGCGGGATTCTGTAGCTGATCCTCCGGGTCGTACTTAGTGATGCCTAATATCTCAGTAACGTCAGTCCCCGGTTCCAGTAGGTCGAAGCCCTCGCTACCTTCCACTTGACCCGGCTTGAACCCTAGTCCCTGCGAAGGCATACCCTTTAGCTTGATAGTCTTCACTCTATTCTTAGCTCCACCCGCCAGCCTACCAGTAAGGCCAAGCTGTTCTAACATCTTATCAGGCACGATGCCATCCACAGGAATATAAACGATCTTAGAACCTATAGTGAATTGGTTCTTCTGCACAACTAGCTGATAGTCTTTGTCAGCCAATTTAACTAGTTCAATCCTGTCGGCATTCTCAATAGGTAGAACATCTTTAACGGTTTCTATAGTCACTTGATACTTAGACATGGTACTAATCCTTTACATAAATAAATAGGTTAATAGTATTGGTATAAATGGAATTGTGGCTATGATAGCAGATTTTATTAGTAGGCTTGCGTCATTGTTAGAACACTTTACCGTATCCATATGGTTTGGTTTGTATGGAACTGGTAGTTTAGGAGCACTATCCATGATATCCTCAATTCAGCATAGGATCAAAGTCTTCACACTTATTATTAGGTTCTACCACTGTATTAAAATACATAGATAAATCATTAAGGCATTTGCCAGAGACATTATCCCACATAATACAATGCTTGCATCTGCACTCAATCACCATTCTCGTCTGACTCCCTCTCGTTAGTTCTATTGACATAGTTAAGTATAACAGTAGATAACCACACAACGACAATGCTGTATGCTATTAAACTATTTCCACCTAGTTCATGCAGATACCGCATAAGCATGTACGTAAAACCTGCAACCACGTAAAAGAAAGATAGCACATTCAACAATTTAATGGTTTCCATTTGTCCCCCTCTGATGGTATTATAGAGTGGGTAGCCCACGCTGCGAAGGGTTTATCTTACCCTGAAGAAAGTTGATATGAATATAACCAATGCAAACAAACTAGCATTCTTTCACAAGATCGGATACCATCCTCACGAGGGACAAATCCCCCTTCATTTATCTAGTTCCCGATTCAAGACCATCATCGCTGCATCCCGTTTCGGCAAGACTATGTTCGCGGCCCATGAGATTATAGCCGAGGCGATGGAGCCTGTGAAGGGAAAAGTTATCTGGTGCGTGGCGCCTACCTACGACCTAGCCGATAAGGTATTCCGTATCGTAATGGATACGATGGTTTATCAGTTAGGACTAGAGACTACCCATAAGTCGGATAAAGATAGAATAATACAGTTTAAGTGGGGAGTAACTGTACAAGGTAAGTCTACGCATATAAAAGAATCCCTACTTGGTGAAGGTGTAGACGTTATGGTAGTAGACGAGGCTGCACGTATACCATCTAGCATATGGCAGAAGTTTCTTAGACAGAGGCTATCCAACAAATTAGGTAGAGGCATATTCATCTCATCTCCTTGTGGTACTGATGGGTGGTTTGTAGATAACTACAGAAGAGGAATGGAAGGCACTGATCCTCTTTATAAAAGCTGGCAATGTCCTTTGTGGCTGAACAATCTCTTCCCTAAAGAAGAGATCGAACAGATGAGTAGAGAGCTTCCGCCCGAGGTATTCGACCAAGAGGCCGGTGCCAAGCTGGTGCCTCCCGGTGGTAGGGTTTATAAGCAGTGGGACGAAGCTGTCCATGTATCAGAGGAAGCTGAATTCGACCCGGCTGTGCCGTTCGATATTGCTGTAGACTTCGGTGCTCGCAATGCAACAGCATGCCTATTCATTCAAAAGGCGGGGGTAGATAAGTACAATATATTCGATGAGTTTTATGAAGCTGGCCAAGATAGTATGTATTGCGCTGCCAGGATTAAAACTAAATGTGATAAATATATGCAGCAAACAGGACAAACTACAGTAAGATTTATCCACGACCCGTCTGGTAAAGACGAAAGCTCTATTTACAAAAAGTTCATGCCATACCTTTCTAAGGAGAAGGCTAATAACGATATCGTTCCCGGTATCAATACAGTTAAGTATGGATTGGTAGTACCAGAAGAAAGCCCTCGCCCTAGAGTATTAACACACCCTAGATGTGTTAAACATACATGGGAGATGGGAGCATATCACTATTCTGAAAGAATTATAAGTGAAATACCACTATCGGTTAATGACCATTCCTGTGATGCCAGAAGATATTACTTCCATACTATAGATCCAATGTGTTTAAATAAACCTAACATAGAAAATTTTAGCACCGACAATATACCAAATTATCTTTCCAATATGGAGGATTACCAGAATGCCAAAGAAAACTTCTATAACGAAAGCTATGTATCGCTTGAGGAAGTCAATCGCATCTAAGACAGGTATTCCGTCTTA
>Ga0265297_10005956_pt1 | contig 18105 bp, 10 predicted proteins | sample Munlanlwell13791_FD_192502 | JGI IMG/M metagenome (GOLD analysis project Ga0265297, IMG submission 192502) | Leachate microbial communities from a municipal landfill in Southern Ontario, Canada - Leachate well 137-91 | ecosystem: Engineered > Solid waste > Landfill > Unclassified | place...
CCTGCAACTGTAGCAATAACACTGTAAGTCCCTGACATTGCAATAGTGGCAATAGTGCTTACAGTTGGATTTTGTTCAGAAGAAGTAAATCCATTGGGGCCTGTCCATGAGTATGTAGCTCCTGTAACTGTACTTGCTGTGAGAGACAGTGTTGAGCCTTCACATATTGGCCCATTATTATTTGCGACAGGGGAAGACGGTACAGGATTGATAGTAACTATAGTTGAGCCAGCAGAGCCTGTACATCCACCAACAGTAGCAGTAACATAGTATGTGCCGGCCATTGCTATAGTTGCGCTGGTGCTTACAGTAGGATTTTGTTCAGATGATGAAAAGCCATTAGGCCCCGTCCAGGAATAAGTAGCTCCTGCAATAGTGGAAGCTGTGAGAGCAAGAGTTCCTCCCTCACAAACAGGGCCGTTATTCCCTACTGTTGGAGTCCCGGGAGCATTGACAGTTATGGTACCCGTAGCAGTCGTATTACCGCAACCACCTTGTGCTGTAACGGTGTAATTATATACACCCCCGGAATTTGGCGTTCCGCTTATAGTTATATTCCCACCAGCATAATTTCCGTTAACGCCTGGAGGCAAACCATCGAATGTTGCTCCTGTGGCATCTGTAGTTGAATAAGTTATATTATTGATTGGAGTGTTAACACATACAGATTGAATATTGTTTCCCGACGTTAATGTTATAGCTGCTGAGGGAGTAACATAAATTGTAATCTGAGAGGTGTTGGTGTATTGAGTTCCCTTTACGCCTGTTCCATATCCTGAACCTGCCCCTCCAAAGACCTTTATCCTCATATAATAAGTAGTCGTTGTAGCAGGGCTTGGATTAATTGAATTCGCATCAGCAATATAATTCTGGGTAAAATCACTGCTTGTTGCCCATTCTATGTTAATATAAGCATCATTTTCACATAAAGGAGTTGTTGGGCTAATTGTAACTGATTGCCCAGTGCAAATATTAGTTGAAGTTGCCTGCAATCCGTTTGCTTTAGGTATAGCTCGCCATTTTACAGTAGCTTTATTCCCTTCACCTCTTCCCCAGCCATTAAAAGTATAATCTATCCAGTTATATGGATAATATCCTGGATAGGAAGATATTAGATTTTCATTATTGTAAAGAGCAACAAGATCAACCTGACAGGTTGTTGGATAAGACCCCCCGGGGTGATAAATGAGTTGTATCGCATTGTCAGCACCTGCATGAAAATCAAAAGTTACACCCGTAACACCATCAGGGCAAGTGGGACTGCCAACTAAAATTCCATCTACATATACAGCCATATATCCTCCACCCCATCCGTAATACATGCTAGTTTCTGAATCCATATAAGCATAATACAATGTTAACCTGCAAACATTATTTAAAGTAGCACATGCATATTTGGTCAGAAGTAAATGTGCCACTGAAGTACCTGAAGGAGAGTATGCAATAAGTGACCTTTTATCTGAACCAAGCGGGTCGTAAGCATAATCGTTATTATAAGCACTGTGATAAGGCCCGGGATGATATTCTGAAGTTGCACCGCATGTATTCGATTCATATAAAGTTAATTCAGTATCCCAATAATTCGTGTGGGAACCGAAAGTCGCCCATTGGTAAATATAATTATTGTTGATTGAATAATTTGTATTTTGATACGGTTTTGCTATACTTGTAATAGTTGTCCAACAACTTCCTGGTGATGAGTAAGACCCTGATGGAACATTATTAACACCGTTTGGCCAGCCAGATTCACAATTTGTGCACTGCGAATGCGCTAAATTTTTAAATGTTATAATTATAGCAAATAAAACAAAAATTTTTATTCTTTTCTTTAAATAAATTATTGCTTCACTTTTAATGATATTTGTATATCTTATTATCATAGAATGATATTTAAATTTACAAATTTAAAGGAAATAATTTTACACTAGAATTAAATTTTAATACATCATGAAATATTTTTTTAATTAATACAATATAATCATGACATATCAACTAAACATTTACTCCATTCTTTTACTTACTTTTACTTAAATAATAATAGTTCCCTGATTTTCTATTTAAGTAAACTGTAGAAGTTGAAATTTGAGAAATATATCTTAATTTCTTATAAATACATCTCAAATTTATTTTATAACTTTCAGCATTGTACTTCTTGTTACACCTCTACTTTCATATTCCATCCTGAAAGTATAAATTCCCTCCGGTAATTTGTTTCCCGGAAAATCAACACTGTACTTGCCTGCGCTCTGGGTTTGATTTATAAAATCAGTTACCAGTTCACCTAACACATTGTAAACTTTCAGGCTCACTCCTCCGCTTTCAGGCAAAGTGTAACTGATAGTTATCTTATCACTGAATGGATTTGGATATGCAGTAAAATCAAGCTCTGCAACACTTTGAACCCCCTGCACATATATCTTCGGTATCAGCAGATATACTCCCTCAGGTTCACGTCCATACTGGTCGGCTATGACACCTGTGCCCTGCAAATTCAGACCGATTTCTCCTGATTGTTGAGACTTTCTTGGTTTGAAAATTAATGTCAGTATCTCATCATTTTCTATTACATCATAGTGATTAGTTGTGGCATACACAACACGTATCACTCCTTCGCTTTCCGTTACCAGCAAATCCTTGTCATTGGCAATAATTTCATCTAAACTCGGATTCAGCGTTATGGATTCATTGTCTTTACCTGCCTTCGGCATACCGGCCGTTACCAATTCGTACTCATCATTGGAATATGTCAGCTCCAAACCCAATGCTGAAAACTCATTCACCTTGCCGCTTATTCGTAGCGGCACTTCTATCAGCTCCTTGTTTACCGTCACCATCGCATCCTCTGATGTCATTACAATATTTTCAATCGGCAGACTCTTAGACAAGCCCCATGTATTGGCAGAATCCTTGTATTTACTGCTTGATGCATTATAATCTCCGTAAGCTATCACCGGCAAATTCACACTCAGATTGGCATTCGATACCGTTATCAAACTATCGAGATTTACCCAGTTCCCTTTTGGAAAGTTTTTAGCCGGATTATATGGATCGGCAACCTTTGCTTTCAATCGGGCAATATCAATGGCATTGGTAAAACCATTGTTATCAACATTGGCAGCCCTCTTGTGTATCGTCATAAAGCTTCTTGACGGATCTATCGCAGGAGTGGATGACACATAATACTTAACCAATGCAATATCCACTGCATTCACTTCATTCACCCACATCATGGTATCCACGGTGTATTTATCATAAGCAAGAATGTAATTGCCATTTGAAACATTGCTGAATGAATACGTTCCCCATGTATCTGTTGTATCCCGGGCCAACTCTGTACCTGTCTGGTTCTTTAATATCACTATCACTTTATCAATACTATAAATCAGCGGGTTGAATGTCGGAGGTGTAGGCGCCGGATTACCTGCCAATGCCTTATAGGCATACATCGTCTTGCCGCTAACCATATAACCACTACCGGCAACTGTCACAACAACATCATCCGTGCGTACGCAACCATCGTTGTTAACAGACAGGGTGTAAACAGTTGTATAAGTCGGTGTGGCATACGGTTGTTGAGATGATGGATTGTCAAGGCCTGCCTGTGGGGTCCATGTTATGGTGCCCGGGCCGTTTAATGGGGAACCCAGAAGTACTGGAGTTCCCGAATAGGTCGCATCGTTGCCGGCATTGGCTTCCGGCACAGGAGATATTACCATGGTGATGACATTGGAATTGGCAGGATTATTCACAACACATGCTTCATTGGAATTCAGCACACAGCTTACAGTGTTCCCGTCACCCAGATTATTAGCGGAATAAGTACTGTTGGTAGCGCCAGTCTGCAATGTGCCGTTGACATACCACTGATACGCCGGTGTAGTGCCTCCGTCTTCTATACTCGTATAAAACGTAACAAGAGAATTGGTACAGGCAGGATTGCTTGGTGTACTGATAGTTATTTCTGCTGTTAAACTCGGCTTTACTATCATATTTATGGTATTGGATGACACCGGGCTTCCCGTAACACAAGGTTTATTAGATGTCAGCTTGCAACTTATCATATTGCCCATGGCAAGTGTCGAACTCGAAAATGTGGAACTGTTACCTCCAACAGGGTTGCCGTCAATAAACCACTCATACACGGGAGTGGAGCCTCCGTTAGTGCCGTTTGCCGTAAAAGTTACCAGCGTTCCTTCGCAAACCAACGTGCCAGTATTTGCCGCTATGCTGATACCAGCGGCAGAAGTTTCGTAAACCTGCACTGACTGCTGGGCTGTTACAGGGCTGCCGCAAGCTCCCATAATCGTGTAGATGATATTACAGCTCCCTTCCGCTACAGGGGTTACTTCTCCCGACGAATTCACAGTGGCAATACTGTTATCGCTGCTGCTCCATCCCCCCGTGCCACCGCCAAGTATAACAGAATTGGCTGTATATGTTGCCGTAGAACCCATGCATAAGGGCGATGTTCCTGTTACTGAACCTATGCTCGCACCCTGATTAACAACAACAGTATGTGTCACCATATTGGTTGGACCTTCACAACCATTGGCTGTTACTTGTATTACAACTGTACCATAAAAACCATCTGCCCAGGTCATAACCCCTGAAGAATTAATACTTCCAGCATCAGGGTTGCTTATCGTCCAGTTAAATCCAGTATTATTTGTTGCCGTTGTTGAATAGGTTGTCGTGGTCGTTCCGTTTGTCAGCTGGCACGTTGGCTCGGTACCTGCCGAAATAGTTATCGGCGTGGGTGTCCAAACGGCAGATAATACAACTATGGTGAAGGTTGGTGTAGTTACTGATCCGCAACTTGTGGATGTTACTACACAGTAAAGATCAGTATTGACAGTTATCGGACCCGGATTATAAGTACTGGAAGTAACCCCAATAGAAGCTCCATTCCGATACCACAAATAAGTATAGGTTCCTGAACCACCTCCTCCGGAAGCAACCACTGTTAAAGCCCCGGGGCTAGTTTTTATACATATAGAATCATTGCCTGTTATATATGCCGATAATGCTGGAGTAACATTGATATCAATGGTTGTTGATAAAGCACACTGTCCACCGTCTGGTGTAAAAGTATATTGTGTGGTTCCCTGTGATGTTGTGTTGATTGTTGCAGGATTCCAGGTACCTGTTATTCCATTGGTAGATGTTGTTGGTAATACTCCCGGTGTCGCACCCACACAATAAGGCCCTAACTGTGTGAAAGTGGGAGTTACATTGGCAGTGGCAGTTACAGTAACGATATCCGTTGCTGTGGTGCTACCATCATTTACCGTTATGGTATAGGTTGTAGTTCCTGCTGAAGTTGGTGTGCAGGTCGGGTTTGCAATACCGGCGTTATTTAAATAAGTCGATGGGCTCCATGAATACGTATATGAACCGCTGCCTCCGCTGCCGGTGGGACTGCCACCAAGAGTAATACTTTGATTAACGCATACCGACTGATTATTGCCTGCTTCAGCAACCAGGAGCTCGGCAGGTGAACAAACATCTTCTACAATGGCAGTTAAATCAACACGAATACCTGTTTTTGAACTTGAACTATTTGGTGTAGTAATTGTCGGGGTTACAGATGCAGAGGTTGGGCTATATGTTCTTTGTTCAGGCATCTGTGCATTTTCATTACAACCTGTTATGCCGTTTGCATCCGATTTTAACAGTAAAAAATCCATGGACGTAAGCCCTTGGCCCCAGCCCCCCATCACAAAACCTCCGTCGGCGGTTTTTTGACCATCAGCCATATAATTATGAGCCGGTTCCGTCTGGCTATAAACCTCTCCCATGCTCGGAGTACCGGTAGTATTAGTTTGCATAAGAAACATATCCAGAAAAGTTAAACCCCAAATACTTATGGTGGTACCCATAACAGCTAAACCCGTGGTGGTTTGTTCTATCCTGTGCCCAATATCTTCTGTTGCTAAATTATAGGCAGATGTCCACGAGGGAGTACCGGATGAATTAGTTTTCATGATAAACAAATCACTGCCATCAATGCCGGAAACAGTTCTGTCAGTATATCCTGTGATTAATAAACTGCTTCCGTCGCTATGCAATTTAATATCATTACCAACTTCTGAGTATGAATTATCACCAAAAGTAGTTGTCCATTGATGAGTGCCGCTGGTATTTGTTTTTAAAAGCACCATATCCAAAGTGGTATCCGTGCCAAAAATTTCAGTAGTATATCCGGCAAGTATAAAGCCATCACTGACTTCAACTACAGAGTTGCCCATATCGTCATCTACAGAACTTATTTTAAACATTTTATCCCATGAAATGTTGCCGTTTGAAGCTGTCTTTAGTAAGTAAATGCTTGTTGAATCGCTTTTTGTATCATCATTTCTGTATCCAACAACAATATATCCGCCATCGGAAGTTTGTTTTACCATGTTACCACAAGCTTTATCTGCATATTGTTTTGTCCAGGAAATAGTCTGCCCGTTTGAAGTTATTTTCATCAGGAAACATTTCCCATCTTGCTGACCTGTGATAATGTAACCGCCATCGGAAGTTTGCCTTATACAAAAAGGAGTAGTTATTTTAGTAAAATCTTCAATTCCTGGGATAAAACTTTGCAAACCATAGCTATATTTCCAGTCAATCGCACCTGTTGAAGTTGTTTTAATGACATCAGCACGCATCGGTATCCCTGAATTCTGAAACCCTGCCATGATGTACCCACCGTCAGTGGTTTGCTGCGCACTCCAGCAAATAGCCATAGTTATTGGTAAAGAGCCCGTTATTTTATACAACTTCTGAAACCCTGTTTGTGAAAATACATGGCCTATGCCAAAACAGAAAATTAATACAACTAAAAAAGTAAATTTTTTCATGTTTTTTAGATTTTTATGATTGCTACATTTCATTTAATGCTATAAAAATAGAAATATTTTTCAAAAAACAAAGCATTGACTTATTTATATTTTTAAAAAAAACATATAATATTATGTAATACTTTTGATTATGCTTATCTTTTCAAGACTTTTAAGAATAAATATTCTTTTACTTTAGTAGTTAAATATTTACTTATTATCATGTGATTATTATCCAAATTTGTATCCGTAAATATAAAAAAATTTGTTGTTATATCAGAATATTTTATACTTTTGCAAACTCTTTTTTCTAAGCTTTTGAAATGATAAATATAACTCTCCCTGACAATTCTGTAAGACAATACCCCGAAGGTGTTACAGGGATTGATATTGCCCTAAGCATCAGCGAGGGACTGGCGCGTAATGTGCTGGCAGCAAAAGTGAATGATGAGGTGTGGGATGCCACAAGGCCAATAAACACAGACGCCTCCGTAAAATTGCTCACATGGAACGATACCGAAGGCAAAGCAGCTTTCTGGCATTCATCAGCTCATATCATGGCTGAAGCCATTGAAGCTTTATTTCCAGGAACAAAATTCGGCATTGGACCGGATATTGAAAATGGATTTTATTATGATATTGATCTGGGCAACCGAGTGATTACCGACTCAGACTTTAAAGCCATTGAAGATAAAATCATTGAGCTTGCCAGGCAGGAACAGAAAATGATACGCAAAGAAGTATCAAAAAAAGAAGCTATTGATTTTTTTACCAAAAAGGGTGATGAATATAAACTTGAGCTTATCAATGAGTTGGAAGACGGGCAGATAACTTTTTACGAAAGCGGTAGTTTTACCGACCTCTGCCGGGGGCCCCACCTACCCCATACCGGATTTATCAAAGCGGTAAAAATTATGAGCGTTGCCGGTGCATATTGGCGGGGCGATATAAAACGCAAACAACTGACACGTGTTTACGGCATCACATTCCCCAAACAGAAAGACCTGCAAGATTATCTGCTCCTGCTTGAAGAAGCAAAAAAACGCGACCACCGAAGGCTGGGCAAAGAACTGGAATTATTTACCTTCTCACCGAATGTAGGCCTGGGCTTACCTCTGTGGTTACCTAAAGGCACAGCTTTGCGCGAACGTCTTGAAGCCTTCCTGAAAAAAGTACAGCGTAAAGCCGGATACGTACAAGTAATGACACCTCACATCGGCGACGTAAACCTGTATAAAACCTCCGGACACTTTCAGAAATACGGAGAAGACTCTTTCCGCCCTATCTCTACACCTATTGAAGGCGAACAGTTTATGTTAAAACCCATGAACTGCCCACACCACTGCGAAATCTATAAAAGTAAACCCCGCTCCTACAAAGACCTTCCCTTACGCATGGCCGAATTTGGTACAGTTTACCGCTACGAACAAAGCGGAGAGCTGCACGGACTGACACGTGTAAGAGGATTTACTCAGGATGACGCTCATATTTTCTGCACTCCCGACCAGGTTAAGGCAGAGTTTGTCGGTGTCATTAACATTGTGATGAAGATTTTTAAAGCCCTGGATTTTAAGGAATTTACAGCCCAGGTATCCCTGCGCGACCCCAATAATAAAGAAAAATACATAGGCACAGACGAAAACTGGGAAAAAGCCGAACAAGCCATCCTGGAAGTAACAAAAGAAAACAATATTGATGCAGTCATTGAAATTGGCGAAGCGGCATTCTACGGTCCCAAGCTTGATTTTATGGTTCGCGATGCCATTGGACGTAAATGGCAACTGGGGACTATTCAGGTGGACTATAACCTCCCTGAACGCTTCGATATGGAATACATTGGCAGCGACAACCAGAAACACCGCCCCGTCATGATACATCGTGCGCCTTTTGGTTCAATGGAGCGTTTTGTAGCCGTGCTGATAGAACATTGCGCAGGGAAATTTCCCCTATGGCTTGCCCCTGAACAACTTACTATAATTCCTATAAGCGAAAAGTATGAAATTTATGCAAAAAAAGTATTAGAATTACTAAATAATTACGAAATTCGCTGCAAAATTGACAATAGAAGCGAAAAGGCAGGCAAAAAAATCAGAGACGCAGAACTGGAACGTATCCCATATATGCTTATTGTTGGAGAAAAGGAAGAATCAGACAATACTGTTTCCGTCAGAAAACAAGGCCATGGAGATATGGGTACCTATACAATTGAAGCTTTTGCCGCCATGATTAACGATGAAATTAACAGAATGACTGAATAATTAAATAAAGTATTAACAAAAATGGAGGACACGTTATAGCTACAAATTTTAACAACTACCCGCGCAGAGGAATGGTTAAAAAAGAAGAACTGCACAAAATTAATTACAGAATCACAGCGCCAGTGGTGCGTGTGGTAGGTGAGAACATAAAAATGGGCATCTACTCTATAAAAGAGGCCATAGCCATTGCAGAAGAAGAAGGCCTGGACCTTGTGGAAATCTCACCAAACGCCAACCCACCTGTATGCAAGGTGATTGATTATAAAAAATTCCTCTACGAGCAAAAGCGCAAACAGAAAGAAATGAAAGCCAAGGCGGCAAAAGTTGTTATTAAAGAAATTCGCCTGGGGCCAAATACCGATGACCATGATTTTAATTTCAAATTGAAACATGCCATCAAATTTCTACAGGATGGTTGTAAAGTTAAAGTGGACGTATTTTTCAGAGGGCGTTCAATCGTGTATAAAGAGCAGGGAGAAATTATTTTGCTGAAATTTGCCAATGAGCTGGCCGACTACGGAAAACCAGAACAACTTCCAAAGCTGGAAGGGAAACGAATGATAATGATACTCTCTCCAAAAAAATAAAAAAACCAAAAAACAACATATCATGCCAAAAATGAAGTCAATATCCGGAGCCAAGAAGAGGTTGGATTTTACGGGAACCGGTAAAATTAAAAGGAAGCATGCATACAAAAGCCACATCCTTACAAAAAAATCAACCAAAAGGAAAAGAAACCTGACTTATTCTGCCACGGTAGATAAGGCAGACGAAAAAAGGGTGAAACAAATGCTTGCCTGCTAAATCAAATTAATTATTAACTTGCCTTCAGCATGCAAGATTCCTATAAGGGGTACGCTGAAGCAAAATAATCAAAACTATGCCACGATCAGTTAATGCAGTAGCATCAAGACAAAAAAGAAAAAAAATCCTCAGCCGTGTTAAAGGGCAGTTCGGCCGCAGGAAAAATGTTTGGACGGTAGCTAAAAACGCCTACGAAAAAGGGATGGTGTATGCATACCGCGACAGGAGAAACAAAAAACGCGACTTCCGCAGCCTGTGGATAAGCCGCATCAATGCAGGAGTTCGCGCGTACGACATGAGTTATTCGGAATTCATGGGGAAACTCCACAAAAACAACATCACCCTAAACCGCAAAACCCTGGCCGACTTGGCTATGAACCACCCCGAAGCTTTCAAAGCTGTGGTGGAATCGGTAAAATAAATTTTAAAATCGTTTATTACATAGTCGGAGTACGACTTCAAGTCGCGCCCCGACTTTTGCTATTAGTGTCGGGGTGTCTGCCTTTGCACAAGCTATTGCGCGGTCACCCCGACACTGACAGTTAGCATTTTTACATATAAAAAAGCAGGTATCAATTAAAACAATACCTGCTTTTTATAAGACCATTAATAATTTACTGCACTATCGTCATCTCATCCACAAGGTTCTTGGCCCCGGCATATTTGTCCATGACAAATAGCACATAGCGGATATCCACACAAATAGTTCGTTGCAGTTCCGGCTCATAGAAAATATCTCCGCTCATGGCTTCCCAGTTGCCATCGAAAGCAATTCCAACCAGTTGCCCGTCGCCGTTTATAACCGGACTGCCCGAGTTGCCGCCTGTGATATCCAGGTTAGCGATGAAACACACGGGCATTTCGCCGTTCTTACCATAGCGGCCATAATCCTTTGCTTCATATAATTGTTTCAGTTTTGCAGGCACAATAAACTCATCATTCGAGGGGTCTTCTTTTTCCATCACCCCTTCAAGCGTAGTAATATAATTATAATGTACTGCATCAGCAGCATCATAATCAAGAATTTTTCCGTAAGTCATACGCATAGTTGAGTTGGCATCAGGGTAATATACTTTCCCTGCATTCATCTCGCGCAATCCGGCTATAAACAGGCGGCTTCCTTTATTAATTTTCTTTTCAATATCACCCATAACGCCATATAATTTTTGGATGGTAGTTACCATGGATAAAGTAATTTTAAACCCGGGGTCGTTAACAATCACCTTGTATGTGGGATTGTCAAGAAATGCCATAAGCCTGTTTCTGTCAACAAAAATTGATTTGCTGTAAACTTCATCGGCCCATTTGTTAAAATCTCCTTTGAATTTCTTCTCAGCTTCGTTAGTAAACACATCCGGCCACTGATCTTTCGGGACATTGTCATAATACATCTTCAGTAAGGCAGCAAAAAGTTTTTTATCGGTTGGTTGGTTATAATTCTTAAAATACTTTTCCACTTCCGGCTTAAAAGCATCAGCAAGTGTTTTAATATCCGGATCGTACATCGCTTTTGCTTTTTTGTCTTTTGTTTCTTCTTTTGTCTTAAGCCTCATGTATAATTGGAATGCCCCGAAAGAGAAATAAATGAATTCTGGTCCCTGAAATACCGATTCTTCCAGATATTTCATACTGATATTATATTTTTTCAATTCATCATAACCTTCGGCTATCAACTGTAAAGCTTCTCCATATTTAACCTTACGGCCATTATCAGAAACAACCCACTGGGTAAAATCCTTTTCTATCATTTGTTTTTTATCATATACTTTCAGGCGTTTCAGCCCTTTGGTCTGTCCTATAAAGTACTTCCAATAGTTGGCCGATTGTGCGTATTTTGATGCATATTGTAATTTCACTTTGGGGTCGCCATCCATATCTTCTTTCATCAGGCTGAGCTTTTTGGTGCGTACATCCACAGTGATGGGATTTGATTGTTCCAATGCCAGCTGGATTCCATAAGATGTCAGGTAACGGTTGGTAGTCCCCGGATAGCCCCAGATCATGGCAAAATCATTTTGTTTAACTCCTTTTAAAGAAACAGGCAGAAAATGTTTGGGTTTCAGCGGAATGTTTTTTTCAGAATACTCGGCAGGTGTGCCATCGGGAGCAGAATAAACTCTCAGCAGCGAAAAATCTCCGGTGTGCCGCGGCCACATCCAGTTGTCCGTATCTCCCCCAAACTTCCCTATTGCTGATGGCGGGGCCCCGACAAGGCGCACATCTTTATAAATAATATAAACAAACATGTAGAACTCGTTGTTATCAAAGAAACTTTTTATATCCACAACATACTTGCCTTTTTCCGAAGCTTCTTTTTCGAGGTTGTCGCTAACTTTTTTTATAGCTGCTTCCCGCTCACCCTCAGTCATGTTGTCACGCAATTCAGCCATAACTTTTGAAGTAATATCTTCCATGCGTACCAGAAAAGAAGCTGTAACACCTTCGCATTTCAATTCTTCATTTTTCTTAAAAGCCCAAAAACCATTGGTCAGGTAATCATTCTCAATGGAGCTTTGGTCCTGAATGGCATCAAATCCGCAGTGGTGATTGGTAAGAAGAAGCCCCTGTCCGGAAACCACTTCGGCAGTACAAAAATGTGATGTAGGATAGTCGGCATTGCCAAGCCCTACAATAGCATCCTTAAGCGAAGCATTATTTACATTGTATAATTCTTCGGCAGTAAGATGCAGACCCATTTTCTGCATATCAACATAATTAAGGCGCTCAATAAGCAAAGGCAACCACATGCCTTCATCGGGTGGATTTGTTGCAATAGTCCGGGTAAGCAGACTCATGCAAATCGTTAAAGCAATAAATAACTTCTTCATTGTTGTCTTTTTAGGTTATAATTAATTTACAATTTTTTGCTCAGCAAATTTATACATTAATAATTTATGGAGTGTATAAAAAATATTTACTGAATCAAAAAGCAAACTTATGACCATGCATTATGAAAAATGTTACATTTTTACAATAAGATAACAAAAAATCAGATGCATTATTTTTCCGCCGCAGTATCACTTTGCCCCTCGGGAATATATTCCGGTCCGGTAAGTTTTAACCCAGCTTTTTTAGAAATATATTTAACGAACATATTGCCTCCGAGGTGCGTTGCATTTTTGAGTGAAGTACTGTTTTCTCTCTCCAGATACACACTCACCTCTCCGGGTTTAAGTTTTTTCAAATCCTCAGGATTCAGGGAAATGCTTGTGGCGCCAAAAACATTCGTACAAACTGTTGCCGAGCCATTGTTTTTGTCCTCAATAAATAAGTGGATACTTTCACCATTTTGTAAGGGATAAGACCATTCTATTGTAAGCCCTTCGCTTTTATCTGTTGTTTCAGGGCATTTACTTATTTCAACAGGTATCATCAAAGCATTGTTAGTATATGGTTTTTCTTCACAATCTGTGAAAGTGTAAGTATATTCCGGTTGTACTGTAGTTTGCTTATTAATTTCATAAAATGTCCCCGAAAAAATGTTTTGTTCATTTGGCATTTCTTCGTTTTCAAATATTACTTTACTTGGTTTCACCAGCAAGAGAGTGGTTCCGTTTGCACCTCCGAAACGGAATGAAGCTGTCGCTGTCAATTCCTTTTCTCCCGAGTTATAGGTAACAGAATATGACTGATAAATTTCAGATTGTTTCACCGTATCAGAATTGGCAGTTTCGTTTGATGCACAATGTGCAAAAAACAAAACAACCATAACCATTAATATTAATCTTACTGCTGTTTTCATAGCTTATGAATGTTTATCAATAAATACAATAATTAGATCAAATGTAACCTTTTAAATGCTTCTTTCAACAAATGTTTTTATCGCATCAAATGTTTCTTCCTTCGCCTCAAAATATCCCATATGGGCTACCCCGCCAAGCAATAATGCAGTGCAATTTTCAGGCATAGCTATTTGCTCCAGAACTTTTTCAAACGGAACACGGGTATCCTTTTTCCCCGCAATGAAGAGTACAGGAAAAGCCGCCCCTTTCAGAATATGAGTGCAGTCATTTCTTTCAGCCATCCCGCTATTTGCTGCTATTACGGCTTCTGCCGACATTTGTTTTGATGTTTCAATAAGTTTTTTAATTTCTTCAGAATATTTTTTCTGATTTTCAGGAGCTACCAACGAAGAAATAAATTCACATAGAAAATTAAAATGATTGGATTTAATATAATTATTGGTACGCATACGATTCTTGATAGTCTCCGGGCTGTCGGCAAAGGCGTGCGAATGAAACAACCCCAGCCCTTTTAGCATGTGTCCCCAACTCCCGGCATAAGCCAGCGAAACATATCCGCCCATAGAGTGTCCAATCATGAAACATTTATTTACCTGTAAAGTGTCAAGTACTTTTTTTACACAATCGGCCATTAGTTCCATAGTATGCACAGGGGCTATGCACTCACTTTTTCCATGCCCGGGCAAATCAATACATACAATTTTATTTGAAATCGAAAGGCGTTCGGAAAAATCATCCCAGATATTTAATGATTCGGTAAAACCGTGCAGCAACACCACAGTATTTCCTTGTCCTTTTACGGTATAATGTATTTTAAAGTTTTTGTAAAAGCAATAATCTTCCATACGGTTTTTTAAGTAAAAGTAAAAAAATTTTTGCAGGCGAAATTTATAAGTTAATTCATTTTATAATTCTATTTTTGCAGAAATCAAGCTTTATACATGTTTAGAAAGAAGCAATACACCGCTTCGGGGTCCTTGTCAAAACTTGCCCTACGTAAACTATCAGGAAACCTCATTGCTATGGTTGCCATGGTATTCATTGTATTGCTTATGGTAATTTCAATACTGGCTTATCTTATTACTCCCGATTCAACACCTTTTGCCAACCAGCAGTTTCTTGAACTTATGACAAAAAAACCAGGGTTTAAGGTTCAGATGCTGAAAGTGCATAAAAATGAGCCCGTTCAACAAAGCTGGTTTATTAAAAAAATGCTTTTCGGCAAAAAAAACAGATATACTTACATTCCGATAAATACCTATTTTTTCAGAAATGACAGTATCATAGTTGAAGGATATACTGGAGTACCAAACGAAAAAGGCGAAATCACGGCATACCATCTGGCAGACGTGGTTTATGCCCTGCCTGCAGAGAAACAAACAATTGCAGTTCAAAATAATAAATTACATTTCACGGATATTGACGGGAATTTGAAAACAGCGGATATATCCACACTTCAAACAGAAATTGTCGATAAACTTATTGTAAGTAAAAAATTTTATTTGGGAACCGACCGTTTTGGAAGGGATGTCCTTAGTCAGATTATTGTTGGTTCAAGGGTAAGTTTATCTGTAGGTTTTATTTCTGTTTTTATTTCGCTTCTCATAGGTATTTTTCTTGGCTCTTTGGCAGGGTATTTCAGAGGATGGGTTGATAATGTGGTCATGTGGATTATCAATGTAATATGGTCTATTCCCACACTGTTGCTGGTTATAGCCGTTACGTTTGTTCTTGGCAAAGGATTCTGGCAGATATTTGTGGCTGTTGGACTAACCATGTGGGTTGAAGTAGCCCGTGTCGTACGCGGTCAGATTTTAAGCATACGCGAAAAAGAATTTGTGGAAGCCGGCGTAGCACTTGGCTTCAGCAATACACGCATTATCTTCAGGCATATACTTCCCAATGTGATGGCGCCGGTAATTGTTATCTCGGCAGCAAATTTTGCCTCAGCAATACTTATTGAGGCCGGATTAAGTTTTCTGGGAATCGGAGTGCAACCTCCCATGCCTTCATGGGGCGGTATGATTAAAGAGCACTTCGGATATGTGATACTTGACTCTGCTTACCTGGCCATCATTCCGGGTGTAGCTATAATGCTCACCGTACTTGCTTTTATGATTACTGGTAACGCACTGCGTGATGCTCTCGACGTTAAAATGGTTAACAAGTAAAGGCACAATTTTATAATATCCCAAACTTCTGAATAAATAATGATAAATGACTTATGATTAAATATCAACGATAAAATAAAAAAAACAAAAAATTTCTTGTTTAGAATAAAAAACGTATATTTGCATTGAATTTTCCTGAAAGACATTCTGTTTCATATACACTCCGTAACTGAAACAATTCGTATAAACTTGTTTTTTCAAAATTGTTATAATCATAACACGAATTAATTTTAACATATAATTTTTTATGTACAACATCCTTGACCTGAATGCCATGGCACTGCCCGAATTGCAGGAAATTGCCGAAAAGCTTAATGTGCCCGATTACGAAGATTTACGAAAAAAAGACCTGATATTAAAAATCCTTGACATTCAGGCCTTCAAACCCGAAGAGCAGAAACCTGCTGAAAAAAAATTTGAAAAGAACGGAAAAAGCCGCCGCAGGGTTGCACAACGCCGAACACGCATTGAAAATCCCGAACTCAAAGCTCAGGTGAATGGGAACTACAACCCGGTACAAGTGAGTAAAAATAATGGCTCAGGGGAAACAAAACCTTATCCGGATGCTGAAGAAATAAAAACAGAAATTAACATTGAACCCAAAGAAAAAGCTCCTGTTTTAACAGAGCCGACAACTGACAGAATACAAGAAACACCAGCATCTATTAACCATGGTTACAATAAAGAACTATTTGAGGAAGAAGCCAGAAAGTTCGACTTTATTCTTCCTTCCCCCGATGATGATGATTTGGCAGCGCATTCAGTTACTTCTGAACCCGAAACGCCAGTAGAACCAATAGCCGTGGAAGAATCTCCTGCTTCGGCTGAAAAAGATATAGCCCCTTTAGAAACATCTCCCGAAGTTGTTCCTGATAGTGCAGTCATCCCTCCCGTTTCCCTCAATGAAAACGGTGAAAGCAAACCTGCTGAGCAGGAACGTCAGCAACGCGACTTTCAAAAACGCAACCAACAACAACGGGAAAAACCAGTAGAATACGCTTTCGATTTTGAAGGTATTGTTTCCAGCGAAGGAGTCCTTGAAATAATGCCTGACGGCTATGGGTTTCTCAGGTCATCGGATTATAATTACCTGAACTCTCCTGATGACATTTATGTTTCTCAATCACAAATTAAATTATTCGGCTTGAAAACCGGCGACACTGTGAAAGGCAGGATACGCCCTCCCAAGGAAGGTGAAAAATATTTTCCGCTGATTAAAGTTGAACATATCAATGGTCGAAGCCCCGAAGTAGTCCGCGACAGGGTAAATTTTGACCACCTGACACCACTGTTCCCCGAACAAAAGTTAAATCTCACCGGACACCCTCAGATGACTATCACATCCCGCATTATTGATATGTTTACTCCCATCGGCAAAGGTCAGCGAGGCCTCATAGTAGCTCAACCAAAAACAGGGAAAACAATGATTTTAAAAGAAATTGCCAATGCAGTTGCTTATAATCATCCTGAAGTATATCTTATCATCCTGCTTGTTGATGAACGCCCCGAAGAAGTTACCGATATGCAACGCAGTGTGAAAGCTGAAGTTGTCGCATCCACTTTTGATGAACCAGCAGATAAACACGTGAAGATTGCCAACATCGTCTTGGAAAAAGCCAAACGCCTGGTGGAATGTGGCCATGATGTGATGATACTTCTTGACTCCATCACCCGCCTTGCCAGAGCCTACAATACCGTTGCCCCGGCATCGGGGAAAGTGCTTTCAGGGGGTGTGGAAGCCAGCGCACTTCAAAAACCCAAGAAATTTTTTGGCGCTGCCCGCCAGATTGAAAACGGAGGCTCGTTAACTATTATCGCTACAGCCCTTACAGAAACCGGCTCCAAAATGGATGAAGTTATTTTTGAAGAATTCAAAGGAACTGGAAATATGGAATTACAACTTGAGCGCAAATTATCAAATAAACGTATTTTCCCCTCCATAGATATTGTCGCCTCCAGTACACGCCGCGATGATCTGCTTCTGGAAAAAGATGTACTGCAACGTATTTGGGTGTTACGCAACCACCTTGCCGACATGAATCCTGTGGAAGCCATGGAATTTTTAAAAGACAAAATGAAATTCACACAAACAAACGAAGAGTTTTTGTTGTTCATGAACGGGTAAGCTATTCTATAGCTTTATTTACTTATTAATAAAAAAAAGCCGTTTCGTATGAAGTGGCTTTTTTCAATTTGTTTATTAATTATTTCTGAGGAGTTTCTCCGCTTGCAGGGGCTTCTACCGTCCCTTCCAGTGTCAGGGAAACTGTTGAATTTACCGGATCGTTGCTAATAACAGTAA
>Ga0265297_10005957_pt1 | contig 18103 bp, 11 predicted proteins | sample Munlanlwell13791_FD_192502 | JGI IMG/M metagenome (GOLD analysis project Ga0265297, IMG submission 192502) | Leachate microbial communities from a municipal landfill in Southern Ontario, Canada - Leachate well 137-91 | ecosystem: Engineered > Solid waste > Landfill > Unclassified | place...
GGCGGAAAATCAGTCTGTCTATTTGCAGCGCCCCGATCTAGGACGCTTATTAAGCGCATCGGCTACGGCCTGTTTGCAGCACAGCGCGCCCATCCCGGTTGATGCGGTTGTCGTTGTTGCCGACGGATTATCGTCTACCGCCATTGAATATCACGCCGAACCGTTTTTGAGTTTATTGCTGCCCGAACTGCAACAAAAGGGCTACAGATTGCCTCCGCTGTGTCTGGTAAAACACGGGCGCGTAGCAATTGGCGATGCTATCGCGGAACATTATGCAGCCAGTCTGTGTATCGTATTAATCGGTGAAAGACCGGGCTTAAGCTCGCCAGACAGCATGGGGATTTACTTTACCTATCAGGCCAGATCAGGCATAAGCACCGATGCCGACCGCAATTGCATTTCCAATATCCATAACAACGGACTGAGTTATCAGCAGGCGTTAAAGAAATTACTGTTTTTGCTTAATGGGACCGAAAAGTTGCAGTTTTCAGGTGTGAATTTGAAAGATGAAACCACCGACGCTGAGCCGGATGATCGCCTGAAACAGGCTAATTTTTTGCTGGATTAATTCTGCCGTTTTCGTATACGGCGATGTAGACGCTATCAAGGAGTCAACTGACACAAGTGAGCCTTAAAAACCACGCGAGAAAGCTTTATTACAGGGTGGATTTTGATGCTCTTTACCGGCAAATATTTAAGGCTGCGACAGCGAGCAGATTGAAACCATCCGATTGGACAGGATGATTAAGAAGCCTTGCTAATAACATTTAAAGTTAGTCGACTTTAATTTATGACAGGCTTTGATTGAATTTTTGAATATAAACTGCGGCACGGGTAATTGTGCCGCAGCATGTAACTTATAACTTAGCTGATGACGCTTACATTTTCAGCTTGCGGGCCTTTTTGGCCTTGCGCTACGCTGAACTGTACTTTTTGGCCTTCATCCAGCGATTTGTAGCCGCCAGAGTTATTGATTTGTTGAAAATGTACGAAAACATCGGGACCTGATTGCTGCTCGATAAAGCCGAAGCCTTTATCAGAATTAAACCATTTAACGATGCCAGTAGTCATTGTAGACATAAAAAGTCCTATAAAATATTTGAATATAAAAAGCCTTAAAAAGGCGGGTCAAGCCGGTAAATTTGGAAGTTACAAAATGAAAAACAGGACGAGGAACTACAGAAGACACATCGAAATGGTAAGCAGAGGGTAAATCTTATTTTCAAGCTGGGTGCAGTATGATCTTCTCAATACTATGAGTCAAGGTATATTTTTTCAATACCTGTAATATTTACCACGATGGCATTTATGACTTGAATCCATGAACATATTAATACCGCTGAACATCAGGGCTATTAATATGTTTTCCTGTGTTTCCCATAAATTAATTTTGAAAAGATTTAGTGTTATCATTCAACTGTTTCTTTAAGAACTTTTTTCTCAAAGAAATTTTCTACTTTTCAGGGCGTTAATTCCCTGAAAATCTATCGTTTTTATCTGCACTGGATTTACGTTCCAGCCCGCAACAAGGAATAATTAATGTCTCACATAGTAGTTTGTGCCCTGTACAAATTTGTCACCCTGGAAAATTATCAGGCTTTGCGTCAACCCCTGCATGATGTCATGGAAGCCAACCACGTCCGCGGCACCTTGTTGCTGGCCGGCGAAGGTATCAACGGCACGATAGCCGGATCACGCCAAGCCATCGACACCGTGCTGGATTGGTTGCGCAGCGATCCGCGTCTGGCCGATATAGATCACAAAGAATCGCTGACCGACACACTACCGTTCAACCGTGCCAAAGTTAAACTCAAAAAAGAGATCGTGACCATGGGCGTGGAAGGCATCGACCCCAAGCGCGTGGTAGGTACTTATGTCAGCCCTAAAGATTGGAACAAACTGATCTCCGATCCTGACGTGATACTGGTGGACACCCGCAACGACTACGAATTTAAAGTCGGCACCTTTAAAAACGCCATTAACCCGAATACCACAAGCTTTCGGGAGTTCCCCGACTACGTTAAAGAAAATCTCGATCCCGAAAAACACAAAAAAGTGGCGATGTTCTGCACCGGCGGTATCCGCTGCGAAAAATCGACCGCCTTTTTAAAAGAACAGGGCTTTGACGAGGTTTATCATCTCAAAGGCGGCATATTAAAATACCTGGAAGAAGTCCCCGCACAGGAAACGCTGTGGGAAGGCGAATGCTTTGTCTTTGACGAGCGGGTGACTGTTAACTTACAGCTTGAAAAAGGCAACTACGACCAATGTAACGCCTGCCGCCTGCCGATCACCGAAGCCGACAAAGCCAGCGAACACTATCAGCAAGGCGTTAGCTGCCCTCATTGTTACGATAAAATCACGGCCGAGCGGAAAACCCGTTTCATCGAGCGTGAAAAACAAATGGAATTAGCCAGAAAGCGCGGCGAAGCGCATATCGGTGCCGATGCCGCCAAGACGCTTGAGCAAAAACGGGTGGCCAAATTGCAACGGCGGCAACGAGTGTTAGAAGAGTAAATAACCGCGCATAATTAGGTAGCGGATCAAATCCGCACCGTACTTTATTACTTTCACATCGTGAATAAGGGTGCGTTTAAGTTTAACGCACCCTACCAAGATTACCCGCCGACCTACCTGGTTTTCCGTGTGGAGCCTATGGACGCAGGCATGCCGGCCTGTCGACACATAAATACAGTCCATAGTTTGCATCTAAAAACGCCCATCTCACCGGACAAATCAAAAAATCAAATCAACGCCCTCTTCCTGGTGCAGCAAGAAGATCGCCAGCCGTTTCTGTTATATTAAGGCGAATTCTTGCTGACCATAATTTCAATATGAACCATCACCCTACCCTTCCCGCTGCCGAGGCTTTTAGTCTGCTTAGCGCCAATAATCAAGTGGCCGTTATTGATGTAAGGTCGGAGGGGGAATATGAAAAGGCGCACTTCGAAAACACGCTAAACATCCCGATACTATCAGATGCCCATCGCCATGATGTGGGACTGACCTATAAGACCGAAGGTTCGGAAGCCGCCAAGGCGCTGGGACACAAACTGGTCAGCGGCGATTATAAGGAGAGGATGATTCAGCAATGGTGCGACTCGATTAAAAGCCAGCCCCGGCAATCCGCTTTGATCTTTTGTTGGCGCGGCGGTCTGCGCTCCCGGTTAGCCCAGGATTGGGTCTATCAAAACGGACTTGAAGTTTTCCGGGTCGATTCCGGCTATAAAGGTTTAAGACATGAGGCGCTTAAGGCCATAGAAAATCCCGCGCCCTTTGTCGTCCTGTCCGGCATGACCGGATCGGGCAAAACCCGCTTAATCCATCAGCTCCGGCACTTTGTCGATCTTGAAGCGCTTGCCAATCATCGCGGCAGCGCTTTCGGAGCCTATGTTGACAGAAGCCAGCCCCAGCAAGCCACGTTTGAAAACAAATTGGCGCAATCGTTATATCAAATTGCGGATAACTTTGTGCTGGAGGATGAAAGCCCCAATATCGGCCGATGCCATGTGCCTGACCTGTTTTATGCCCGGATGGTTCCGGCGCCGATGGTGATGATCGAAACACCGGCACGGATTCGGGCGTTGGAAATCTTTAAGGAATATATCCAGGCGCCTTTTGCAGGCGGCATGGCGTTACCCGAACTGGAAGCAAGTTTTGCCAGAAATGTCGAACGGATCAGGAACAAACTGGGCGGTCTGGAGTGCGATAACATTAAGACTATGCTGAGCCAATCCTTCCAATTCGATGCGCTGAATGAGGCTTACGCAGACGCTTATCTCGACTGGATTGAACGCCTGCTGACGCATTATTACGACAAACTTTATATCCATTCGCTGTCATTAAAATCACGGAAGACCTTGTTTAAAGGCACTTGGCAGGACTGTTTGGATTTTTTAGTCGATTCCCAAGAAAGAACCCATCAAGAGATCGATCTGTAAGAAAAAATAGGGTCCACGAAAATCACGAAAGACACGAAAAAAACAGCCGAAAGAATCTTGTTGCAAGATTTTTCGTAACTATTCAGCGTATCTTGCGCTGGTTCCCAAGCTCCGGCTTGGGAACCCAGTTAGCGAAGCTCCAGCTTCGCGAGTCGGGAAGCTGGAGCTTCCAAGACTGCATTCCCAAGCCGGAGCTTGGGAATGCGCGAATCCGTGTTCTATTGGGCATACGCTGAATAGTTACGATTTTTCGTGCCTTTCGTGCCTTTCGTGGACAATGCTTTTGATAGATTCATTATCGTAAATCCTTTGTATTATGAATAAAAATTCAACCCCGATAGTTTCAGACTTGGTTTTGCTCGGCGGCGGACATGCCAACATCCAAGTTTTGAAAATGCTGGCCATGAATCCGATTGGCGGGCTCAGGATCACCCTGATATCCGACCAAACACATTCGCCGTACTCCGGCATGATACCCGGCTACTTGGCGGGCTATTATTCCTATGAAGAATGCCATTTCGATTTAAGACGTATCTGCGAGGAACTCGGCCAGCGTTTTATCAAGGCCAAAATCATCGGCATCGATCCGCAACGAAAAAAAATCCGGCTGGAGAACAGAGTGGAAGTCGGTTACGACTGCGCGTCCATTAACGTGGGCATAGCGCCTCAAAGCATAGAAAACTCATCGGACGAGGCGGCTTTAAAGCTTATCCCGCTTAAACCGATTTCCAGGTTTATCGCCCATTGGAATCGTCTGATCGCCGACCTGAAAGCTTATAAAGGTAGCGAATCCCTGCAAATTGCCGTTGTCGGTGCCGGCGCCTCAGGCGTTGAAATCTCGATTATCCTGAAAATGTTGATCGACCAATATAACTGGAATGCCGAGGTGAGCCTTATCCACCGGCATGAATTCCTGGTTTCAGCCAAAGATATTTCAGCCCAAAGAAGGCTGTCAAAAACGCTCGAAGAGCTGGACATAAAAGTCTTTAAAAACACCCAGGCGCTTAAAGAACAGGAAAGCGGCCTGGTGCTTAAAAACGACAACGGACTTATCCAGACGAAAGATTTTTATCGGGTGCTGACGGCTACCCAAGCAGCCGCGCCGCAGTGGTTTAAAGACTCGGGGCTGACGGTAAGCCAGGACGGTTTTGTAAAGGTCAACAAAAACCTGCTGGTTGAAAACGAACACGACCTGTTCGCGGCCGGAGATTGCATACACTTTTCGCCGTCCCCGCTGAAAAAAGCCGGCGTTTATGCGGTCCGCCAAGGCAGGGTGCTTGAGCACAATATCCGCGCTTTTTTCACCGGAAAGACAGCGTTGAAAACCTTTCATCCCAAGAAAAACGTGCTGTCTTTAATCACCATCGGCGAGCGCAAAGCCTTGGTTCATCAGGATAGCGCATCGATTCTCAGATGGATGTGGCCTTCATTGTTATGGACGGTTAAGGACGGGATCGACAGGCGCTTTATGAAGCGCTTCCAGGCCAAAACTTTCAGCGCAAAGCCCCGGCATTTCGATAACGCCATGCCGGTGCCCAAGACCACGCTGGTCCCCGAAGATTGGGAAAGCAATACCTGCGGCGGCTGCGGCAGCAAACTTGCCGCTTCCACACTAACGCTGAGCTTGAACAAGCTGGACATCCCCACCGACGACGCCGTTTTGCTGGGCGTTAAGGATGGCGAAGACTGCGCGTTGACCCGGTTTTCCGAGCATACCCTGTGCCTGCAAAGCATCGACCAATTCCGCTCGTTTATTTCGGACCCTTACATGCTGGGGCAAATCGCCACCCAACATGCGTTAAGCGACATCTATGCGATGGGCGGCGTTGCCAAGACCGCGCAAGTCGGCCTGACGCTCGGCCCTGCAAACAAGAAGATTCAGCAGGAAGATATTTTTCAACTGATGTCGGGCGTGCTGGATATTCTGACCCAAAGCGCCGCCTCCCTGGTCGGCGGCCATACCGGCGAAGGAGCGGAGCTTGCCATATCGCTTGCAGTCCAGGGCGAAGTCGCGCCGGATCAAGTTTTGAGAAAACAGCTCACTCAACCCGGAAACCGGCTGATACTGACTAAACCCATCGGCACCGGCGCAATCTTCGCCGCCAATATGCTGGCCCAAGCCAACGGCAAGCTGGTAGATCAGGCGCTGTCAAGCATGCTGCAATCCAACAAAGCAGCGATGGAAATCATCAAGCCCTTTAGCGTTTCCGGCTGCACGGATATTACCGGCTTCGGCCTGCTAGGCCACGCGTTTGAAATGATGGGGAAAAATGCCGGTCAGACTTTGGGCGTTAAAATCGACTACAAGGCGATTCCCTTATTCGACGGTGTCGGCGAGTTATTTGCCAAAGGCTATTACGCTTCTATTGCCGAGGAAAATTATCGGTCTTTAAGCGCAGTATTGGATACCGAAATAAGCAATCAAAAGCTCCCTGCGCTGTTCGATCCTCAAACCAGCGGCGGGCTGTTGTTTTCAGTGCCATCCGATCAGGCGCAGGAATGTCTAAATGCCCTGCATCAAAATGGAGTAGCCAAGGCCTGCGTTATAGGCGAAGTGATTGATCGGCGGGAAATAATCGTGATTTGATTAGTCGGCGAGAATGCAAGCCTTGTAATCCTCACGCTTCATTCCTGGTTTGCAGCCAGACCCCGGTCTTTGTGGATAAACGGTAGCGCAATCAGTGGGGGCAGTATCGTTGATTTTAGTTAGCGGGCTTTAATCAATAATCAATAATCAATTCAACCTGACCCCATTGATTCACCTTGTTATGTTTGAAGCACAAATATTGGAATGTCACCTTCCCAAAGCTCTCCATTCCCCCACTCTAATTTTATATTAGCTTTAAAGCGGCTGTGCACTAATTCCGCATTGGTGATACTTACGCTTAAAATGCGTTTAACAAAATGAAGAGAAGGAATTTTTTGATTTTTATCTCCTCTTTCTAAAGGAATAAGAGATAAACGAATAAGCTCTAGCAAGATAAGCCGAGAAAAAATATCCAAGTCATTTTTGCTATAGAGATTGTAGTAATGTGTCGCCAATGAACCTAGTTCCTTAGCATAGTCGATTTCACCTTTTATAGTGCTCATGCAAATAGAAATCTGCTGCTTAGCTGCATCTATTCCTTTGACAATCGCGAAATCACCATTAGCCATTGAAATGTCTCCTTTTTCATCAACTCTCCAATCCATACCCAAATCATGTGGATTGGTAGGCTGTGGCTTGCTTTCAACATTGATAGAAAGAAGATATTTCCCACTGGAAGAAACCTCAATTTTTATATCACGGATTTTTCTTGCATCTCCTTGAGATTCTATAACAACGTATGATTCATTTTCAGAAAGATTGTTTAAAGAAAGAACATAATCATTCAGAGCATCGGAACTCCCAATGAGAGGAGCAACAAGCTCAAAGCTCCATTCTTTAGAATGAATGGCATTCCATTGAACGTAGTAAATAATATTGTTACCTAACTGAATAAGAGTCGTATCTTTGAACAAAGGCTCTGGAATAGGTAATTTGAGACTTTCCGCAGCTCGTTTTTCTGCTTGTGATTTCCAGTTGCGTAGGGTACTTGGAGAATACTCGGTGTAATCTGCATCTATCAAATTACCATGATCTCTACACATCCAAATACCGTTAGAAATATGACTTCTCTCTTGTGTGGTCATGTTTGGGTTATATCGAGGACCGCCCGGTGCAGCAGCGTGGATATGTGCAGCAATACCATTATTAATTCTTTTTGTTGGATCATCAGAATTTGGCCCTACAGTATTTCTACCACATCCAGGAAAAGAGCACTTCCAGCCAACACGCTCAGCCATCGTTTGTTTTGTTCTGGGAATAAAGTCATCCCTGTTACCGTTCATATGCCTCCTAACTTTGATTAAACATAACGTTTGAGTCTCATAGGTCGGACAACAACTTTTCGTTGCCCGACATTTTGATGTATGTAAATGCCGGGCATAAACAACTTCCCCAGCCGTTATTAAAAAACAAAAGTCATGATCCCACGAGCCGGTATCGAGATTTTAGCCTGTAATCCCTGGCTCTTTAAAACAAAATCAATCGCCTGCCCGGTGCGATTCAAGACCACTACGGCCACTGTCCCATCAACATTCAAAAATGCGCTTGCTTCAAGGCTGTCCAGGGTTTTGGCGCAGGCGACCCGACGAGCTCCCGGCCGGATGAAACGGGAAAAATGGCCGATGTAGTAATAAGAGCTTTGATAGCGTATTTCTCCGACTTGGGTATCGGCAATAATCGGCGCGCTGCATAAATTGTTCACATGGTTGGGGCCGCCCGTTTCATCGAGAACCATGTTCCAGTCCACCCATGCCTCTGTCCAGCGGTTAAGATCGTTTATGATCGAATGGGCATAACGCTCTCCCGTATCCCACGAACCGAGATGCGGCCCGCCTTCCTGGCAACCCTCTGTAAAAATAAGATGTTTATCGGGATAGGCGTCATGTGTCAGTTGCACGTTGTCGAAATGGTCCCCGCAATACCAATGGAAACCGACGCCCCAGACATAGTGCGCGGCCTTTGGATCATCAAAAACAACCTTTGCCCGCTCAAAAAGCCGGTCGCGATTGTGATCCCAGACAATCACTTTAACCTTGCCAAGCCCGGCATCATGGAGGGTTGGGCCAAGGTAATCCCGGACAAAATCCCGCTCTTCTTCGCCGGAGTAAATACAGGAGTCCCAGGTTTGCGTGGCTTCCGGCTCGTTTTGCACCGTCAGCCCCCAAATCGGTATGCCCTCCTGCCCGTATTCCTGAATGTAACGGACATAGTAATCCGCCCAGGCCTGGCGATATTCAGGCTTAAGCTTGCCTCCGTTATTCATCATCCCGTTGGTTTTCATCCAGGCAGGTGGACTCCAGGGTGAAGCGAACAGCTTTAATTTGCCGCCGGACAAATCAATGGCCTCGCGAATCATCGGAATCAGGGCTTGCCGGTCATGCTCAATGCTGAAATGTTTAAGATCGACATCGCCGTCCACTTCCGTGTAGGCATAATTTCCCAGCGAGAAGTCGCAGCTGTTGATATGGGTTCGGCATAAGGTATAGGCATTGCCGGTGGTTGGTGAGAAATAGGCTGCCAGAATTTCTTGCCGCAAGTGGTTTGGCATTTTGTCTAAGGTTACCGCTGCCGCTTCTGTGAAAGCTCCTCCGAAGCCCTGAATTTCTTGAAACTTAACGGTCATGTCTATGAACACGGAGGGATCGGCACAATTCGTGGCAGGTTCGAACGCTATCGGTTCCAATTCCGACAACCGATACGCAGTGTCATGAGCGGTGCAAAATTGCTTTACCGGACGCTGTTTTGTCATTTTGCTAACTCCATTTGTTGGGTGTTACTGAAGACGATAATCGCCAGACCTAGCTATTGAGAATCATCTAATGGATTTTTCTAAATTAGTCGGTGATCATTACGCTGGCTCCCAAGCTCTAGCTTCGTGAGACGGGAAGCTGGAGCTTCCCGCACTGAATTCCCAAGCAGGAGCTTGGGAACTAGCGCTCACTAAAACCCTTAACTTAATGGCAGTGACGCGCTGCATGGGAATGCATTGCTGGACGCGCTGCGTTCCGTACACGCAAGGTACTGTTCGTGACTCGCGGCGCAGCGCGCCTTGACTGCATTCCCACGCAGCGCGTGGGAACGAGAATCGAAAACGCACCCTTAACAAAGCCTACCTCAACACCCCCGCAGGGCTGGAATAACTATCCAACACCTGCACATAATTGGCGCGTTCATAAGCACTGGGATCAATGGCGTGTTGCTGGCTGACGCTGCCTTTTAGTTGATTGACCGAATCATACTCATGCTCGGCCAGCCATTGTTCCATTTCAGCCAGAATTTCGCTTAAACGGCCTGTGCCGTGCTTTAGCAAGACGCTGCAAAGATGCACCACGTCGGCTCCGGCCAACAGCGCTTTCAACACATCCGGCGTCTGGTGAAAGCCGCCGGTTACCGCAAGCGACAGCTTGGTTCGTCCATACAGCAAAGCGGTCCAGCGTATACGTAACAACGCTTCCGCCGAGGATGACAGTTCCAGTTTCGGCACCACTTCCAGCGTTTCCAAATCAATATCGGGTTGGTAAAAACGGTTGAATATCGCCAAGCCATCGGCTCCGGCGGCCTCCAGGCGTTTGGCAAAATGAATCGGCGAACTGAACTGCGAAGAAAGCTTCATCACAATCGGCACACTGACCTGCCCTTTCAATTCCTGCAATATGTCCAGATAGCGTTGTTCGACCGCGTCGCCGCTTTCATCGCTATTTGCGGCCAGATGATAGATATTCAGCTCCAGCGCGTCAGCGCCCGCCTGCTGCAATTGCTTGCCGTACTCGACCCAGCCGCTTAAGGAAGTGCCATTCAAACTGGCAATAACCGGAATCGCCAGAGCGGACTTGAGTGTTTGCAAATGCTCCAGATACTGCTCCTGATAGGTTTGGATGTTATCCGGCATCGGATGAAACGAATCCGACTCATTATGGCCTATCGATTGGTTATAAAAAAACCGCTCCATTTGATGTTCCTCGGCTTCGATTTTTTCTTCGAACAGCGAATACATCACCAGCGCCGATGCGCCTGCGTCCTCCAGTCTGCGCGCGCTGTCTACATCCCTGCTCAACGGCGACGCCGACGGCACCAAGGGATTAGCCAGTTTCAAGCCTAAATAATCAGTCGTTAAATCAACCATTGTCGGTCTCCTTGGCAGTTTCGCTTTTGAGTTGTGCTTTCACCGCTGAAACGCTGGTCGATTCGTTCCAGGCCAGCTCAGACAGTTGTTTGTAATAATGGTAGCGGTTTTTAACATCCTGCTGCGCCTGTTCCAGAAAACGCTCCGCGTCTTCGGGATGCGTTTGCCACAACATGCTGAACCGGGTTTCGGTTTTGACGAAGTCGCGGTAAGGGATCGACGGTTCGGCAGAATCCAGGTGCATCGGGTTCTTGCCCTGTTTGATTTTGCCGGGATCGAATCGGAACAACGGCCAATGCCCGCTTTTCACCGCCAGGTTTTGCTGCCGGTGATTGTTGGACAGATCCACGCCGTGTGCGATGCAAGGCGCATAAGCGATGATAATGGACGGGCCATCATGGGCTTCGGCTTCCAAAAACGCATTCAGGGTTTGGGTATCTTTACCTGCGTAAGCGACATGGGCGACATAGACATTGCTGTAATCCATCGCCAGCAATGCCAAGTCTTTTTTCGCCGTGGCTTTGCCGCCTGCGGAGAATTTTGCCACTGCGCCTAACGGCGTCGATTTGGAGGTTTGTCCGCCGGTATTGGAATAAACCTCGGTATCCAGAACCAGGATGTTGACATTACGCCCGCTGGCCAAGACGTGATCGAGGCCGCCGAAACCAATATCGTAAGCCCAGCCGTCGCCGCCGATAATCCAAACGCTTTTTTTGCACAAGTTGTCCGCTAACTGGAGCAGTGTTTGTGCGCCCTGCCCGGTCAAGGACGACAAATGTTGTTTAAGTGCGGCAACCCGCTCGCGCTGCTCATAAATCCCCACTTCATCGGACTGGTCGGCGTTCAGTATCGCATCGACCAATTCGCCGCCTAACGGTTCGCGCAATGAGGCCAGCAACTCCTTGGCGTATCCATTTTGTTTGTCGAGGGCGATCCGCATCCCCAGGCCGAATTCCGCATTGTCTTCGAATAAGGAATTGCTCCACGCAGGCCCGCGACCTTCGGCGTTTTTAGTCCACGGCGTAGTCGGCAGATTACCGCCGTAAATCGACGAACAACCGGTGGCATTGGCAACCACCATCCGGTCGCCGAACAACTGCGACGCCAGTTTTATGTACGGCGTTTCGCCGCAACCCACGCACGCGCCGGAAAACTCGAACAACGGCTGCAATACCATCGAGCCTTTGATAGTGTTGGCTTTCAAAAGCCTGCGATCGTATTCGGGGATAGCCAAAAAGAAATCCCAATTGTCGCGTTCGGTTTCGCGTAACGGCGGTTGCGGCTGCATATTGATGGCTTTGCGGCTGGCGTTGGACTTATCCCGGATCGGGCAAATATCGACGCACAGCGTACAGCCGGTGCAATCTTCCGGTGCAACCTGATAACTGATTTCCAACCCGGCCGGGAAATCCTTGCCCAACATCGCGACATGTTTGAAGGTTGCGGGCGCATTGGCCACGACCTCGGTCGGGAAAATTTTGCTGCGAATGACCGAATGCGGACAAACCATTACGCATTTGCCGCATTGGGTACACAGATCGGTTTCCCAAACCGGGATTTCCAGCGCCAAATTGCGTTTTTCATAAGCCGCCGTGCCGGTTGGAAAGGTGCCGTCAATCGGCATCGCGCTAACCGGCAACGCATCTCCCCTGCCTGCAATAATTTCACCGGTGACCCGCTTGATAAAATCGGGCGCGGCATCGCTGATCGTGGATTGAATGTCGAATTGGCTGCTAACCTGTGTCGGCAGTGGCACTGCATGCAAGCAGGCCAGCGTTTCATCAATGGCTTTGAAATTCAGTTCGACGATATGGCGACCTTTTTTGCCATAGGTTTTTTCGACCGCGTGTTTAATTGCGGTAACCGCCTGCTCTTGGGGCAACACGCCGGATATGGCGAAGAAGCAGGTCTGCATAATGGTATTGATGCGTTTGCCCATGCCGCTTTTTTCGGCCACTTCATAGCCGTCGATCACATAAAAGCGGATTTTTTTTGCTATCATTTGCCGCTGCATTTTAGCGGGTAACGATGCCCAAGCCTGCTCCGCCGACTCCGGCGAGTTTAGCAAAAACACCGCGTTTTCCGCCGCATTGGCGAGCATGTCGTAACGCTCAAGGAAAATCGTCTGATGGCAGCCGATAAAATTGGCATCGTTTTCGGCAATCAGGTAGGTCGAGCGTATCGGCTTGGGGCCGAAGCGCAAATGCGAGACCGTAATCGCGCCGGATTTTTTCGAGTCGTAAACGAAATAACCTTGGGCGTTCAAATCGGTCGCTTCGCCGATAATTTTAATGGTGTTCTTGTTGGCGCTGACCGTGCCGTCGCTACCCAAGCCGTAAAACATGGCCTGGAAAGTTTCGGCCTGTGCGTCGGTGCGATAACTTGCATCCCAATCCAGGCTGGTGTGCGTGACATCGTCGTGGATGCCGACGGTGAAATTATTTTTCGGTTGCGCCTGTTTCAATTCATCGAAAATCGCCTTGATCATGCCGGGCGTGAATTCCTTGGAAGACAGGCCGTAACGGCCACCAACCACTTTCGGCAGCACCGAAAACTTAGCCGCGCCGCCGATAAAATCCTGAGCGAGCGCAGTCAGCACGTCCTTATACAGCGGCTCACCATCCGAGCCCGGCTCTTTGGTGCGATCCAGCACCGCGATTTTGCGACAGCTCGAAGGCAACGCCGCTAACAGACTGGCCGCATCAAAAGGCCGGTATAAACGCACTTTCAGCAGGCCTACCGATTCGCCCTGACGGTTAAGATAATCCAGCGTCTCCTCTACCGCCTCCGCACCCGACCCCATTATCACGATAACGCGCTCGGCTTCCTGCGACCCCAGATAGTCAAACAGGCGATAACAGCGGCCGGTCAGCTTCGCAAACCGGTCCATCGCAGTCTGCACAATGCCCGGCATCGCCTGATAATAGGCATTGACCGATTCCCTGGCCTGAAAATACACATCGGGATTCTGGGCAGTACCGCGCAGCACCGGCTTATCGGGCGTCAAGGCCCGGCTCCGGTGCGCCCAAACCCAGTCATCGTTAATCATGGCCCGCATGATGTCGTCATCCAACAGACTAATCTTGGCGATTTCGTGCGAGGTTCTGAAACCGTCGAAAAAATGCATCAGCGGAATGCGACCTTCCAGCGCTGCGGCATGGGCGATCAGCGCAAAATCCATGACTTCCTGCGGCGAGTTGGAACACAGCATGCCGAAACCGGTCATGCGCGCCGACATCACATCGCTATGGTCGCCGAAAATCGACAAGCCCTGACAAGCCAGCGAACGGGCGGCGATATGGAATACGGTCGGCGTCAGCTCCCCGGCGATTTTGTACATATTGGGCAGCATCAGCAGCAAGCCCTGGGAGGCGGTAAACGTCGTCGCCATCGACCCGGCCTGCAGCGCGCCGTGAATGGCCCCGGCTGCACCGGCCTCGCTTTGCATTTCGGTCACTTGCGGCACCGTCCCCCATAAATTGACCTGTCCGCGAGACGACCATTCATCGGCCCATTCGCCCATATTAGACGACGGCGTTATGGGATAGATCGCGATGACTTCGTTGAGTTTGTGGGCTACCGTAGCGGCGGCCTGATTTCCATCGATCGTAAGTGTTTGCTGACTTTGCATTAGAAACCCTCATGGAACAAAAAAGTGTAACCACCCTCTTTTATAATAGTTTTAAAGGCTTGGAAGTTACGCATTAACTGACAGTACAGAATATGGATATTGAAAACAACCATAACCAACCGTGATAAAAAACAAGCCGTCCGTTCGACGACAGAGTACCGCTTGCCGATGTATTTTTATTGAGCAAACGCCCATCCGTCAATTATTGTCGGTGAGCGGAAGTTATCACTATTTCATACGACAGCCTAAGTATGCCAGAGTTTTTCCGGGTTCTGTCGCAAATATTCAAAGACCCAAAACCAAGTAAGGCGGTATCTTTCTCAGTATGAGCGCCATCACGGCCTTTTGCCTCAGCATACTGGACATAAAAACCGGCGGAGAGAATAATCTCTTTCAAGTAACGAGAATCTTTGCAACCCTTTCACATCGAGGTATAAGCCATGAATGATAAAGAACGTATTGCCCAACATGCCGCCAATCAAGTGGCGGACGGGATGCTGGTAGGACTTGGCACCGGCTCGACTGCAAATTGTTTTATCGAGGAACTGGCGCAGCGTAGCCGCGAACAGGGGCTTAAAGTGACAGCTGTCTCCAGCTCGATTGTGAGTGCGATTAAGGCGCAACAACTCGGCTTACCGGTGCTGGGTTTCGATCAGGTCAGTCACATTGATCTTTATGTCGACGGCGCCGATGAGGTGTCGCCGGAATTAACCTTGCTCAAAGGCCAAGGGGCTGACTTGGTACGCGAAAAACTATTGGCAACCGCCAGTAAGCAATTTTTAGTATTGGTTGAATCCAACAAGCTGGTCGAGCGCATCGGCCAGCATTTTGCGATCCCCATCGAAGTGATGCCTTTTGCCTGGCAACTGGTTAAAAAGCAGCTGGAAGCGATCGGCGGTCAAGGCGATTTACGCCAAAACGCCAATAAAAACGGTTATGCGATAAGCTCGCATGGCAGTTTAATATTGGATATGCGCTTTGCCGAGCATATCGATGCTGAAGCACTCAACGACATTTTAAACAGTATCCCCGGCATCGTTGAGCATGGTATTTTTTACGCGCTGGCAACGACGGTTTTAATCGGCGTTAACGGTCAAGTACAAGAGCGGCAGGCTGCTAATCTTTAACTGCACTGTCCACGAAAAACACAAAAGGCACGAAAAAATATCAGCCGTAGGTTTCTCGCCGACCGTGTCATATCCGACATTTATTATCATCCTTTCGATAGGTTCCGCCTGTTCAGAACGTTGCAAGTCAGACCTTCCAGGTTTTAAAAACCTGGAAGGTCTGCCTATCGGCATGTTTCTCGCCTAACGTCAGGTCAGGAACGGTCGTAATGACGACAGCCCGCAGAGAGCTGTCTATAACGATGAGCACAAGAGCGTGGGATCGATGTGGTTTAAATATTTTCGTGCCTTTCGTGCTTTTCGTGGACTACGCTTTTTTATCACCTGTATGCGTAACATCAGTTTTATAACTCAATCTGATTGACTGTTGCATTCAGAGAGAATTCCTCATTCGGCCCATTTATCCATGTACGTCAAATACAGCACTTTATTCCTGATAACATTAAAGTTTTCCCAGCCATTTTTCGTGCTTTTCGTGGATAATAACTTTCTTGGATTTGCTCTACGGCCCGATCAATCACCACCGAGTAAATTACCCAAACCGCCCAGAATTGAACCTTCATCTTGCTGCCTGCCTCCGCCTTGCGGTGCAGCTGAAAACATTCGGCCTGCCAATCGGGAAAACGGCAGGCTTTGCAGCCAAACCGTGCCGGGGCCGGTCAATTTGGCAAAAAACAAGCCTTCGCCGCCAAACAACATGGTTTTAATGCCGCTTGCCTGTTGAATATCAAAATCAACGCTGCCGGTCATTGCCGCCAAACAGCCGGTATCGACATGCAGCGTTTCACCGGCGCTAAGTTCTATTTTTTGCAGGCAGCCTCCGGCGTGGACAAATACCCAGCCGTCGCCTTCCAGCTTTTGCATGATGAAACCTTCGCCGCCAAACAGCCCGGTTAAAATACGCCGTTGAAAATGAATACCGATTTGCACACCTTTGGCGGCCGCCAAAAAACTGTCTTTTTGGCAAATCAGTTTTCTATCGTAGTCTTTCAAATTTAAGGCGAGAATGGTGCCGGGAAAAGGTGCGGCGAACGCCACTTTACCTTTACGCTGCGCGGTTTGCGTAAACACGGTAATAAACAGGCTTTCGTTAGTCAGCAAGCGTTTACCCGCGCCCAGTAATAATCCCATAATACCGGCTTGTTGCGATGCGGAGCCGTCGCCGAAAACGGTTTCCATTTTGACATCCGCGCTTTTGTACATCATCGCCCCCGCTTCTGCGACCGCGCTTTCTCCTGGATCCAGCTCGATTTCCACAAACTGCATTTCATGGCCGACTATTTTAAAATCAATGCCTTCGGTAACCGAATGTAGGCCAAAACCGCTGGAAGACTGGGCAACGATACCGGACGCCTGCGCATCGGCCGGATTAGCAGGCGGGGTGACGACCGGCAAGGCGGTCGGCTTGGGCGACATCATAGCGGCGGGCGTCTGCGGAAAAGGCGTGACACCGTCTTTTTTCATCGGCCTGATTTCAGTCGCGTCATAGACGGGAATCCAGTCGGGTAAACCCTGACGCCAACAATAAGCGCCCTGATGTTCACGGGCAAACGTTTTTGCATAATCCAGCGCGTAGGGGCCGCCGGTTACATTTTCAAAAGAAAAAAACCATTCGTTCATAGGGTTGGCCTTGGTCGTTATGGGCTGTAAAAGTGATGCATGAAAGTATAAACCACTGGGGTTATGCGGCATGAAATATTCAACTTGGGGTTTGGTCAATAATAACTTCCCGAAACTTGAGCTTATCAATGCACAGCGCTGATTGTAACTCGCGGCGCAGCGCGCCTTGACTGCATTTCCACGCAGCGCGTCACTGCCATTAAGTTAAGAGATACGCTGGTTCCCAAGCTCCTGCTTGGGAACCCAGTGAGCAAAGCTCCAGCTTTGCGAGCCGGGAAGCTAGAGCTTCCCGTACTGAATTCCCAAGCAGGAGCTTGGGAACTAGCGCGCAAGGCGCGCTGCACAGCGAGCCATGAGCAACGTCTGAATATACGGGACGTAGCGCGTGGGAACGAGAGCGAAACCTCCCCGCGCAAAAGCTGTCCAGGCGACAGCTGATAGCCGGATTGCAGGCATCGCCTGCAAGCGCAAGCGAACGTCCCACCTGTTCAGAACGTTGCAAGTCAGATCTTCTCTGGTTTTTAAAACCTGGACGGTCTGCATATCAGCATGTTTCTCGCCTAACGCCAGATAAGGAACTGTCGGAATGACGCCAGCTGGTGTATAACAAAAAAAGCGGCCAATATCATTGGCTGATACAGGATTATTACCGATGTCTGGGGTTTACACACATGATTGATCTGGAGAACTTCAAGTTTCTGGGTATTGCACTGGCAATAGGTTTACTCATCGGCCTGGAACGCGGCTGGCGAACCCGCGACCTGAATGAGGGCATGCGAGTTGCCGGGCTGCGCACCTATGGGATGATTAGCTTGCTGGGCGGCTTGTCGGGCATCCTGGCTCAACAAGTGGACACTTATTTGATGGGCTTTGTTTTTCTGGGCCTGACCTCAGTCTTGCTGCTTGCTTACAGTAAAAGTCTCGACAAATTTAAAGACTACAGCATCACCGGCACCATCGCATCGCTGACTACCTTTACGTTGGGTGCGTTAACTGTTTTCGGTCATATTACCCTTGCTGCGGCCAGCGCCGTGGTCATTACCTCACTGCTCGGCTTTAAGCCCTTGCTCCATG
>Ga0265297_10005958_pt1 | contig 18099 bp, 19 predicted proteins | sample Munlanlwell13791_FD_192502 | JGI IMG/M metagenome (GOLD analysis project Ga0265297, IMG submission 192502) | Leachate microbial communities from a municipal landfill in Southern Ontario, Canada - Leachate well 137-91 | ecosystem: Engineered > Solid waste > Landfill > Unclassified | place...
TTGAGCTAAGAAAAACCTTGGAGGAGAAGCTTAAAAAAATCTTTAAACCGTAAAACTGACGCCATACCTACACACTATCTTCCGGTAACATTTAATTATGAGGCAACGGGCATGCCCTGTCGCTGGGGCATGACCGCCTGGACGGAAAAGCTGCATCACGTGCGTCGGCACGCGCGGGTGTGGTGCGTCCAAAGATAAAAGAAAAACCTATCATATTATTTTGCTTCATTTTTTATTTTGACTTGACAGGGGGACTATAGGATGTCTCCTATGCTCTTACTCGCAGATTGTAAGCAAATCCAAAATATCACAAATATCATTTCATCAATACTAATTTTGCAGCGAGGATCGCTTTTGCCCGTTTGAGATGGTTCTTGACCGTCTCATTGTCCTGGACAGCAAGGTATATCTCCTTCGCGATCTCCTCCTCGCCTGCTTCATGCGCCTTTGCAGCCCATGCTTTAAACTGTTCCTGGTGGTCGTCGTTGTGATCAACCTCGTGCTCAAGGATTGTTTGGAGTTCCCGAAGTGTATCCGCTGACTGGTGGGTATGTTGATGGGTATGAGAATGGTGATGCTTGTGATTGTCGTGCATGGATTCTCCTGCCGATGCAATGGCTATTTTTTTTAAACCGTATCTACTGTTTGTTTTAATACATTGAAAGAGCATTGTCAAGCCATGTTCACGAATAGGGAACGAATCAACGACGCTGAAGCGAGAGAGGCAGTTCGAGGTTATTTTCTTCGAGCAGGGTTTCGTTGGAAAGAATCGTTTTCGATAATCCGTCGGCCACAACAATGCCGTTCCTGATTACAATGCAGCGGTTGCAGACATCCAGAATAAGGTCCAGATCATGCGAAGCAATGATCTTGGAATGGGTGAAAGTTTTAAGCATATTGATGAGAGCGCGTCGGGATCGAGGATCGAGATTTGCCGCAGGTTCGTCCATGACGAGAATGTCGGGTTCCATGGCAAGAACCGAGGCGATTGCCACAGCGCTTTTCTGGCCACCGGAAAGATGATGGGCTGGTTTGTGCTCGAAGCCGAGACAGTTTACGGTTTTTAAAGCTTCATGGACCCGCTGCCGGGCTGCTTCCGGGCTCATTCCCAGATTCAAAGGACCGAACGCAACATCATCGAGTACGGTGGGCATAAAAAGTTGATCATCGGGATTCTGGAAAACCAATCCCACTTTTCTCCGGACTTCCTGTCGGGTGTGCCGGGTCAGTTCCAGATCACCGATAATGATGGAACCCTTACTCGGCATCAGATATCCGTTCATGTGCATCAGGATCGTTGACTTGCCGGAACCATTCGCGCCGACAATGCCGACCGCCTCACCGTGCGTTATGCGAAATGATACCCCTTGCAAGGCATCGGTTCCATCCGGATACCGAAAATGGACATCCTTGAACTCAACGATATGATGGCTCACAGCATCGCTCCCTGAATAAGTGTTCCAAGCATCACGGGTAAAGAATGCCATCGGAATAACCCAATCACGATAATGGTGCTGATGGCGAATAAAATATCCGTTGAATGAATTCGCTCCTGGCGCAGTGAAAGAACATCTCCCTGAAACCCGCGTGAAAGCATGGCGCTGTAAATTCGCTCTGCACGTTCCACCGTTCTGAGAAAAAGCGATCCGATAATCCTGGCTGCCGTATGGGACTGCATGCGTTGTTTTCCGAATGACCGCATGTCGTGAGCTCTGACGATTTTCATGGTCTCTTCCATAAGCACAAAAAGATACCGGTACAGAAAGAGGAGTTGGGAAACAAAGAGTGAAGGCAATCCCAGCTTTCGAAGGGCATGACACATTCCCGGGAACGATGTCGTTGCGATCAAGACAAGCGCCGCACTGATGGTAAGCGTATATTTCAAGAGAATGGATGCAAACGAAATCCAGCCTGCCGAAAACGTCAGGGTAAAAAACGAAATGCTGTTCTCATCAAAAAGGGGGTTAAACATTCCGGTGAGCACGGCAAACGGAGACACGATGAGAATTTTTTTTATTAAAAAACCAACCGGCAGATCGCCGAACGATATCAAAAGAACGGGAAAGAGAAAAAACGGTATAAGAGCGGCTATTTCGTACTTCGGAAACGAAACAACCGCAAGAATAAAAATCAATGTTGTGATCACCTTAGCCCGCGGATCCAGCCTGTGCACGGGGGTATCCTGATAGGAAAGCAGGTCAAGCCGACCAATATTAAAATATTCCTTATCAAATTTCATACGTAAGATTTTACAATACTATCTTGTAGTCGTTATGATTGCGATTGTTTTTTCCTGATTGCCTTGATACTAATACCCGCTAGGAATACAAAACCAAGTACCAGCAATGCTCCGATAATTCCAGCAACCGAAGTCCCCGGCTCAATGCCGGGCCAGGAAGCATCGCCTGATTCCTTTGTCTCTGAATTCGACTTGAACGTATAGTCCGGGAAAAGAGCGCTGGTATCCTGAATCTTTTTTAAACCGCCGCTGATCTCTCCATGCTGTCCGGATAATTCTTCTTTGCCGGTCACTTTTGCAAGAGACCATTCAAGCCCGTCAGGATGGGTTGAGGCAAACCACGAAAGCGCTCCGCCGGTTACCAGTGAAAGAACAAAGAAAGCAATCAGGATTTTTTTGATCGATATTTTTGCATCTAACGGCCGTGTCTGCATCACCTGTTCGAGTAATTCCGGCCTGACATTCCGGACATAGCTGATCACTCCCGCAGTAATGAATCCTTCAACAATCCCAATGACAAGATGAATCGGCTGCATCAGCATGAGAAACGTATTGAATGGCAGATCGGTTCTTCCTGACAGCAGTGTCTGAAGAACAACCGAAAAAGCGCCCAACTGAAGCCCGACAATAGCGCTTATCAGCGAAGCAATAAGAATTTTCTTGTGACTCGTGCTGTTTCCGAGCAATGGCTTATACAGCAAGGGAAATGCTAGAAAACAGGGATAGACCCCAAGATTCCATATATTACATCCAAGGGCGAGGAGACCGCCATCGGCAAAAAAGAATGCCTGGACTGTGAGAACCGATGCAAGGACAAGAAATCCTGCATACGGACCAAGGAGAATCGCCAGGATCATGCCACCGCCGAGGTGCCCGCTGGAACCGGTTCCCGGGATCGTAAAATTAATCATCTGAGCTGCAAAAATAAAAGCGCCCAGAACGCCCATCAAAGGGATGGTTTTATCATCAATCGTGCTCTTTAATTTCTTTGAGGCGTAGGCGATCGCCGCAAGCGAACCGGCCGCAAAAGTCGCTCCCACAGCCGGGGAAAGTAATGCATCTGCCATGTGCATGGTGATCTCCTCATTTAATTTATCGCGCAAAGACGCGAAGCTCGCGAAGCAAGACTTTTTTACAGGTAGCAAAACAAAAACAACACAGTGCGATTTTCTTGGCGTCCTTTGCGCCTTCGCGTGAAAATGTACTTTAAAAACGCACCGTAACACCTGCAAGAAACGATAAATCAGTTTCCGCTTCGCTCAAAGCTTTCTTTACACCGAAATCAATATCAAAGTATTCGACCGGTGAATAAATAGCGCCTCCCAGAATAAAGGCACGATTGCGTTCGGATCCTTTTACCCTACTGCGTTCCATGCCGAGATCTGTCACGAGTTTCAAATTTTTAATAACTTCATACGTTGCGGCTGCGGAAATGCGCCAGATGTCGTCCCGTTCCTCACTCGTGTTCGCGTTCAACATATAACCCGCAGTCACATGAAATGCCCAGGGTGCCAGCTCCTTCGTCACGATAAAAAATATGTTTCCTCCAACCTTCCCTGCCCCAAGTCCCTTCGAATCATCGCCGGTCGGAATAATCATCCCGGGTTTTAAGGCGAAGCTCAGTCCATCGTTTTCGTAAAATCTCCATTTGATCTCAAACGTCATATCCGATATCCCATGGACATCAGAAATAGTCATACTGTCTTCTTGAGCCGTATTCCAGATATACGGAACACTAAACACAAAATCCGCGCTTTCAGATATGCCATAGGAAAGCGTCGTTCCTGCCTGCCCACCGGTTGTCTTGACGGTTACCCCATCTACTCGTTCCTTATCATAATCGTATTGCCCATTCACCTCGAGCTGAAACTTTCCTTTTCCCTGCGTGCCCGTATCGTCCGTAACAAGCGGATGAGCTGCCCAGCTTACAAAAGGAACCTGCAATACTACACTAAGAAAAAAAAACGCTGCAATATATCTCAGAAAACAGTTCATAGGTCTCTTTTGAATGTCCTCGATAAAAATTTTCATCGTTATGGCCTGTCTTTTTTAAACCCCAGCATTATAAGGCCAATGAAGGCAAGAAATCCAATAATAAATAGATAGGGGATCGGCGCTGAAGACGCGCCTGCTGCGCTTGTTTCCTGCATTTCATATCCCTCGACTGATTTGCTTTTTCCTCCGGGTGCCTGTTTCGAGCTCTGGCCAGCGTGCGTCTGTGCTTTATAGGAATATTCCTTCTGTACAGGTTTTTTTATTTGATCAAGTGATTTGATAAAGTTCTTTTCGAGATTCTGCAATCCGGGAACCGATACCAGAATCGTTGAAGTAAATTCCGTCAGCAGCGGATTGTTACACGTGTGGTCGCAGCAGGCAAGGCCGACTTCTTCCGCTGTTTCCGCATACTCCTTTGCAAGGGTCTCCCTGATTTTTTCATCCGGTTTCCAGTAGCCCTTGCGGATGGTTTCAAGCATCCTGGCTACAAGAGCCTGATAGGCATGCATGTTTTTTGCCTGCTCGAACATCTCTTTGATGCCAAGGTTATTCCGGTCAAGCACATAGGTTTCATAAAGTTCATTCCATTTTGCACCATCAACCGCATGGGGAACGGTCACCTGCCAGCCCCAGAGATTTTCGAAAATTTTATTGACATACCTTGCCCCTGCATATCCTTCATGCATCATTACCTTGATCCATGCAGGATTCAGATAGCGCGACCGCAACTCCCTGCCCATGTATTTTTCGAGGGTTTCCTGTTTGGGAGCGCGCGGATTTGCAAGGTTCGACACATATACTTCAGGCGTCTTCCCGTCAACTGCACGAATTGCCAGCGCAGTGCCTCCAAGATATTGGAAGAAATCATCGTTATCAAGCGTTGCGTAGACATTGCCGGACCGGCTGTGAACGACCATCTTTGATCCGCGAAGCGCAGTCTGAAGGAGCGTGCGGCTAAGGTCTTCGCTTCCCTGAGTTTCTTTGCCGCCCCAGAAACCCTGCCCATACAGATGGCTCATCCGCATGAAATAAATGTCGGATAGTTGCTCTTCTTTTTCCCAGGTATTCGAAAGCGGTATTACTTTCTCAAGGTTCGTCCCGTACGCTCCCGGCGGAACGGTAAAGAGCCGCACGGTCGCCAGCCGTTCAGCCAGTTCTTCAGCAATGCCTTTTTGCATCAGCATCTCTTTTGTTTTGAGAATATGTGCTTTCAGCGCATTGTCTTTTTCATCCTGGTCTTTTGCTAGAGTTACTGCTTTGTCGAGGAGAGCAATGAGATTGGAAAACAAATCGCGATAGAGTCCAGACGGAACAATCGTAACGTCGATGCGCGCTCTGCCAAGCTCGGCACGGGAAATTGCTTCCACGCCGATCACTTTGCCCCGCTCATCCCAGACCGGCTTTATGCCCAGCAGGTACATGATCTGCGAATCCATAACGCCTTCATGCCTTACGGTTTCCACTCCCCAGAGATTAAAGGTGAGCTTGTCAGGATACGTTCCATGCCGTTTCTTATAGCCTTCAATAAGATCGTTCGCCAGTTTCATTCCCATTTCATACGTTGCTTTTGAAGGAATCCTTGCCGGATCAAACGAGTAAAAGTTCTTTCCTGTCGGTAGAGAGTCCGGATTTCGTAGCGGATCGTTCCCCGGGCCTGCGGGAATATACCGCCCTGCGAGGGCGGAAATGAAAGAATCGAGTTCTCGTTTTGCGCTTTCAGAAATTTTCTTTTCCATCTGTCTGATGCGTAATTCTTTTTCTCCCGGTGACAGGTTTTTGTCGAGCGAGACAATAGCTTCTGCTGTAGACCGGATGAATTTCTTTTCAGGAGTCTTGCCGAATGTATGGAGCCCGAAGGGCGTCTGCTTTTCGGAGATATCCCTGATATAGTCATCCAATGCTTCAATATCATGTTCCGTCTTGATTTCCGCAAGAGAAAGGTCTTTTAGTAGTCCGATTTTTTTGGCGAGATTGTTGATCTCCACTCGTTTGCTCTCTGCAAGAGCCGTACTCTTTCCTTTCGCGGAAGCATGCTCATTCATAAGCCCTTGAAGTTCTCTCAACTCCTTATTGAGTCCAGCCTTGTCAAAGGGAGGCGTCATGTGGTCAATAATGACCGCCATGCCGCGCCTTTTTGCCTGAAGACCTTCACCAACATCATCAACAATGTAAGGGTAAATATTCGGGATATCCTGGATCAATGCCTCGGGTGGATCAGCAGGAGCCAAGCCCGCTTCTTTTCCTGAAAGCCACTCGTGCGTACCATGCGTTCCGATATGAACTATGGCATCTGCTTGAAAGCCTTTTTTGAGCCAGAGATAAAAAGCCACGTATTGATGATGAGGAGCAATGCTGACATCGTGGTAGAGTTTCTTTGAGTCCTGCTCCCATCCTCTCGCGGGCTGTGACGTAAGGAGAATATTTCCGTATCGAACAACAGGAATGACGATGTATTTTTTGCTGTCCTCTCGTTTCCAGATCATGATGCTGCTTTTCTCGGCAGGCCCCCAGTCTTTGAGAATCGCTGTCCGTAAACGCTCAGGCAGTTCTTGAAACCATTGTTTATATTCATCCAACGGAATCAGAACAGGTTTATCCGTCCGTGCAAGCCTATCTATTTCACCTCCTGCCCAATTGCCGATATTTCGGCCATACCTGAAGACATGATCAAACAAGATTTCCTTGTTCAGCGGTTTATCCCCGATGAAGTAACTTTCTTCTTTCATCCTATTCAGCATCAGAAAAATACTTTCCGGAAGCACATTGAGATAGGAAGCGCCTATATTGTGTTTGCCTGGCGGATACGTGTAAAGCAGCAAAGCAATCCGTTTATCCTTATTCGGCTTGTCCTGAAGATTTATCCAGGCTTGAATACGGTCAGTGAGCCTCTGGACTCTTTCAGGAATGGAGCGTTCTTCAACAAATTCAAGACCGGTCTGCGAATCTTTTATTTTTTCTTTTGATGCAATAACGGTCGGTTCAATAACACCGGCAAGCTCCGGCAGGGCTATCTGCCATGCTCGTTCGAAGATATCGAGGCCGGAGGCTGATTGTTCCCATTCTTCCTTCGATTGGCTGAAAAGCGTGATCGCATTCAGCACCGGAACGTTCAGTTTTGTAAGAAGCGGAACAGACGTATTCGCGTTCACCCCGATCTTCATGCCGAGGGCAACGACCAGCCGGACCCGGGACTTCCCCTGTTCGTCAAGGAAAAACCGCTCCACCGCGGTTTCAGAAGGATAGCCATACACGGACAGGGTAGTAAATCCGACTTTTTCAAGGCTCTCGATCAGAGCGTCGATATGTTTTGTCTGACCGGAATCAAGAGAGCTTTTATACAGAACGATCCCAACAACCGGCCGTGTCTCACCATAGTCTGGGCGTGCTTTTTGATAATCCTGAAAGGTTGAGAACGTATTCTTTGTTCTTTGATCATAAATACCGACTTCAGGAAAACGTTTTACCTCATCGCAAGAAAAGGGAAAACTAAAATCCGTTCCGAGTACGCACAGAATCATGTTTTTAAGATTTTCCACTCCGCCGGCGGAGAAATAGCCATTGAGTTTTTTTGAGGGAACGATGCCTGCCTTTTTAAAATCGTTACCATACGTCTCGCCCACTGAATAAATTTTTGCTCCGCGTTGCACCGCCTCTTTCAGCTCAGGCGATACTGCATCAAGCAACTGCCTGCCTCGCGCAAGCAGAATAATAAGACTTGATTGCCTGAGATGCGTGAGATCGCTGTTTCGGATATTGGTTGAAGGATATACGTGAAATGAAACTCGCTTTAGTTCGGGATGTTCTCGCGTGATCGCGTTCACAACCTCGGCGGCCGCCTTGGAGTGCGTATCGCCGAGAAGGAGGCTGACCTTGAGCGGTGCGGGTTCAGCTGCAGCAGTTGTATAAAGCAAACACAGCAGGATACAAATTCTACTCAGGAACATAGATCACTCTGCCATCTTTTAATTGATACGCTGTTCCCAGCCGCTTTCCTTCACCGCTCAATTTCCTGTCGGTCATTTTATGGGCCTTGATCTCTTTTCCTTTTTTGGTGATGATTTCCACTCGTCCATCGCTGGCTTTTTTTGTGATGGTTACTTCTGATTTCGGATCGAGCAGATCGAGCATGTTGTATGCCATGAACAACGCGATCATCATGCTGACAATAAACACAATGCTTGCATCAAACAGATTTGCCACACCGGAAATAGGATCGTCAAGCGGCTCATCGTACTTGTCAAACCGCCGGTGGCGCTTAAGAAACCGCATCTTCGACCTCCCGGGCCGGGTGTGAACAGCAGCCGTGAGTCTTTCTGAACGCACGTTCGGTCAGAAATTCCATCTCCCGCATGTCTGCCCGGATCCATTTTTCTTTTATGAGCGACATGACATACGCGCACACGCTACAGGCAAGCCCGACGACCACGGTCGTGAATGCCGTTACCATGCTTCCGGCCATCTTCGGCATATCTCCCTGTGCTAGAGCGGACAAAGATATGCCCATGGGAATAAGTGTTCCCATCAGGCCGAGCGCCGGTCCGACGCGTATGGCAAAACGGATTTTATCAACTGATTTAACCAGGTCAAGCTCCGTTTTCTGCAGGTGGCGTTCCAGGATGATGTCGAGGTCGTGCGTATGATCGGTCGCTGACGTCTCGCTATTGAGCGTCGATATATACCGCTCCAGCGTGGAAGATCGCCCGCGTCTCCGTTCAAGATATTCGCGAAGAAAACCGCCAAAGAAGATCACGATCCAGAAAACGAGCAGCACCAGACCGATAATAACCGGAACCAAAAGGACGGATGAGAGAACATACAAAAACGTTTCAAGCCCTGCGACAAGATGCATTTATGCAGTCTCCTTTCGTAGCTTTGAAAAATAGCCGATAACCATCGCTGTAAAAAGAATGATAGGCACTCCCCACTCGTGTTGGACTGAAACAGACATATCGCCAGCATCAAGAAATGAGCAATAGACCGCTTTAGCCTCTTCGATCTTCTGAGGAAGATAGAGTGATGCAATGAAGTACAGCCCAATTGCAATCATGCTGAAACCGAGCCCTATTTCAGGTGTCGTAGATTTTTTGAAACGGGTGATGACCACAAAGAGAAAAGACAACAGGCTGAATGTTGCCCCAAGTCCCAATCCCACGATGGCAGCAGGCAATTGAATAACGCTTAAAGCCACCCAGGTGGAAAAAGTTATTGCGGTAACACACACCGGACAAGGAACGATGAGCAACAAGGAAGGCTGAACCAGAGAACGGCCGTTTCTATGCTTATCCCGGTGCCTTGTGTGAGAACCTTGAAGAGTAACGATTCCCCAGACGATCATTCCTGCTGCTATGAAGGCATGCAGGTATGGACCGTTTTGCAGAAGAGGCGTAAGCACGGGTATCAGTCGGTCCGACACCAGTGCAAGAAGAACGAACATGCCCGCATATCCTGCAAGTGTCAGGCATATTCCTTTCACACCTACACTGCCGTAGCCAAGGCCAACGCCGACCTTGAGTGAAAATATCGAGAGCGTAAAGAGCATGCCGAACGCCCAGAGAATGATTGCAAGATTCATGATGCATCCTTTCTTACAACTTCATGGTCATTTCAGCGAACCAGGATCTGCCCGGAGCTTTGTAATAGGCAAAATACTGCTCGTTGAAAATATTATCAACCGAGAGCGACACGTTAAGAAATTTTGTGACGTCATATCCGATCTTTGCGTTCACCACGGTGTAAGGATCCTGCGACGTATACACGCCGCTTGTAGTATCGGTATTGGTGTCATTTCTGAACATCTTGCCGACGTAGATTCCCGTCACGTTCGCGGTAAAGGGCCCTTTTACAAAATCAACACCGACGTTGTAAAGGTTCTCAGGCAAGTACGTGATTTTTTTGCCCACCGAATCAGGGTTCGTGCTGTTGCTCGTGATCTTTGATTCAGTCAGGATGGTTGCATTGGCAAACAGTCTGAATCCGGCTATCTTCTGTTCAATTTCAAGCACGCCGCCCTGGGTCTCGGCCCTTCCTGCGTTGGTCCATATCTGAGCTGGCTTACCTCCTTCTGTGCCATCAGATATTCTATAGACCATATCCTCAAAATAATTTTCAAAATAAGTTCCCTTGACCTTAGCGCCTTTCCAAAGTCCCTGGTCAACACTGATGTCCCAGCTCGTAATCGTTTCGGGTTTAAGAAACGCATTAGCTCTATATACTGTTGTCGAAGATTCCCATTTTCTGAACAGTTCATACACCGTGGGCGGCCTGAACGCCATCCCGCCTGACGTGCGCACCGTGGTGCGATCAAACGGTTTGTATACGAGCGCAAGCTTTGGGCTCAGCGCTTCTGCCGAGCGTGATGTATAGTTAACAAGACCCGCCGTATCGTTTGTATACCCGTCTGTGGTTGTCCATCCGTCGCCGCGAACGCCCACGTACGCGGTCAGATTGTCCAGGATGCCTATCTCGTCCTGCAGAAAAAGCGCGTATGAATATGCCACGCCGCCCGCCTGATAGGTTATGCCAGCCTTTGTGGATTCATCCTTCCAGTTCAATAATGTATATTCTTTGTTGTCTGCCTTCCCATAGGTGAATGCCGCTCCCACAGTCAGGAGCTGTTTCCGGGATATCGGGAAGGTTGCCTGCAGATCAGTGAAGTAATTCTGTGATGGCGTGCTGGAGAGTTTGCCGGTACCGTTGTTAATCGTCGCTGAACTATCCGGCGTGGTATACCAGTTGTTCTGCACGTCGTTCAATCCGAAGTTAAACTTCGTCTTAGCGGAAGCGATCTCCGTTTCGAACACAGCAGTATAGATATTGATCTCCGTCCCACCGTCACCGCTCAGGTATGAATATTGAGTTGGAAGATAGACCGGATTTCCGGAGCTGTTCCTCAAATACGTATTCGGAGTGCCGTAATCATATGCGCTCCTCATGCGTGAAGCTCCAAGCTCCAGCCTGGTCACTTTTGAAAAATCATATGCTGCCTTAAGCGCTATGGAATCATCCCACCATCCGTTCTTGCCCTTGTCCCCGACAATATATTTCGGTGTTCCGGTATTGTCCGTAGTAGCTATGGCGCCGGTTGTACCGCCCGGCTTCGAGCTTTGGGTATTATAGGTCGTTGGAAATCCGTTTGTTGCCTGATAGCCGTAGCTCACGAACAGACTCAGTTTGTCGAGTTTGTCGCCATAAGAAAAATAACTTCGCCACAGGTCATCCATGGCCTCGCCCCGGTTCCAGCTGGTTCCATAACCGCTGTTCAATATGAGTTCCCGTTTTTCAGGCATCTTGGTGATGATATTCACGACGCCGCCCATGGCATACCCGCCGTACAGGCTCGAAACAGGCCCCTCAACCACTTCTATCCGTTTGACCCCGCCGATTGCGCCGGTCCAGGAAACGTCGCCCGTGTATGCACTGTTTACCGGAACACCGTCTTTCATGATCAACGAACGGTTCGCCCCGGGAACGCCGCGGATCGATATATTTGCAAGCGTGTCCATAATGCCCTTGCCCCTGCGGTTGAATACGCCCGCAGTGGTATTGAGCGCTTCATCAATTGTTTTGATGTTTCGCTTTTCAATGTCTTCCGCGGTCACAACATGCACATCTCCCGGCGCATCGGTAATACCTTTTTCAGTGCGCGTTGCGGTAACCACTATTTCCTTCAAGTGAACCGTTTTCTTGTCTTGCTTCACATCCTTTTCAGCTTTCGCTGTTGTTGCCGGTTTTGTCACCAGTGCGTCCGGTTGCGTTGCCTGCTCCTGACCGGATACTGACACAGCTCCGAGACTACTCAATACAATACATGCTACGAACAATCTAATACTCATTTCGTACCTCCCCCCTATTCTTTTTTCACCCCCTTTCTGATATAATTCAGATCGGAGATGCTGTGTGAGCAGCGTTTCCTCGGGACAGGGTGACCCTCGCCAAAAGGTTGTTACCCTGTTCCAGCTTTTTTTCGCTAAAAGTCCTTCAGGACAAATGTTATCGGCAGTAACGCCTCTGCCAAAACCGGGTTACCGCCTTGTATGGCAGGAAGATACCTTGACTGTTTTACCGCCTTGACTGCCGCCTCTGCAAAACCAAATCCCGGATCGTGAAGAACATCCACACTCAGCAGTTTCCCTCTTTCATCGATAATCAAACGTAAAAGTACTTTGCCTTCCTTTCCCATCTTTCTTGCCAGGAAGGGATATACAGGCATAATCTGGTTTTGATAATGCGGCCCTGTTGCCGAACCGAAGTCAACGATCTTTGACGATTCTTTAGAAGTTTTTCCAACTTCCCGTTCTCTGGTTTGATCCGAAGCAGGGACATCATCGGGAATTAAAACTGAAGCGGAAGCAAACGATATCACCTCTTCATTGTGAGAACTTTTTTCCTCAAAAATCTTTCGTGCAGCTTTTTCCTTGTTGATGTTCGGCTCCAACAACGTAGAGCCTTGCATAAGCGTAAAATCCAGGAGCCGAATCGTGTTTGGTGATTGGAAAAAAGATTCGTGCATACCCCACATAAAAAGCAGCAGCATGCTATGCAGAATGAGTGAAATCTGCACTCCTCGTGTTTGATGCGTCATTTCTTATCCTCTATCTCCAGGCCGACACGTTTAAACTCGAGGGCTTTTACCATATCAAGCACATCCACGAAAATCTGGAGCCGGATGCCTCTGTCCGCTCTGATAACAATGGGCGCTTCCTTGGAGAGCGGCTGCAGGGAACTTTTCAATTCATCAAGTGTCATGGGCTGATCATTAAAATAAAGATTCCCTGCCATATCTATACCAATAGACCGCATAGGTAATGCCTCCGACATTTTTTTTGATGCCCGGGGAAGCTCAACCGGAATCACGCCTGTTACCAGAAACGTGGATGTCGTCAGCACAATGGCGAGCAGCACAAGCATGATATCCACAAAAGGAATCACGTTGATGTAATCAAATTCACGTTCGTTCATGTTTGATTTCCCATTGCATGATAAGAACTTTCACCCTGCGAAGAAGCACGTTATAGCAGGCAATTGAGGGAATCGCTACGAGAAGTCCGACTGCCGTGGCTTTTAAGGCAAGCGCAAGCCCCATCATGATCCGGGAACTGTCCATGAATCCTGACTGACCCATGGAATAGAACGTCAGCATGATGCCGAAGACGGTGCCCAGAAGCCCGATGTAGGGAGCGTTGCTGCCGATTGTCGCGATGAAATGGAGCTTATCCGTTAGAGCAAGTTCAAGTGATTTCTTGTCCGAAAAATCCTCGATCTTTATTTTTTTCATGAGCAAGTGCCGCTCTATCGCAATGGCAACCGAGACAATGCTCAGAAAAACGAGCACGCCTATAATGCCGTAATCAATCAGCGCCTTCAGCCAATCCATATTCAAAACCCTTTCTGCTACTGAGCAAGTGAATCATTATCACGTTGCCACCAGTACATGTTCACTGTGGCTCTTGAGGGAAGCACAAAATGGCCGTCCCGATGGCACAGGCTTTTCTTGAGGGCGTGCTCCACGCTTGCACAGTGAGAACCCATCCTGAATGACTGATGTTCCAGAGCCTCTGCCGGATAGTGGTAACGGAATGAGTCGTCAGCTTCACATGATTTCGAAAAAAGAAGAGAATAACCCGGATGCTTGGTTAGTAACTTGGTTAGTAACAGTGTTCCCGGAGTGTGTTCGGTGATGATAAAAATTTTTTTTGCTCTGGTCTGAAAAATGCTATCCAGAGCATGGATAAAGCCGCCATCCATAAGATGCAGACTATTGCATGCCATTATCAAGTCATACTGCTGAAAACTGCCGTACAGGGTATCCTCCCACCTTCGTTCATCAACGGTGATCCAGTCGATTCCCCTGAAGAGCGCTTGTTCCCGCAGGAGGTTTCGCATCCCATGCGAAGGCTCAATGGCCGTGACATCGCACCCAATGGAGCACAGGGGCAGAGAAAGAACGCCGTTTCCCGCGCCGATATCGAGGATAGTCCACCCGGGCTGGACCATCGTTGTAAGAACATCAATCACGTTCTCATGGTAAGCGGTATGCTCCATCCAGAGCTTATACCAGGGAGCATAACGATCCCAAAATACAACTGTTTCCGGCCCTTCGCAAATTACTTGTTCCATATTCCCTCATTCTTCCTATGCGCTGTCGATGGTGTCCCCTACGCCGTTGTTCGCCGTAAAAACAGACCAGATAATGCGGATAAACGGTGCTACATTTTTAAATTCATTGCGGTTTTCGTGCTACGTTTATTCTTTTAGTAACACGTCGGTGTATTTTTGTCAAGCATTTTCCTTATGATGAAAAAAGGAGAGGCACGTCTCTTTGGTTTTTTACAAGTGGAAGTAGCAAGGTCGGAGCGCGTTCCATCAGCAGATGCGCAATAGATTTATTTGCGAACGGTGTAGATCTTACACCAGTTCTTTTCCAGTGGTTGTCATGACAAGCTTGCCGTGCTTAACGCCCTTCGTCCCGATAAGCCTGTCGGCAATAGCGCTAATTTCATAACTTTTTCCTTTGACAACGAGCACTTCCAGACAATTATGCGGATCAAGGTGCACATGGAGGGCAGAAACGATCTGATGAAATGATTTATGCTGCATGTCGGTAAGGGCATGTTCCAGTTCACGCGTATGGTGATTATAAACAATCGTGATGGTACCGACTGTTTCTTGTTTTCCGGATTCCCACTCCTGTTCAACAAGCGTATCACGTATCATGTCACGAATTGCCTCGGACCGGTTTGCATAGCCTTTTTTTTGAATCAGAGCATCAAATTTGCGGATTAACTGGCTATCGATTGACACGCCAAAACGAGTTAGTTCAGACATACGGGCTCCTTATAGTACGATTTATAAAAAAAGTAGCACACGATGATTTTTCTGTCAAGATGACTTCAATCAAAACTCACCGCATCAGCATAATCTTTAATAATGCATTTTTTTAGTTTTTTCTCTTTATACTCTTTGTTATCAACAAGCCGGTCGAATCCACAAAATGCTGAAGCAGGGAAAAACAGCGCTATTGTTACAAGACAAAAAAACATGACACCAGCGTTTTATACACCATACCTTTTCCTCCCCTAAATTTTTTCGATAAATACGTGTTGGTATTTAACCGTACTTGCAGAATAATGTCAATCTGATAAACCAAAAAATATTGAAAATACATTTTATTATAGTTTTTTTCAAATTTTATCTGTACTTTTTCTTGAAGAGAGGTATCATAGTTCCATCATTAAAAAAAGTCGCCAAGGTTATAGACAATGCTCTTTTTGAACTTTCTGACAAAAAAACCAACAATTGCCTTTCTTATTTTGTTATTTTTCTCTTTCTCCGCTCCATCCGCGTCAAAACAATCGTTTTCTCCTGGAAACATTATTTTGCAACCAATCACGAGCCTTGAGCAGGAAAAATTAACGAATCAAAATGGTAAACAATTTCTTTTACCGGGGGGGAAGATATATCCGGCCAAGCGCTCGAAAAAAACGGCCGTCCTGCCTAAAGATTTTTTAACACAAAAAGACCTTGCTGCTTCTCAAAAAAATACTGGGAAAAATGACCGGGGATGGTACATTGCGCCAACGCTGGGAAAGGTACAGACATCACCAATGGTAGATGAAAAAAGCGTGGGTCTGACTTTTCAATATCGTTTTTAGTTTTGCATGCATCTAATGGTTCTAACAGTACTTCTGTCTCATTCTCTCAAATAGTCTCCAGCCCTCGTTGTTCCAGTAAATCCGTTGCTTTCTTTAGATCATTTGCCGTAGGCAGTTTAAGCTTTGACAGGGAATAGGGAATGTTTAGTTCAGACCATTTGTGAGCTCCCAAACGGTGATAGGGAATCAATTCTATTTTCGGTTGAAACGGGAGACTCAACGCGTAATCTGCAAGACGATTCATCTCATGTTCCGAATTATTTATCCCGGGCAAGAGAACTCTCCGAATAACCAGCCTGTTAGGAACTTGAGCTGCAAGTCTTCCAAAGGCAAGAACAGGCGCAAGCGGTTTTCCTGTTATTTTGCGATGCAGTTTATCCTCACTCGCCTTTATATCCAAAAGTACAATATCGGTTACCGCAAGCAATGCCTGTCGTTTCCTGGGAGGGCAGCTTCCATTGGTATCTAAAACCGTACTCAGTCCAAGTTCATGAGCAATCGTAAACAATGCTTGCACAAAAGCAGGCTGGAGGCAGGGTTCTCCTCCTGATACGGTTAACCCTCCATGCGGCTGGAGATATGGCAGCAAACCAATCAGTCGTTCCCGCGCCTCATCAATAGTCATGCAATGAGACCCTTTTGAGAACCACGTATCCGGGTTTTGGCAAAATGAACACCGGAAGTTGCAGCCGGCCAGAAAAAAAATACACCGGAGGCCAGGCCCGTCCCGTGTTCCCAGCGTTTCCACGGAATGAACCCGGCCTACGATTGTTTTTTGATCTTTCTGATGTTTTTTTGGATTCTTCATATCATTTCATGAAAAGTACGCCGCAGAATTTCTTCCTGGTGCTCACGGGATAACTTCGTAAAATGGACTGCATAGCCTGATACCCGGATGGTGAGCTGTGGGTATTTCTCTGGATGTTTCATGGCATCTTTCAATAATGCACGATCAAGCACATTCACGTTAATATGGTGGCCGCCCTTAGTAAAGTACCCGTCCAGAAGGTCAATCAAATTTGATTTTCTGGCTGATAAATCAGACCCCAATGCCTGCGGCATAATGGAGAACGTATTCGAGATTCCGTCTTGCGCCGCATAATAGGGAAGCTTTGCAATCGCATTCAGGCTTGCAAGAACACCATTCTGTTCACGCCCGAACATGGGGTTTGCACCAGGTGCAAACGGTTCGCCTGCAGCCCTGCCATCTGGCGTTGCCCCGGTTTTTTTGCCGTACAACACATTGCTCGTAATCGTCAAGATAGAAAGCGTTGGTGTTGCCCGGCGGTAGACCGGATGCTTGCGAAGTTCGGTGATAAATGTGATGACCAAGTCACGCGCTCGGTTGTCTGCTCGTTCATCATCATTTCCGAATGCAGGATAGTCGCCATGCAATTCAAATGTTTTCGTTAAGCCGGTTTTGTCACGAACAGCATGTACCTTGGCATACCGGATGGCACATAAGGAATCAACAACTACGGAAAAACCTGCAATCCCGAATGCCATAAGCCTATCCACATCCGTATCGAGCAATGCCATCTGAGCGCTTTCATAATAATACCGGTCATGCGACCAATGGATGACATTCATGGTCTTTACATATTGTTCAGCCAGCCACGAGATAACCATAACAAAGTTTTCATGCACCTGATCATAATCCAGATAATATCCTTTGAGTTTCGGAATATTCGGAACAACTAATTCTCCATGAATCTCATCCCGTCCTTCATTCAATGCGAGAAGCAATGCTTTTGCGAGATTGCACCGAGCACCGAAATACTGCATCTGGCTTCCAGCCTTGAGCAAAGAAACGCAGCAGGAAATGCCGTAATCATCACCGGCAATCGGCCGCATCAGATCATCGTTTTCAAATTGGAGTGCGCTGGTTTGAATCGAAACTTCAGCTGCAAATTTTTTCCAGGGTGCAGGGAGCCGAGGCGAGTACAGCACGGTCAGGTTAGGCTCAGGAGCTGGTCCGAGATTCCGAAGCGTTTGCAGAAAACGAAAATCCGTCTTCGTAACTTTTGTTCGTCCGTCATTGGCCATACCGCCAAGAACGATCGTTATCCAAACAGGGTCGCCGGCAAACAATTGGTCATACTCGGGTGGCCGCAATTGCCGTATCATACGCAGTTTGATGGTAAAATCATCGATCAATTCCTGTGCTTCTGATTCCGTAAGAAGACCTGCCTGAAGATCGCGTTCAATATAGCA
>Ga0265297_10005959_pt1 | contig 18096 bp, 26 predicted proteins | sample Munlanlwell13791_FD_192502 | JGI IMG/M metagenome (GOLD analysis project Ga0265297, IMG submission 192502) | Leachate microbial communities from a municipal landfill in Southern Ontario, Canada - Leachate well 137-91 | ecosystem: Engineered > Solid waste > Landfill > Unclassified | place...
ATAGCATAGGTTGACGCCGGCTGGATGGTGGCTATACTGCGAACGCCATTGAGATATACACACCAAGTGGCGGTATCTATCCGCACAACATCAGATGAGGTTATATCTTCCGGGGCTTCCCATGTCATCTTCTGATTGGATGTGAAATTCTGAATTACAATGTCGGTGCCAGATGATATTGTCGTTATGGGTATAATCTCCCATAGAGGCTCACTGTCGGCGTATCCGCTCGGTGTTTCCGTGAACTGCTGCGGGTTGGAGGTTATTGATTTACTGGATGTGGTTTCAGTATCCGAGTACCAATGGGGATCGGCACAAACGAACGGCAAAGAGAACTTTGAATAATTGCTTATCTTTGGCAAGGAAAAACCCTTCTCAAGCATTGCCAAGAGATATTTACCGGATACGCAATCTAGGTATAATTTCTTTTCTCCTTGCGCGGGGTTAAGATATTTCGCAAGCAGAAACGCGTTTGCATAGAACGTAGCTGTATCGTCGGCTGTAATCCGACACGGCAAAGCTAATTCTCTCTGCTCTGCGACGGCTCCAAAGTTATAGGCTCCGCTCTTGCCAACGATAGACTTCAGTTTTATATCGTAGTTTCCGAGAACAGGCACGTTGAACGGTTGCACTATATTTACCCCGAGCGTATCGAAATCTATATCGTTAAACGTAAAGGAATTGCTCATACATACCTCGCTTGCAGGTTCACCCGCCCGGCAATCTTAGCCGATAATTTATCGGTTAGTTTTTCCAAATACGATTCGTCGGGGATGTTAAACTCGCTACCCTCCATGTGGATATGCAACTCCATCTTGGAATTATTCGTGACCGCTGCTAACTGCGAATTTGTCATTACCCACTCACCCTCACCTGAAGCAGCCAGCCGAGCGATAGTGCCACCGGCTCTAGGCGAGACATACGCGCCGGTGTCCAGCGTAGGAACCTCTTTCATTTCGACTCTTGGCAAGGACACTTCAGGGATAGGAGAGATATTGATGCCCCACGTCTGCCCGCCCACCAACGGCACCCACGACGGTATATTTACTTGGAGCCTGTTAAGGGCTTCGATTATGAAGTTGACGCCTCGAATAAAGAAATTTACAAAACCCTCAACGCCCGCCATTATGCCGTTCATCACAGCACCGAAGGCGTTGTGAATAGAGTTCCACACAAATAGGAAGGCGTTCTTTATCTTATCCCATCCTGCCTTAAACCAATCTATAACCTTCTGGAACGCCGCCTTGATAACATCCCACCCTTGCAAGAACCAACGCTTAATGGTGTCGAAATGCGTTATTACTACTACTACAACAGCGATAACCGCTGCAATAGCAGCAACAATTAGCCCGATAGGATTAGCGTACATTGCCGCGTTCAATGCCCATTGGGATATTGTCTGCGCTATTGTCAATGCCTGCCACGCCTTCATAAACGCGGCCAGCTTTACAGCTAACAACATGAAAGACCCAAGCGCACCAACGATACCGGCTAACGGTATTAAGATTGCTGCAAGCACAGTCACCAGCGTTTGATTCTCAGCTACCCATTCCCTGATAGGATTTATGATGTCAGTTATGATTTTGTACAGGCCGGTGAACACAGGAGCCAGAGCCGAGCCGATTGTCATTGTCAGGTCGAGGGCAGCCTGCTTCATGTCCGCCCATGATTTCTGCATTTCACTGAAGTTGATTTGGTCTTCGGTAGACATCTTATCTATGGCTTCCTGGTTGTTCATGGCCGTCATCGCTATCCCGGTGAGCGAGGCAATGATACCGGCAGAGACAACGACCATCGAAGTCCCAAGCGTGTTGAAATCGCGCTTCATCTTGTTAAAGTTCTGCTCTGACTTAGCCGCCGTTTCCTTTATTTTCTTTTCGAGATCGTCGAAGTTTTCATTTATCTGCTCGGTGTTCTTTTCAAACTCGGCGGCTAACTGCTCAGACGAATCACCCATCTTGCTGGTGGAGTCGTCAACGGACGCAGCGGTATCTTTGATGGTCGCCTTTACTGCGTCAGCGCCTTCGATTTTGATTGTGCCTTTTAGTTCAAATACATCAGCCATGATTGACCCCCTTGCCGCCCATCATCCTGCTCAATTTCTGTACGTTCTGATATTCCTCATATTCCATAGCGACAGGACCCTTCGTCGTAACCGGGCTGCTGTTGTCCATCGACAGAAACGGAAGGTGACTAAACGGATTGAACGGCGTTGACGACTCTTTGCGATACGGCTCGATAATAGTCCTGCAAAGAACAGCAGTTCGTATGTCGAGTATCTTCTGCTCCTGTATGTACTCGTTAGCCAGAGCTGTGAGCTGCTCTGGAGCCAAGTCTAACCATTCCTCCTCAGACAACCTCAGTGTGTACCTTGCGAACGCCCAGCTCTTTAACTCGTCGCTGGGCTCGATGGCAAAGGGTCGGCTTCCTTCATTGCCGAGTTGATAGCCTTTATGAGCTGAGATAATGGTATGTCGTCAATCTCTTTGGCTACCGATTCATAAGGTAGTTCCGGGTCCTCAGTGAGCAGCATTGCCCAGCAGATAGGGGCGAGCACTTCCTCATCTGAGGGGGAAACATCGGTTATCGCCTTGCCAGTGAGTTTCTTAAACTCTTTCCTTGCCCTGTTCGTGAAGGCGAAATGCCTTTCCTTGCCAGCGATGGTTATTCCATCTGCCATAAAAACCCCCTTAAAAAGATAAGGGGCGGTGGTTGGCTACCGCCCGCCCCGTTCCGGTTCTTCTGCGAATTATGCGGCCTCGCCGACGTGCAGCGTGTACTTTACGGCAACCTTGCCAGTCTCTTTCACGTATAGATATACGTTGTGCATGGTGCTGTCAGGAGCCGTAAGCGTGGTGGACGCTTCTCCCGTCAGGATCGTCTGCTCTGCTCCGGTAGCATCAACCAGCGTTATCGTGCCGGCTGTTGCCGTAGGTGTGACGGTGTAGGTCGTGGCCGTGCTGTTGAGAGTGACGTTGTATTCGTACTTATCATTAGCCGCAGCCGGTGTTATAGCCGCCGCGCCCACGCTGTCAGTGACCGAGAAGAACGGCGTTGTAAGCCCTGTCGAGGCGTCGTCTGCCAGGTCGTCAAGGCTGTCAACCTGGATTGTAATCTTCACGACGTAGGTGTCAGACGTCTTCTCTCCCGTGATCTCGTAGCTCTTGGCATAGCCGTATCCAGTCTGCTCCCATGAGCCATCAGAGGCCGCATACGTGAACGCTCTGCGCGGCGTGGGGAACGTCTCGGCATCCGTCACAAACGCCGCAATACCCGCATCTGACAGGTCGAAGGAGCCCTCAAGCTCAAAGTGTTTTTTTATCTTACGGTCGGTCGGTGTGGACTCAGGCAGTCCGTCTGTTGCATCGTGGAACGTGTCCTCGGCGAATTGGTTCTCTACGGAAGCTGTCCCGATAACCTTCATGCGCCCGATTGCATTGCTGTTCCATGTGAACGTTGCTCCTATTACTGCTACTGGCTTCGTTACCATTTCTTAACCTCCTTAATCGTCGTGCAGGGGTCGCTCGTTTAGATCGGTGCCCCTTGCCCATATAATGAACTGCATCGTGTAATGCCAGATACCTTGCGTTGATTCAGGTACAAACGAATCTGTCTGTAGCCATAACCTCGCATCATCGACCTCTGTGGTGCTGAACTTATAACCGTTCAACAGCCGCAGTACCTCTTTTCGGATAGCGAGTATTTCATCCGCATTAACGGAGTAGCTCCAAAGGTCAATGAGATATTTCCCTTCATGGATAGGCGAGTAGTCCGAGGACCAGCCGGTGAAGTCGATGCGGTTTACGAGATATGGGAACGTGGCATCAGGCTCCGCCCACACGGGGTACAACCGCACCGTGCCACCACACGCAGTCATCAGCGTGGCATCCGTGGTCAGCCTTGTGTATAAGGCTGTTAATAATGAACTTTGTACGTCAACTGTCATTATTGCATCCAATCCTGAGAGAAGATTCCAACTATCTGATATATGCAGTTATTAAACGCCACGTCGAGCCACGGACGAGCGAGTATGTTCCGAGTGCCGAACTGTAGCATCATGCCGTGTTCCTCTTCTGTCCCTACTTCACCCATAAGGCCGTCGCCTGACACATCAACATCTACAGACTTTTTTAAATCTCCCGTCGCTACCGCAGGCGGCTGTCCCGGCGAAGACGCTGTGTAGTATGTACTCTTGGTTCCAGGTACTTTATATTGGCGACCTGTCCCTTGCTGACTGAGTAGGGTTATTGCTTCTCTCTGTACCTCTCTGACTGCCGCCTCCATGCGCTTCGGGATAGTGTCATCAATCTTCTGGATGAGTTCCTCTGGCCGCACCCACCAAAGGGTAGACCAATCCATATTAAGTTCCATTTACAGCACCTTCGCGGGAACAGTGAGATAGCCATCCTTCGCGGTCATCGGTGTAAGCGGCTCGTAATTCGTGGCCCCGTACAAAATCAGATGCTTACCCAACAGAATGCCCGGCGCGGGTGTGTCCCTGAATAGGAACTCGTAGGTGGCCTCAGACGCTAATTGCTGATATTTCGCCAGCCCTTGTGCGCTCAGTTGCTTGATGGTGGCATAGCGCGTTGCTACGGGCTTATATACCACAGTGGGGCCGGTAGCGCCGAGAGTGGATACGCGCTCAACGATTGTGACCCTGACCGCCCTTGTTATCATATGACGCTCACCTTTAATGTATCGAGTAGTTTCTTGGAAGCATCGGGGAGGCCAGTTGCTTCCTTCCCCCTGTTGTCCCACCACGTAGCAACCGCCGTGAGCACAGCCTGGACGGCGGCAGGGACGAGCGCCTGTACCTGCGCCTGCGTTGCGCCTGAGCCGTAGTATCCCGCCATGTAGATTACAACGTACTCGTATGCGCTGCTGAAATCGTGATCTGTGAGCCGGCCGATTGCCGACTTGTCAGTGTAGTCAACGCCGAGGAATAGCTCAATACTGAATTTAAATACCAGCTTGACAGCATCAGCGGGAGCGGATACGAACGTCACCACAGCGCCGGATAGCGTGTAATGAGTGGTCACGGTTTGCAGTACGCCGTCCGCATAGACGGTCAGCGTATCAGTCATCGGTGTATCTGAGAGGGTAAAGTCAACTGTTGACGCGTCGCCGGTGCCTGTTTCTACCACCTTGTAAGCGACTGAGGTTATCGAAATAACGGGCTGTCGGTAGAGGTTCAATGTCTCGGTATCCCTGCCCCAATGAGACTCGGTTAAAGTCTGCGGCATAAAGCACCGCCCGCAATACCTCTCGGCCTCTACGGTAGCGGTGTTGATAAGCGTTGCCAGCAGGTCATCGTCATAGCTTTCAAATGTGTCAGCAGTAGGCGCATAGTCATACGCGGCAGTCACTATCTTACCGTTGCCAGGTTTACCGGCAGTGGTGAAAGTTATCGTCGCTGCTGAATAAGTGAAATGAGTTACCTCGGTCTTAAGAGTAGAATCGACGTAGACCTTCAGCGATCCGGTAAGCGGCGTGTGGTCAAGCGTGAATACAGTCTCAGTGCCATCGCCAGTACCGACGTACTCAGCATCGATGTGCAACGCCGCGAGCTGGTCGAGCTGCAGCATGGCCTTCGCCTGGTTCAATGTGACTAATGCGTATGATGATAGTGTCATAGTCCGTCATCCTTACTGAGCATTTCGATCTCTTTTTTCTTCCACACCGGGCAGTCGCGGCAATCACCTTTGAATGAGCAAGCCACCTTTTTGTAGACACAAGGCTGGCCGAGTTTCACATGCCTGAATACCTGTGTCATTTCGCTACCGCCTTCTTGCGATGCTTAATCTTGCGCCTGACTGGTTTTACTGCCCCGCTTGGTTCAGTGGCTTTCTCGCCCGTTTCTGCGACGTCCTGCGCTTTATTCTCGGACGGTGGAGACATCAGTTTGTTCTCGACGGGCTCTACCCAGCCGCCCTCAATCCATGACGGCGCAACGCTGTCTGAGACGTTGATTATCTCGCCTAGCTTGTGAGCCTTTATTCCCGTGAATGGCCGTAATACTTTAACTCGCATAAGCTCCTATCCGTACTTGACCAGTACGCCGTTCTTGAATGTCATTGTTTCGTTGCCGTGCTTAACCTCGCCCGTGTAGCCTTCGGTAGTATCCGCAAAGCTGGCCTTTACTACCCACTGCCCGCCCTCGTACACCTTGACAGTGCGGGTTGCTGTATCTATCCAGCCGCAATACTGAGGGTCGCCATCGGGCGGCGTATCGCTTATGTGCATTATCTTGCGCTTAGGCATCTCTATTGGCATGTGTCACCTCTTAGAATGGGCGGCGGCAGTTGATTACCGCCGCCCAGTGTTACTTCTGTGTTGCGATACTCCTACCGCATGAGTTGCAGGAATACCATAGGCGCGTTGCTTGATCCACTAGAGCTTGTGTCCCATGCGAAGCCGATAACCTGAGTACCGTTCTCTACGGTCACATCAGTTACCGACCTGACAGATCCGTCTCCTACAACAGCTATCATTCTATCGAGTGCGCTGTCGCAGGTGTTGCCGTTGCTGGTTATCCATGCAGGCCCATATGTCTGGAGCCAGAACCACTCTCCGCTCACGGCTTCCTCTGTGGCTACACCGAGGTATGACACATACTCGCCACCGGAGTTGTCAGCCTTCATGTAGGTGAAGGGGCTCTCCATGTTTTCAATGGTGGTAGTGGCCGCCGTGACAGCCCTTGCCAGAGGTGCGTCGAGTTTAACTACCAGCGTGCCTGTGGCCGCGAGTGCGGGATGAGACACGACAGTCCGACGCTGCGGGTGTTGGCCGGAGCCGTTGCCGATTACAATCTCGCCGCCTGCCAGCTCGTTTGCCCACAGTTGGCCGGTTGCCAGATGGCCGATAGTGGTGTCGATTGTCAGTGCAACGTAACGACTGCCGACCGCACCTGAGGCCAGTGTCTCACCAGGGTATGCCGCAGCCTGTTCTGCCGCAGTTTTCTGTGTCGGGGCCACAGCGCAGGTATTGGTTTTCTTGGATTTGTACGCCATGACCTCGGTGTGAACGTCGCCGCCCGCGTAGCAGTAGACGAACGTCTTAAAGCCGCGCCGCAGGATAGTACCGACAGGGTACTTCTGCACGGTGTCTACGCCGTACGGCGTGCCTCCGCCGACCTGAGCTACCGCCCCACCTATGCCAGGGAAGTACATATCATACTCCCCGCCTTCGGGTAATGCCAAAAATGATGTTATCGCCATTTTATTATCCTTTCTAAGTTATTTGCCGTCAACGACTATACATCGTTGACTATGATGATGAACGGGTCGTACCGCTTCAGGCCGCCGCCGACGCGGAAGTGAACCATGAAGCCGACAAGTCCGGCCTCTGCATACAGCTCATCGAGTCTCTGTATGGCCATGCCCATGCGGTCAACGATGAGATACCCGCGCTTGAAGTTGCCGAACACTACGTTGGTAGCGGCGGTGGTATCAGCGGGATAGGCCATGTCGTTGTTGTTGTACAGGGGGAAGCCGTCAAACTGATTGGGCTGTCCTACCTGAAGGGACGGCTGCCAGAGGTATTGTCCGGTGCCTGCCGCCTGAAGGACTCTTGCGGCCAGCTCCGTCTTGCGGTTCATCAGCCATGACGCACCGTTGAGATACTGAGTGGGGAGTTTGTACTCGGCCTTCAGTATGTCGTTAATCAGCACGGTGTCGTCGGTTGTCCACGATATGCCGTAGGTGGCCTCATCGCCAGCGCCGCAGCCGGATTCCAGCGAAGCCCTGAGCACTGCGTCAACCGCGATGCCATCCGGCTCCTCAACGGTATGCCCGGAGCCAACTGCGAAAGCCGTATCTTCTTTGTCAGCCTTAGCAGTGGCAAATGAGTCCGCGAGTTCGGCCTGAAGGTTGGCATCGGTGTCCATCAGCTCATCTTTGCCGATCTTCGCAAGGCCAGTGAGGTCTTCTACATAAATGTAGTCCTCAGTAGGCACCATGTTGCTCTCAGGGACAAGGGCTCCGGTTTCCAGTTTGCCCCAGCCCATTGTGACCTCACTGAGTGTCCGTCTGCGTTTCTTGTCACGGGTTGTGGACTTCACATCGCAGATATTCCTCATTGAGTTGATGCGGGGTAATGCCCTTGAAATCTCAGCGTCAAGGTCTTCCGGCACCATGATCAGGCCGGACGCATCCTCGACCAGCGCCTTACGCTCGGCGGGCTCAAGTCCAGCCTTACCGTAGCGCACGTACTGGTAGAACGCTTTTGTTCTCGCGATCTGCTCCTCGGTCTTTTTGCCAGGTTCCGAGCCGGGGAGAACGATCGCCTGCTTCTGAAGTTTCAGCTCCAGCTCGTCGATGCGCTTGTTCATCTTCTCGACGTTGGCCTTCGCCTCACCGCTTATCGTTGCGCCGTTCTTGATGGCCTCATCGACGGCGGCCTTGTGCTCTGTCCTCATCTGAGTCAGAACTTGCATGATCTCTTCTTTAATCTCAGCCATTTACGTTCCTTTCTTAATTTAGTTTCCTGAGTAGCTCCTCGACCCTGTTCTCTGCTGCTTGCGGGTCGAAGCCTATAAGTTCAGCCTTCAGCACACTGAGAATGTCTGCGGCTTCGTCATCGGCGGAAGTGTCTTTGACGGCTTCCGTGACTGGAAGTGCTTTCTCTACGTCCTTCGGCTTTATTTCCAAAAGGTCATTTATCTTTGGGAGCATGTCCTTCACTTTGTCTTTGATGTCCTTGCCCTGAGAGCGGGCGCGTATCATGCCGCACACGCGATTGGCGGTATCCTCATCGCCGTACTCTTCCATCATGTCGGAGATACATTCCTCCCAGGGATAGTCGGCTCCAGCCTTCTCGGTGTCAGCCTTGACCGCCGTTACAAGCGCCTGATCGTCGGCGGCGAATGAGCCCACAACCAGCGAGATGTCAGGGACTTTCAGCTCTTGGAGGTAGCGCACGCCGGACTTTAGTTCCTTCTTAACCACGTCATAGCCGATAGACATGGACTTGATTACGCCCTGCTTCATAAACAGGTATGATTCGTCGGCCTTCTGTACGCCGCGAGTGAACGCGCCGTGAACCTTGAGGCCGTGTCCATCCTCTTCAACTTTTGCCAGCCCAACGGGTGACATGATATCGTGCATCCAGAACAGCGGGATCTCGCCGTTGTGGTCGTTGATGGTCTTCTTGAACGCTCCAGGCTGGACTATATCGCCAACCTTGTCGGGTGTTGACCGGAACACTGAGGCGTATCCCTCAAATGTGCCCTTCTCCTCATCTATGGATTTGACTTCAAATCTGACTTGCTTTCTTTCTGACATCGTGTCCTCCATTATTGGAAATAAAAAACCGCCCTCTCGGACGGTCCATACCTACGAATGAAATGCTTGCTTAGACTATATAACCCTCAGCACATCTACAATTTATAAAATCCGCAGGGTTACCTGTAGACGTATCGCCTGGGTACATTTGCCCGTTTGAATAAACTTCGTCAAATCTTCTTATTTCATTGTTCATATTGGCATGACTGTCACGGACTCTATCATCCATAGTTGCTATGAATTGCTTCTTGGTAACATATCCTGACTGCGCTGCCGCTTCCCGCTGCCCCTCCCCCGCCGCTGCGCCTACCTCAGTGCGTGCCACCCTCATGGCCTTCCACTTCTCGCCCTCATCGAAGTAAGGTGTCAACAGCGAGTAGATATCCCTGGAGCCTAGCCCGTCAGCAATACCCTTCTCGATGATGCCCTTGACGCCTACTATCTCAGTTTCAAGGATAGACTTGACCGACGTGGCTATATGCGACGTCATCCACTGTTGCATTGCGGGTGTGTCCATAGATAGCACCTTGCGCTCGCCCGTCTTTGGTGCGCTCTTAGGCTTCAGGGTGTCCAGTGTTTCCTTGCCAAAGTCCTCGGCTACCGCAGTCACTACCGCCGTCAGTACCTTCTCGAATTTAGGCTTGCTATCTTCTATCGCCTTAACCGCCGAGGATGCCATCTGAGAGGGCTCCTTGCCCGCTACGGCCTTGTTTACATCAGCAGCCATTGAAGCATATACGGGCTTCAGTTTTTTCTCTGCTATCGGCCACCATGCGCTGCGCCGTGTATCCACGCGCCGCCAGTGCGCCGCCTTCTGTTCGTCGCTCATGTTCAGCATCTTGCAGCCGTGTGTGCTCTTCTCTGTTTCTTCCATAGACGCCGGCACTGAATATCCCACCGGCGCAAGGCTGAACGGCAGGTAGCTATTCTCCCATCCGGGGAACTCCTGAAGGCCGAGCTTCAGCACGTCGTTTGACTGAGAGATAGGAACGCCCATGTCGAATAGCGTCTTTGCCTGTGTCACCTTTTGCCCGAAGTCCTCACGTAGCGCAGTCACGCCCGACAGGTCATAGGTTATCGTGATACCATCGCCGTACAGCGGGGCCAGCTTGAGATTGAGCGTGGCCTTAATATCATCGAGTAGCGGAATAGCAACCAGCTCATATAGAGCTTTCTTTGCTTCGATGAGGTTGTTGTATGTACTCGCCCGCCTATCGCCCAGCCACCAGGGATCAAGCCCGAACGCCGTTGCTATATCGTCGAGGTTGCGCAGGCGTGATTCTATGTAGTCCATCTCCACCGGCGTCAAGCTCATCTGATACCACTTGTAACCAGCGCCGAGTATCCACGGCTCGCGGCGGCTCTTCTTGTTGGTGTACTTCTCTTTGACCTGCCGCTGCGCCTCTTCCCATTGCTCGGTTGTCATCGCTACGTCTGACACGAACACGCCGTCCGGTGTGCCCCTGTTCTGCATGGATACCTTCTGTGTGTCCTGCATCTCGTTGTCGGTATCCACCGTCCGCGCTGCCGCCTGTAGGTCGCCGATGCCCCAATAAGGATCGCCGGGGTTGAACTGCATGAAATGTATAAACGTCTCAGGCGGGGCGAGTTGTTGCCTGACAGCTCCGTCCGCTTCCGTCACCTGATAACCGTCAATCCACTTCGCAGGGTCTTTGGATGGCACAGGGTGAATCAGGTCAGGCATGCACACCCAGAACTCTTTCGGCTGGCCGCCAACCATGATAGGTTGAATCATTGCATTACCGACGAGCTTCAGGTGAGCAATGAGATATTCCATGTTGTCTTGGCCTGAGAAAAACGGGTTGGGGTTTGCCCACGCCTCAGTGAATGGGTGATTAGGTATCTCCTCGCCGTCCTTGTCCAGCACTATCCAAGGAATGCCGGATGCGCTCTGTACTATTGTCCTGACAGCGCGGTAGACGTAGAGTGAGAGCTTGTAGCCTTCGCGTGTGGCCTTGCGGATGGTAAGGTCGGTGTACACAGGGACGTTTGGCGTACGCTGCGAGAACACGTTATACATGTTCTTTGGCGCAGCGGCCTTGACTGGTAATATGCGATTGGCAACACGTTCTCTTGCTTTGTCAAACATCTTTACCTCTTACTTACCCTATTCGTAGCGGGTCGTGCTGTGGTGTGCTTATCATCAGCTCGGTTATTACATGTACCGCCGCGTCTAACCTATCCGGCGACTTCTCCCCTGGCACCCACTCACAGAGTTGGTCTTCCAGATCGGGGAAGAAGCCTACATGATGCACTCGGCCTTGCTCATACAATGCAGATACAGGCTCGGCGCGCAACTCTTTTCCCCTGCTGGCGTGTATCTTTTTGACCATGACGTTCGGGTCAACTGAATGAATCACTGCCTCTACCATGTCTCCGCCCTGGTTGACCTCGGCGACGATGTAATTGGCCTTGAGTTTGTAGTATAGGGTTATTGCTGCGGTTGCCCATTCACGCGGACTGCCGCGCAAGGAAGCATCTTCGAGAATATATCCGTGCTTCTTGTCGCCAACGTTGGCGACACCCGCGCCGATAATACCCGTCTCTGCCGACGTTTCTGTGTTCGAGGCTTCAGGGTCAACACCAACGGCAACTGTGGATAATGCAGGCGCGTTGGTTATTCGAGATTGCTCCAGCCATTCCCTGCGCCATAAGGCATTCGGATTGTCGCTGAGCACTTCCCCTGCCAGTTCTTGCCTACCAAGCCGTGTGCCCTCATATTTGTCGAGCACGTACTTGATAAATGAGGCGGGCAGGTTCGCTCTGTTTTCGAGCGTGTGACCCACAGACTTAACCGTCCTTGGGTCGGCTAGTATCTGCTTCAAGGTTGGAATCGGGCGCGGCGTGGTAGCTACTACCACCTGCGGTTTATCACCCACACGCAGCCCGAATATCAGGTTGTCCCATGTGTCCTGCGGGTATTTAAATTTACAGAGCTCATCGACGAATGCCTTAGCATGCTGCGGGCCTCGGAGCTGGTCGGGCTCGTCACCGGAGTAGATGACAGCCTGAGCACCGTTGGGCCACGTCAACCGCCTCTTCGAAGGTTCATACTCAGGCATGAACCAGGGCGGAGAAATCTTTAAAATAGAGCTGTCACCGAGTTCAACAACCGTGTCCCTGACGTCGGCTTTCGTTTGGCCTACTAACGCAATCGGGCTGTATGATTTGGCCCAGCTTATGACCTGCTCATTACCAGGGCGTGTCTTGCCGAAACCACGTCCGGCGAGCAGCAGCCAGACGAACCAATCAAAATCAGTGGGGGGAAGCTGGTTATCTCTGGCCCAAAACGACCAGTCGTAAAGCAGTGATAGAGCCTCTTCGTTGCTAAGGCTTTGTATTACCTTCGCCCGTTCCTGTTCGGGCAGCGATGCTATTGATGATGCTTTCAAGTTTCCCCCTGGCATCTACGAGCACTTTATCGATGTTGATGTTGAGGTTGTTGACCGTGCCCGTTCCTTCAGGTGCATATATCTTGTCCATCTTGTTCAGCAGATCGATGGCCGGAACCGGGTCGCGCAGCTTGAGTTTTGTTATCTCGGCGGTCAGCGCGTCGTCTCCCCTGCCGAACTTGACCTCAGACGTTGTGACCTCGGCGACGGCGGCGCTATTGAGCTCTCCCGCCTTGACCGATATCCGGTTGCCGTCCGTATACTGACTGACCCTGCCTCGCACGATCTCAGTGAGCACCTTCTTGCGCTCTACCACGTCGGCGATAGCGGCACTCTCTGCTGCCTTTTGCAACTCGGCCAGTCGCTTGATTACTCTAGGCTCTTTCAATAGCCGCGTTGCTAGTTGATTCGCGCTTTCTGCGTGCTTCGAAAACCCCGCGTCGCGCGCCGATTGTCCCTTCTTGCCTGTCTGAAAATACCGTAAGCAGAAAGTTTCCCGCATCTGTGTTTGCTTCTCTTTGAGAACCTGTGACTTTGTTTTCGCCTTCTTCGTCGCCATAACTATCGCCTGATCCTCTTGGCCTTCTCTTTGCCCTCAGCGACCCGCACGAAGGCCAGTGTCACGTCCTTGCCGATGCGCCCGATGTAGATGTTGTGTTTAAGTCCGCACCCGCAGCCCTCGTGACGCACCAGCCCCTCTGAGTTCTCGTTTGGTATGTGAATGCGTAACTGTTGGCCGTCAATGAGCTGCTTCATGTCCTATCCTCTACTGCCGTGCGCAGTGTGTTTATAGGTGGGCGGGTTGGTGAGGCCCGCCCTTGCGAAAGGAAGGAAAGGGGTGAAAGGTGGGGGTGCGCGGTTGGTGAGGCCGCGCCATAACGCCGCTTGTGAGGCGGCGGGAGGGAACTATCGCTTAACTGCCTTGACCCGCTGTATCGCAGCCGGTACTCCCATCCGGTTCTTGTACCAGGTAGCTATGGCAGCTTTTATCACTCCGCCGTACTGCTTCCAAACAGCCAGCGCAGCGGGGCCCGCAGCCGAGGCCAGCGCCCGGATCGAGTACAACACTTTCTTCCCTGTGCTGAGTGTCTTATCTGTCCAAACACTGACCCACTCCTCGTAGACAGCGCGGGAATAGACAGTCCATAGAAATACCAGTATCGGAATTATCCATGCTTGATTCTCGCTCCAAAATTCCTTCATGATATACCCTCCCTTTGATTCAACAGCTTTGCCAGCGCGAACAGGTCGCACCGCTTGGCTTTATACTTCGTGAAATACGCGCTCACCGTGGTATCGTCCAACATCCTGATAGCTGTCAACGCAGACTTGGGGTCGTCGATGTTTAGCGCCGGCTTCCACTGGCTGAAGGTGTAGCCGCCCTGAGAACCGCAGTCGATCTGAACCTTTTCACCTGCCGCATAGAGCCCTGACCCGTACCCTCCGACCGCCGCCTTCACTGTTAGGGCGAACTGCATCGGAGCTTCCGGCTCCGCGGCGTCGAAGTCGGTGTCCCAGGCGTCGTATCCGCCGAAGTCGGCCTTGATAGTCTCGATATACTCGAACGGGAACTTGAAGCCACAACGGAACGGCCTCTCAGTGACGAGGGCGGTCTCCCTGATGCCCCACTCGCCCCACGAATTGAGACCGTAGAACATGCCCTCGTTCTCGTCCCACCCGTCCAGTAGTATGTTATGCCGGGAATCGCTGGACTCACCCTTGATAGGCGGCAGTACGCCCGATCTGTATGAGCTGCCCCACTTGGAGAACCACGGAACGGCGAGCGAGACCACGCCGTCTGCCAGAGCCGCCAGCAGTCCCTCGACGCCGTTGTCGATACGAGCCTTGACCAGACCCGGATAACGTGACGCCCGCGCTTCCCATATCGCGGGGTCTTGCTTGTCCATCGCTATATTGCCGTATTCGTCCCTGACGCACGGCCAACAGTCGTATCTCAATACGCCGTGATCGCAGATGGCGGTCGCTGCGTCCTCCGGGTAGCATCCCTTATCCTCGTTGAGCCAGCCGCGAGCGAACCGCGCCCAGTTATAGACGTACCAAGGCGAGTAAAACAGCGGCTTGCCGACAGGGATGATGCCGAGCCTGGCCGCATCATTGGCCATCAGCTCGCAATCGGCTACTCCAACGCACATACCGCGCCCGTCCTGATTGAACGGCCAGGGATTGTACTGCGCCCAACTGCCCACACGAGGCCGGGTGACAGCCTTCGGGACATAGAACCGCACCAGCTCGTCGGGCTTGCGTTTGTCTTTGAGTGCGCCTGTCGGATGCTGCACGTTATCCCCTCTTCTCACTGCCCGGCCACTTGGTGCCCTGAGGGTTCTTCGCCGCGTCGTATGCCTTCTGTCTGTACTCTAGTCTCAGGATTTTGCTCTTCGTCTTCATGCACCGCTCCTGGAGATTATTTCGCGTGGAATAAAAAAGGCCCGCGAGGTGCGAGCCCTGTGTTGCTGGTATGGTGGAGAGGATTCGAACCCCTCAATTCTCCGACTTGGCGCATTCTCTAGGGAGCGACCCTAGGAAGAGACGTTGCTCGAAGCGTTTTGCCTTTAAACTACACCGCATAAACGCAAAGTCCCCGCCTGTTGGCAGGGACAACTTCGGAGATTACGAGATTATAAAGCCCGCAACGGGAATTGTCAAGCCCTCACTCCTGCCGTTTTTAAACTCGACCCAGCCGGTTGCGCATAACCTTGCCCCAGTTCCGGTACCGGACGTCGCCCCTGTACGGCGGGTTGTCCTTGCAGTTGCCGCAGATAACGCCGTCCTTCACCGGGTAGGCTATCTTCTCAGTGTACGCCGCGCCGATCCTGATGCCGCAGATACGACAAGTGACGACGGGCTCCGGTAGCTGCTCCGTCACCGCACCACCGCCAGCACCTTCTCAACGATGTCCTTCTCTCCCTGCTCGATGATGTCCAGCGCGTTCAGCGCGTCCTCAGCGGCTCCGAGCTTCTGCTTTAACTCTTTCACCTCGGACTGCTTTACCTTCAGCTTTTCCTCGACCAATTCCTTGTACCGCGTCAGTACCGGGCGCGCGGATTTAGCCTTTATCTCTCCGCGGCTCAGCCTGGCCATCTGTGACATGATGTTGCCCTGCTTGTTGTTATATCTCTGCTGGTGTTTGTGGCCGTTGCGCTTTACCTCCGGCGCTGCGGGCGGGACCGGCGCCGTTGCGGGAGTTGCAGCTTTCTTTGGTTTGGGGGAAGTTGGTTGATATGAATACACGGTGGTCAAGCTAACACCCATCTCCATGGCGACACACGCCGGCGCGGCGCCGGACGACAGCAACCTGCGGAGCCTGTCTTTTTCCCCGTCAGTGAGCCGCTTCCCTTTTTGCGGACATGCTCCTTTTTTCAGGCTCTTCTCGGCGATTTGCATGGCCTTCTCCAGTGTTTCAGGGCTCACCGGAGACGAATTCATTATGGCTGCTGTATGTGAGAGTGTCTTTGCCACGTGCCCGAGGGTGGACATCGCGCCTTCGAACACGCGCTGCTGGTCGCAGTAGCGGCACATGCCCAGCCGGCAGTTGTCCGGCCTCGGCGTGTAGTTCCAGACATGCTCTCCTGTGGGCGACTTCGTGCATTTGTCCATATCTGCAATTACCATTATCGTCCTCCCTCCAGTTGCTTTCTTAGCTCTGCATCACATTGAGGGCAAGCCCATCGTCTACGGTATCCCGTTCCCGACTCTCTTACTATTGGGTGCTCTGTGCATCGTTCGCTCAGCCAGCCCAGCAGCTTGAGACATTGGGCTTTGTGCATCTTGTCGTACATAAGCCCCTCACTAAAAAGTTCTTCGTGTGTAGCGTTTTGTATAAGGTCAAGTATCTCTGTGGTTGTCAACAGTACATCTTCAATCATTTTGACCCCTTTCCTGCCGGTATCCGGCTGTCGTACCTGTGCATCTCCCAGTAAACACTCTTGATCATCTCCGCCGTGCGCTGCGGCATGCGGTCGATGCAGTTGTCCAGCATGCGTTCGATCCGCGCCGTAACGTACTCCCTGTGCGTGCGCTGCCGCCTGGCCACCTCAGAAAGCTTTATCCCCTGCTCGTATATCTGCCTGAACATCATGACGGCGTAAGTGTCCCGTGCGTGCAGCAGTGTTATTTGTATGCTGAGCCGCAGGAAGTCAACACCGAGCGGGCACGTGGGGTCGGCGCTGTGGCAGCTGACCTCTGGCGTAGACGAGGGGAAGCAGTCTCGCATGGCCGGGTCGTACGAGTCCTTGATGGTCTGCTTGATGTGCCTGCGGTCGAGGTAGCTCAGGTCTTTTGCCATCTACGCGCCTCCCTTTTTCTGTTGGCACCGAATAATCACTACGCACTTGCCGATACATGCAGTCTCACCTTTTGGCGCTTCCCGCATTATGTTAACTATCTCCGGTATAGGCTCGATATCGTCCAGTCGGTGATCAGGCGGGCGGATGTCGGGGAACTTGCGCCAGAGCCGGTCGCGCTGGGCGTCGTTGTGAATAGCGTCCCAAAACTTGATACTCATGACCGTGGCCTCTGAGCGCGTGGTGGTTGATAGTCCTCGCACTTGGAAGGCGGATAGTATCCGACAGCGCAGGACAACGGTTGACCGGACCGACTGCGCAGGTGATTGCAGCCTGCGCAAGACGTACCGGGTGACGACCTGGCCTCGCCTGGTGCGTGTCCTTCGGCCTTGCAGTTATGGAGTATACCGAGGACGTAATCCCATGAAAGGTTGTTGGCCTTACAAGACTCTTTGACAGCCTCAACGATCCACGGTTTCGAGTACTCGTTAATAGTGCCCTTGATAACCTCGTCCTCCGGCAGGTTATCGATCAGGTTCAATTGGCAAATAGTTTTAACGTCGTTAATGTCAGAAAGAGAGACAGAGACCGACACCGACAGGGGGGAGTTATGCACAGGGGGTAAGGGGGTCAGTGTCTCTTTTGTTTCCTTTACTTTACTTTCCTTTACTTTACTTTGTGTACTTTGTGGGGTAGTTTGTTGAGTGGTTAATTCTTCACTAATTCCGTCATTTAGCTTGGTTTCTTGGCGTCTATCTCTCATGTAAATTCTTTTGTCAATTACACTTCCGCGACGTTTTTTGATTCCGTTGCTTGATAATCGTTTCGTTTTTTGAAAAAGTAATTGATCAAACAATCCGATTTTTACCGCCTTTTCCAGTATCTCTTCAAACTTCTTCAGGCTGAGGTGCATGCGCCTGGCATAGATACGGTAAGTGTCCGGGTCCGACACATCGAGTTCGCCGTCCGGTGTTCGATAAATGCGTTCACAGAGCTTGAAATAGACAGCATACCCGTCATTCCCATAGAGTGCTTCAAGAGCCTCGATTTTCTCGTCAGTCGAAGCATCTGTGTCGTGTGGGAAATAGTCCATGCCCT
>Ga0265297_10005960_pt1 | contig 18095 bp, 17 predicted proteins | sample Munlanlwell13791_FD_192502 | JGI IMG/M metagenome (GOLD analysis project Ga0265297, IMG submission 192502) | Leachate microbial communities from a municipal landfill in Southern Ontario, Canada - Leachate well 137-91 | ecosystem: Engineered > Solid waste > Landfill > Unclassified | place...
CCACCTGGCTGGACTGCCGGTCTATCTTTATTGCTTTAGTCCCCGTCAGCACCGTCATGTCGAACACCTTGCGGAAGTAATCCGTCCCGCGGGCGACTAAGTCTCTTTCCCTCACCGCCCCGCTTAAAAAGTAGGGCAGGCCGCAGGTGGCGGTGGAAAGATTTTCTCTCTGTTCGATGATGGTAATTTTTGCCGCCTGGTCCAAACGTCTAGCTCGCGCCGCCGCTTTAGGCCCGCACGCCGTCCCCCCGATGACCACGATTTTTTTCTGTTCAGACATACCGGCACCTCCGTTAACGTCCCTTTAACTTTGAGTGTATCTAACTTGGGAATTTATCGCAAATTACTATTTTCCAAATAAAAAGGGGGAACCTTTCGGTCCCCCCTCTAAGCAAGGCGGTGTCTATTCTACTATTTCTTTTTGGGTTTGTCCAGTGGGATATCGCCCAAATTAATGTCTTTTTCCGTGGTGTCTAGCTTGTCGTATTTCTTCTCGGCGAAGCCTTTAGCCTCAATCGTCAGATTGAAGATTCCGTCCTCTAAATCCTTCAGCCAGAAGTCCCCGAAGGCGTCGGTTTTAGCGGCGTATTTCTTGCCGCCCTTGCCGGTTGCCGTGCAGGTTGCCCCGATGACAACTTCCTTCTCGATGGGGTCATAAACCGTCCCCGCGATGAATTTCTTGGGGATATTGAGGTAATACACCCTCGGCTTCGTTTTGCTCTCGGGTTTAAGCACCTCGGCTTTGGCAATCAGGTCTTTGAACTCCGATTCCTCACCGAACTTTATTGCCTCGGTCGGGCAGGAGTCCGCGCAGCGCGGTATCTTCCACTCCCCGCCGTCTATCAGGTGGGCGCAACCCGTGCACTTCTGCGCCAGGTTCAAGTCCTCGTTGAAGTAGATGGCGCCGTAGGGGCAGGCATCCACGCAGGCTTTACAGCCGTTGCATTTGTCCGCATCAATGATGACCAGCCCGTCGTCGCGCTTGTAGATGGCTTTAATCGGGCAGGCGGGTATACACGGCGCGTTGTCGCAATGCTGGCAAATCAGCGGGACGTAGTGCATCTTAACCTTGGGCACCGTGCCGCAGATATTTTCCTGAAGCTTTAGCCAGAATTGGCCGGTATCCGGCTGGGGTTTGGCAATAGGTGACCAGTCGTTGCCCACGTGTTCATCTTTACAGGCAATCTGACAGCTGTAGCAGCCGTTACAAATTCCAACGTCAATAACAAAAACCTTCATTATTGCATCCCTCCTTCAACCCAGCCATTGAATCTTAAGCCGGATGCCGGGTCATAATCTCGCTTAAAGCAGGCGTCGAAAGACTCGGGGTCTTTAGCGCGCCATTCCTGGTAATCCCTTTCACTAACCTTTTGGACATCCACCAGGTACGATGTCGTTGCCTGTCCGCAGGCGTTCTTGGAAGTCAAGCCGTCAGGCGAGATGGTATTGATGGCGCCGCCCCGGTCAACGTTGTCGATAATCGGGTCGTGCCGCGCGCCGTGATCTACGTAGGCCACGTTGGGGCTCATCCGCTCCCATACGCGCGCCCCGCAGAGCACCACGCCCCTCTCGTTGAATACTTTAACGATGTCCCCGTCCTTGATGCCGCGTTTTTCGGCGTCCTTGGGATTAATCCAGACGGGTTCGTAATTATAACCGTCGCTGCCAAGCACTTTGCAGGTCGGGGTTTCACGCGTCCAGGTAATGTCGTCGCCCTGTGAGTGCGTGCGCCATCGTCCGTGGTTGCTCATGCAGAGCAGCGGGAACATGGCGGCTCTTTCACTGCTAAGGCGCTCGTCGTGTGTCTCGCTTTTTTCAATCCACTTGGGATACGGCGGACGCTCTTTATCGTCCGGGAAGTTCGTCGCCAGCCGCTCGGAGTAGAACTCCAGCAAGCCGCTCGGCGTTTGCAGTGGGTTTTTCTTCGGGTCATCATAAAACTTCCTGAAGCCGGGCGAGTCGGTCTCCCAGTCTTTGGCTACCGGATAGACGAAGCATTTCTTGTCCATGAAGTTTTCCCACGTGGTCATGTCTCCCAGCTCCATCGTGTCGAAGACGTCTTTCTGTAGATCTCTCGTCGTTTTGCCCTCGGAGAATTTTTCGCCCAGACCCAGCTTCTCGGCAATCGCCAAAACGATTTCGTAGTCACTCCGGCTTTCGCCCACTGGCGGGATGGCCTGCTCCTGGATAGTGACGCTCTGGAAGTGCGGCCCCTGCCGCGAGTTAGTTACGATGTCTTCTACTTCCAGCGTAGTATTTGCCGGCAGGATAATGTCGGCGTAAATACATTCATTTTCCAGCCACGGGTGCTGCGCCACGACGAACTCGATTGATTCGTGTTGGAAGGCGTCTATCGTCCAGTTGCCGTGGTTCCAGCAGGTGATGCGGCACGGCGTGTCCGTCCATATCATATGCACCAGTGTGCCGCCTTTTTCCTTCTCGATGGGGTAGGTATATTTCGTAAACTGCTCTTCAGTCTGGCATTCCTGTCCGCCGCTGCCGTAGAAGACTAGCGGAGGCTTAAGAATGGCGTCCTGAATCAGCGTTTTGGGAATCAATTGTTTGCCCCATGCGTCAATGGTCGTCCGGCAGGGGATTCTTAATCTTTCGGTCAGCGCCGGGTTGAAGTATCTTATGCTCTTCAGCCCCTCCGCCCGCGGCATCCCGAAGTACGTTATCTGGCACTGGTGTACGCCGGGTCCGCCCAGCCCCTGCATCCCCAGCAGGACGCACTCGAGCCGGCCGGGTTCGTGCGAGAAAGGTCCTCTGATGAAACCGCCGCCGAAGTAGTGGCATATCGAGGTAACTTTCTTGCCCCACTCCCTCGCCAGCGCTTTAATCGTCCATTCCGGCACACCGCATTTCTTAGAAGCCCATTCCGGCGTCTTGGGTATGCCGTCTTCCTCGCCCATGACGTATTTCTCTACGTAATCAATACCCACCGAGTGGGTCTTGACATAATCTTTTTTCCAGGTGCCTTCTTTAAACCACATATAGATGATGGCTAACTGCAGGGCGGCGTCGGTGTTAGGCAGCACCGGTATCCATTTATCCGCGTGCACCGCCGCGCCGTAGTTGAGTTCCGGGCAGACGTAAATCTGTTTAATGCCGGCCTGCGTCCAGAAGTAACAGACTCTGGTGGCATACTGCCCCGTGAAGCCCCAGGGGGTGGTTTCCGGGTCGCCGCCCCAGAACAAAATCATGTCGCTGTTTTCGGATATATCTTTAATCAGGTTAGCTGCCGGCGACATCATGCCCTGGAAGCCCTGGCCCCAGACGTGCTTCGAGCCCCAGTACCAGCCTTCCCAGCTGTCCGGGTTTCTTACCTGCTGGGTGAAGCCGCCCATCATATCGAGCAGTCTTCCCTGGTGGCCGTGTGGTGTGTGGATCGTCTTGCATTCGCCGTGCCCGTCGCCCTGGATGAGGATTGATAAGGGGCCGTAAAGTTTATGCTGCCGCCTTATTTCACTGGCGATGATGTCGGTTGCTTCGTCCCAGGAAATCCGGCGGTACTTGCTCTTGCCGCGGTTCTGCGGATTCCTCTCGCCGTTGGGGTCCCAATCCACTCTGATTAGCGGGTACTTGATGCGGTTAGGAGAGAAAGTCCTTTTCTTATACGCCAGCGAGAATGTTCCCGGCAGCGCTTTCATTAACGGCTCCAACGTTGCCCCGTTCCTGGTCATTTTCCATGGATTCAGGTGTTTCCTGTCGTACTTCTCGTCGTAATGGAACGGGCGGATTCTTACCGCTTTGCCGTCCTTAACGTCGATGGAGCATTCGCCCCCGCCGCCGAGTAGACCGCCCAGCGCCAGCGATTTATATACTGTTTTGTCTGGCTTTACGTCTACTTTTTTGACTTTTCCATCAGCCATTGCGCTTACTCTCCTTCCGGTTTTTTTGATGATTATGTTTAGCTGTTAATGCCTTTCGGGCGTGTGAAATTGCTGTATTCGTAATTATATCTAGAAAAAATTGGAAAAATTTACGCAGTCCTTTAAAAATTTACACTAGTGCTCTTCTCCTTGTCAAGTTAGAATCCCCTGGGCGCCGGTAATTTTTAGACCAAATTATTGTGATTATTTTGTGATATTTAATGGCATTATTGTTATCTGTTATTTATACTTTCTAGCTAAAATATATAAGGTAGTAGTACTATAGTAGGGTATGTTAGTGAATAAATTAGTTAAAGCTATTCAAGCCGAGGTACAGGAAACCATCGATACCGGCCTGGCTCTGGACAGCACTATCCAGAAGGTGACCTCGTTGATTGGTTTCCGTGACCCCTATACCGCTGACCACCAGCACCGGGTCGGCATCATGGCGGGTTTTATCGGCAAAGAAATTGGTCTAACCGACTGGCAGGCTAAGGGTATCTACATTACCGGCCTGCTCCACGACGTCGGTAAGGCTGCTGTGCCTATGGAGATTTTGAATAAGCCAGATAAACTTACCGACGAAGAATTTACTGTCATTAAAAACCATTCGCAGCTGGGTTATGACCTCCTTAAGGATATTGAGTTTCCCTGGCGTGTTACCGAAGCTATCCTCCAGCACCATGAAAGGTTGGACGGTTCAGGTTACCCCCGCAGGCTTTCCGGCGACCAGATTATTCTGGAAGCTAGGATTTTGGGCGTGGCGGACGTTGTAGATGCCATGTGCTACGCCCGCCCTTATCGTTCGGCGCTCGGCCTCGATGCTGCTATGGATGAAATCAAATCCAAGCGGGGAATTGCTTTTGATGCCCGCATCGTTGACGCTTACCTTAAACTCATGGGCTATCCTGTCCCGGCATCCAAAGAAAAACTCCCGGCGGTCACCGCCTCCGCTTTATAATCACCTCCTCAATTCCACGCTTGATTTGTCTTTTCTACCTATTTAACTCTACCTACGTTGTATATTGTGTAAATGTTGCCTGACTTTAACAATTGCATAATATTTTTTATGGTATAATTGTATATTAGAGGGAATATATGGGTTCCAACTGGAAACGCAATAGCATAATTTATGTCGTCGTACTGGTTGCGGCGGTGCTTCTTTTCACCTTCTTGATGCCCGGCGGCAGCACGCCGGAACAAGTGCCCTTAAGCCAGGTTGTCGCTATGTCCCAGAACAACGAGATTCAAAAAATCACCGTTGACGGCGATTTATTGATTATTGCTACGGTCAGCGGCACAGAAATCGAAACGTATAAAGAAACCGGCACTTCTATCTATGACATCAAAGATTTGAATCTAACAAACGTTGATGTTGAGGTCAAGGGCTCGTCCGGCATTAACTGGGGTTCACTGATACTCAACTTCCTGCCCTTTATTTTGTTAATCTTCCTCTTCTGGCTTATCCTGCGTCAGGCCCGCGGCGCCAACAACCAGGCGATGAGCTTTGGGCGCAGCCGCGCCAGGCTCTTCCCTGCTAACCGCACTTCCGTCACCTTTGCCGATGTCGCCGGTGCGGAAGAAGCCAAACAGGATATGCAGGAGGTCGTTGAATTTCTTAAGTCCAAGGAAAAATTCCACGCCCTCGGCGCCCGCATCCCCAAGGGTGTCTTACTGGTAGGCCCTCCCGGCACAGGTAAAACCCTGATGGCGCGCGCCGTCGCCGGTGAGGCCGATGTTCCTTTCTTCTCCATCAGCGGCTCCGAATTTGTGGAGATGTTCGTTGGCGTTGGCGCTTCCCGCGTCCGCGACCTTTTTGAACAGGCCAAGAAGAATTCCCCCTGTATTATATTTATTGATGAAATTGACGCCGTCGGCCGCCAGCGCGGTACCGGTCTTGGCGGCAGCCACGACGAAAGAGAACAGACGCTTAACCAGATTCTCGTGGAGATGGACGGCTTCGATACCAACACCAGTGTTATCGTTATCGCCGCCACCAACCGCCCCGATATCCTTGACCCCGCCCTCCTCCGCCCCGGCCGTTTCGACCGCCGCGTGGTGCTGGACCTTCCGGATATCGTCGGTAGACTGGCTATCTTAAAAGTGCATACCAACGGTAAACCGCTGGACAACGACGTTGACCTTGAGGTTCTTGCCAAGGGCACCGTTGGCTTTAGCGGCGCTGACCTTGCCAACCTGGTTAACGAGGCGGCTATCATGTCCGCCCGCCGCAATAAGAAAACCATCGGTCTTGACGAGCTTGAAGATTCCGTTGACCGCGTTATCGCCGGGCCAGAACGCAAGAGCCGTAAAATCAGTCAGAAAGAAAAAGAAATTACCGCCTACCATGAGGCCGGTCACGCTTTAGTCGGCAGGATGCTGCCCAACGCCGACCCCATCCACAAGATTTCGATTATAGCCCGCGGCACCATTGGCGGCTATACCAAACAGCTGCCGGCAGAAGACCGCTATCTGCACACCCGCTCTTACATGAAGGACATGCTGGCTTATGCCCTTGGCGGTAGGGCGGCGGAAGAAATTATCTTTGACGAAATTACCGACGGAGCCAAGTCTGACATCGAGCGCGCTACTAAACTGGCTCGCGCCATGGTCACCGACTACGGTATGAGTGAAAAGCTCGGGCCCCGCACCTTCGGGCACAAAGAAGAGATGGTCTTCCTCGGTCGTGAAATTTCCGAGCAGCGCGATTACAGTGAAGAAGTCGCCCGCATGATTGACGAGGAAGTCCAGAGCATCATCGAGACTGCCCATAAGACGGCGCGTACTATTTTAACCAAAAACAAAAAGAAACTGGAGATTTTGGCTCAAGAGCTCATTAACAAAGAAACGCTGGAAGGCAAAGACCTTGAGCAGATCTTTAGCGGCCTCGGTTTAGCTAAACCCACTCCCAAAGTCAAGAGAACCACTATCCCCGCACTGGTTAAGCCGATTGCTGAAGGCGAACAGGTGGTCAAACCGAAGAAAGTCCCCGGCGTGCCCAACCTTGTCCCCAAGCAGACTACCGCCGACTAACTTATCTTTAGAGTATCATGACACAAATTACCGATAAACCCATTTCTCCGGAACTCGTTGTCAGTCAGGCAAAAACCCCCGATAGCGGCTGTGTGGCAACCTATGTTGGCCTTATCCGTGATAATTCACGCGGCAAAGCTGTTCTCTCCGTTGAGTACTCCGACCACGAAGGCAAAGCCGTCGCCGGGCTGGAAAGCATTACGCAGGAAATTAAGCGTAAGTACCCGGTGAACAAAGTGGTTATCCACCACCGTATTGGTAAACTGAATGTCGGGGATATCAATCTGGTCGTGGCTGTAGCCGCCGCCCACCGCACCGAAGCTCTTGCCGCCGTAGCCTACGCCGTTGACCTCTTTAAGGACCGCCTCCCCACCGCCAAAAAAGAAACCTACCTGGACGGCACCATCTACGAAGGCCACCAGTAAAAATAACCCCCTCGTTAGTCTCCCTCTTTAGTAAAGAGGGATAAAGGGAGTTTTTATCAATCCCTATCGTCCCTGTTTTATCACAAAATCCGCCAGGTCGTATAACGCCTTACGGCTCTTGCTATCCGGTATCGTTTCCAGGCTCTTGCAGGCTTTATTATAATATTCCCCGGCTACCTTATAGCACTCGTCTATAATCCCCGATCTCCTCACAATGTCAATCGTCTCCGCCACATATTTGTTATCTCTCTCTTCGACCTTATTCTCGAAGTACCTGGTAACCGGATTGTCTTTAGGATTGCGCTCCACCACCATCATCGCCGGCAGTGTCAGCGTCCCCTGTATCAAATCCGACCCTACCGGTTTCCCCATCGCTTCTTCGGTGCTGGTGAAGTCCAGTATGTCATCCATAATCTGGAAGGCTATACCTAAATTGTCGGCGTAATCCTTCATGGTAGCCACCGCGGATTCCGGCGCTTTGCCCAGCACCGCCCCGCTCTGCGTCGCCAGCGAGAATAATGAGCCGGTTTTCCTGTAAATACGACGGAAATAATCGTCACGTGTTTGCTTAATATTGAACGACCCGCGGAACTGCCCGATTTCTCCGCTGGAGATTATCCCCAGCGTCTGTGAAAAGAGCTTAATCACCCTGGGGTTTTGTGTGTCGGCTACATACTCGCCCGCTTTAGCAAAGAGGAAGTCGCCCATCAGAATCGCTATCTCGTTGCCCCACATGCTGTTAATGGTTGTCTTGCCCCGCCGCGTGTCGGCTTTATCAATGGCGTCGTCATGCACCAACGTTGCCGTGTGCATCAGCTCCACTGATACCGCCATCGGCAGCAGGGTGGTGAGGTCGTAAGTGAATAGCTTGCCGGAGAACAGCGTTAGAGCGGGACGCATCCCCTTGCCCGTTTCCCCCACGATGTAGCTAACCTGTTTGGACAGCCACTCATAGTCTATCCGGCTGATGGACTTAATCGTTTCTTTAACTTTATTTAAATCCTGCTGGATGGGCGAGTAAATCTGTTTAAGTTCCAAGGCGTTTTGTCTCCTCTTCGATGATACTCTCGTCGAGTTTGATAAAGAGGGGTTTCGGCTCTTTGAGTTGCTGCCCCGCCGCCACCGCCTGCGGCTTCCAGCCGCTGTCTTCAATCTTCCCTTCAAATCCCAGATATTCATGCACCTTCTGCGAGCTGAATGGCAGGAAGGGATAAAATATAGTCTTTAGTTGTGCTATTACGTTTATGGCTACATATAATGATGTTGCTGCCGCCTGTTTGTCTTCCTTGATTTTCTTCCACGGGGCTTTTTCGTCAAGGTAGCGGTTCGCCTGCTGCGCTAAAGCCATGGCGCTTTGTATCGCCAGCTTAAAGCTGCATTTTTCTATCGCCTTGCCTACCTTAAACAGATATGCGTCGGCGTCTTTTAAAATAACCTTGTCGGCTTCGTCCAGCGTGCCCGGTTCTGGCACCTTACCCTCAAAGTTACGATAAGTAAACGTTAGCACTCGGTTGACCAAATTGCCGTAGGTCGCCACCAGCTCGTCGTTGTTCCTCCGCACAAATTCGTGCCAGGAAAAGTCGGTGTCGCTGGTCTCCGGCATATTTATAGAGAGGATATATCTTAAAGGGTCGGGGTCGTAACGCGTCAGGTAGTCCGGCACCCACACCGCCCAGTTGCGGCTCTTCGACCCTTTCTTGCTTTCGACAGTTAAAAATTCATTGGCTGGTACGTCGTAGGGCAGGTTCAGCCCACCGTAGCCCAACAGCATCGCCGGCCAGTTCATCGTGTGGAAAACGATGTTGTCCTTGCCGAGGAAGTAGTACGCTTTAGTCTTCCCGTCCTCCCAGAAAGGACGCCACTTGTCTGGGTCGCCTTGGATTTTAGCCCATTCCTTGCTGGCTGAAAGGTAGCCGATGATGTTCTCGAACCACACGTAGAAGCGTTTGTTCTCAAAGCCCGGCTCCGGCACCTTAACCCCCCAGTCAATATCCCGGGTAATCGCCCTGTCGTTAAGCCCCTCCCTTAAAAACCCCAGCGTGAAGTTCTGTACCTGCGGACGCCAGTGCTTTTGCGCACCCACCCATTCCATGAGTTTGTCGTTAAAGGCGCTTAGCTTGAAAAAGAAATGTTCTGTCTCTTTAAATTCCGGCGGCGTGCCGCAGTTGTGGCAGTGCGGATTTTTCAGTTCGGCGGCGTTGAGGGGTTTGCCACACTGTTCGCATTCGTCGCCCCGTGCCCCTTCGTCACCGCAGTGAGGGCAAGTGCCTTCAACGTACCTGTCCGGCAGGAATCTTTGGCACTTGGGGCAATAGGGCTGGGTCGTCTTATCTTTATATATGTAGCCGTGCTCTTTAAGCGTGCGGAACATGTCCTGCGTGACCTCGGCGTGGTTTTCCGTGCCGGTGGTCGTGTAGAGTTCCCAGGTAATTCCCATGCCCTTCCAGACATCCACAAAATCCTTATGATACCTGGCGGCTATTTCGGTAGGGGTTTTGCCTTCTTGTTCGGCTCTAATTGTAATAGGTGTTCCGTGCTGGTCGGAGCCGCTAACCATTAACACCTCGTTGCCCTTCAGCCTGTGATACTTGGCAAAGATGTCCGCCGGTAAGTTTGCCCCTGCCAGGTGTCCTGCGTGCAGCCAGCCGTTAGCGTAAGGCCACGCCACCCCGATGAATATTCTCTCACTCATAATAAGTCTAGAAAAACGTTAGTATTTTTTCGCCTTTCTCTTCTTTAACCTGGGCATAACCTTTTTTCAGGCAGCAGTCAACGCAATAGCGTTTCATGTCGCCTTCCCCGTCCTCTTTCCCGTCCTTTTCGTTAATTGCCAGGTAGCGGTCGGGATAGGGGATGGGTTTCTTGCATTCGTCGCAGTTTATCTCACCCAGCGATACACATCCTCGTCTCATTTATCTTCCCTCCACGATATTTTCCTATTTATTTTAGACTATGGTTTTAGCTTTGTTTATCTTAATCCACGTCTGGTAGAGTTCTTTTTTCTTTAGCCCCGTCTCCCCCGCCACCGCGGCGATAGCCTCTTTCGCTGTAGCCCCGCCGAGGTATAATTCGTTTAGCTGTCTTTCCGCCTCGCCCGTCATATCCGGTTTCTCTTTAGCCCCCCGCCCCTCTATTACCAGCGTGAATTCCCCGCGCGGATTAGTAAAGTGCTTAATCGCTTCACTTACCGCGCCCCGGAATATTTCCTCGTGTATTTTCGTCATTTCCCGGCAGACGGCTATCCGCCGGTCTCCGAGTGTTCCCAAAATGTCTTCCAGCGCCGCTGATATACGATGCGGCGCCTCCAGTGCCATAATCGTCCCCGCCTCATCCTTTATCCCCTCCAGCGCTTTACGCCGCGCCGACGCTTTAGGCGGCAGGAACCCGATGAACGTGAACCTGTCCGTCGGTAGTCCGCTGACTGCTAAGGCCGTCGTTATCGCCGACGCCCCCGGTATCGCCACTACCGTTATGCCTTTTTTACTCGCCGCGGCGATTAGTTCGTACCCCGGGTCGCTTATCCCCGGCATCCCCGCCTCCGATACCAGCGCTATGTCCTTGTCCTTTAACTGCTCGAGCACGTAATCCAGTTTAGTCAGTTTGTTATGCTCGTAATAGCTGGTCATCGGTGTCTTGATGTCGTAGGCGCTTAAGAGTTTTCTGGTTTTGCGCGTGTCTTCCGCTGCGATTAACTTGACCTCGCGCAGCACTCTAATTGCCCGTTGGGAAATATCTTCGAGATTGCCGATGGGGGTGGCGACGACGTACAGAGTAGGCATTTTCCGCATCATCCTCAACCTGAATATTATAAGATGATACATATGTTCGTGTCTAGCTTGACATTAGAAAACCAAGTTAGCAAGGGAGTGCGCAGCGAGGGGAGGCGCAGCCCCCATCTTAAAATCAACTCCAAAATTGTGACTTTTTCTCTCAAATACCACTTGTATTTCTTTGAAAAACTTTGTTATAATAAAGAGCACATACATATGTGCAGCATAAAAGCCACACCAAAGTTCAAACAGCTCAAACAGTCCTACGGCTTTGATGACGTAGCTATCGTTCCAGGCGACGTCACCATCAACCCCGATCAGACCAACACGGACTTTAAAATCGGTGATTTTACCTTCTCCATCCCCTTTATGGCATCCGCCATGGACTCCGTTGTAGACGTTAAATTGGCCATCCAGTTAAACAAATTGGGTGGCCTCGGTGTTTTAAACCTCGATGGCATCCAGGCGCGTTACACCAACCCCGACGAAATTTTAGAAGAACTCGCCAAAACCTCCGATGCCAACGTTACCGCCCTCCTCCAGAAAATTTACAGGGAGCCGATTAAAGACAACCTCGTTGGCGATAGGGTCAGCCAGATTAAAAAAGCCGGCGCCATCGCCGCCATATCTTTAGTCCCCGCCAACACCAAACGACTCGCCCCCATCGTTCAGGAAGCCGGCGGCGATATTTTAGTTATCCAGTCCACCGTCACCTCCGCCCGGCACATCTCCAAGAGTTATCGCGGGCTTATTTTTTCGGAACTCTGCAAACAAACCAAGATGCCTATCGTCGTCGGCAACTGCGTCAGCTATACCGCCTGTCTGGAATTAATGCAGACGGGCATCGCCGGCGTTCTGGTCGGTGTTGGGCCTGGCGCCGCCTGCACCTCCCGCGAGGTTTTAGGTATCGGCGTCCCCCAGATTACCGCCACTATCGATTGCGCGGCGGCACGCAATACATTTGAAAAAGAAACCGGGCGCTATATCCCGATTATCACCGACGGCGGTCTTCGTAAGGGCGGCGATATCTGTAAGTCTTTTGCCGCCGGCACCGACGCTGTGATGATTGGCTCGCCCTTTGCCCAGACCAAGGAAGCCCCCGGCCGCGGTTACCATTGGGGCATGTCCCATCCCCACCCTGCCCTCCCGCGCGGCACGCGTATTAAGGTCGGCACCACCACCACGCTGGAAAAATTGCTCTTTGGCCCCACCTCCGTCGTCCACGGCACCGAGAATTTTGTCGGCGCTTTAAGGACGGCGATGGGTTTCTGCGGCGCGGCGAACATTAGAGAAATGCATAACGCCGATATGGTTATCGCTCCCGCCCTCTCCACCGAAGGCAAGTTCTACCAGATGACCCAGAAAGTCTAGTTCACTTCTCCAACACAATAAATAAAAACGCTGGCCTTTCCATCAGTCTTTCATAAGTGCGCGGGTCTAGTTCCTTACACTTTTTATTCGGCAGCGGTTCATCTATACTGATTACCTTAAACTCTGATTCTAAAATAGGACGCAGTATTTCATTAATTGGCCGTTTGTAATAACGTACAGTAAAGGGATGCGGCCCGTTTTGACCCCACACCTCCTCCACCATCTTGAAATCAAAATAGTCATCCGATTCTAAATGATTAAAGGTAGCCAGCGGATGATGAGTAGAAATGATTACTCGCCCGCCCTTTTTCACAACCCGGTAAAGCTCCGCCAGCAAAGGCTTCCAGTCTTTGATATAGTGCAGCACCAGCGACGCTATTACGCAGTCGTAGCAGTTCGTTTTTAAAAAAGGCATCGGTTGCGCCAAATCCGCGCGGTGTATCTCCAACCCCTCCGATTTTACACTTGCCGCCAGCTTATCCAGCATTTTTTGGCTGATGTCCACTGCCATTACCTTCGCTCCCTGTTTCAAGGCGTACTCGCTGAAGTACCCCGATGCGCAACCCAAATCTAGCACATTCTTTCCATTCAGGTTCGGCAGCCGCTCTATCATCGCCGGTCTCTCGTACAGGTTGTTCCAGGAAAGAGGCCGCTCCACATGCTCAAGGTAATCGTCGGTATTCAGATTATCGTAGCTGGTCAGCTCAAAATCCTCGGGCATACCTTCTCCTTTTTAAAGACAGCAATCTGGCATTATATCTCTTTTCGTAAACACTGTAAAGCCCAATCTTCATCCCTCCTTAGTAAGGAGGGACAGGAGGGAGAATTTTTTAACTCTTTGACACTTTCCCCGCATATGACTATCATTAACTCAAATACACTGTGAGGATATACGCCTATGTCTGAAACCAACTACGAACAATACCTTGTCCGTCGGCCAATTTATGAAGCCTTCGGCGGCACTAAAAACCGCCAGAGCCCCACGATGACTATCATGAGCAATAAGCAGGTGCCGGGCTGCAACTACTACATGGAGCCCGGTTGGATTTACGGCATCCCCGACCCCAATCCATCCCTCCACGAGCACGTCCATGACTTCGATGAAATTGTGATGCACATCGGCGGCGATTACCGTCAGCCGCAGGTTTTGGGCGGCACAGTCGAGTTCTACGTCGGCGGCCAGCCGATTGTCTTTAACACCTCTACCACCTTCTACCTCCCCAAGGGCACGCCGCATGGCCCGGTCATATGGCGCGACTTTCAATTCCCTCACCTCCAGATGGCTATCATGTGCGGTACCGGTAGCGCCGGCGAGGCTTGGGAATCCAGCGGTATCCACGATACCAAGCATGCCCTCCCCAAAAAGACCAGGGACTTTGATTACGAACAGTACGCCGTACGCAGTCCCCTGCGTGAAACCGAGGGTGATTTTAGCGCTGGGCGCACCAGCCCCTCGTTAACTTACTTGAGCAACGCGCAGATTCCCGGCGTTAAGTACTACATCGAATACGGTTGGATGTACGGCATGCCTGTCTTTTCCGGCGAGCGCAAGGGTGTGCCCAAGATGGTGCACGATAACTTCGATGAGATTATTCTCCACCTTGGCGGCGACCCGGAAAACCCTGAAGACCTCGGCGCTGACGTTGAATTTTATATCGGCGGTCAGCCCTTCACCTTCGATACCACCAGCGCCGTGTATATCCCGCGCGGTTTAAAGCACGGGCCTTTGCGCACCACACAGTTCCGCAAACCTCATATCGTCATGGGTATCATGTGCGGCATTGGGACGGTGCAGGAATATCTGGATAGCTTATAGACGGCTTATTCGTCGTCTTCTTCATCGGGAGTTTCTATGGTTTCTCCACCGACGCGTGGCAGCGATACGCCGCCTCTTTCTCGCTTTTTAGTTGAACGCGTCGGCAGTTTCCCGATTGTCTTCTTTAGCTCTTTGAGATTATCCCCCTCCGCCATCACCCCGTCTATCTCCGCGTCTAAAAGGGCCTTAAGCTCCGCCTCCCCGATATTTTCCGGTACAGGCGCTATCAGCGGCTTGGATATAAAGTTCGCCAGGTGGCGGTAAACCATCAGACGGTGCATCGTTAAACATTCATCGTTATCCAGTGTGTCGGTTACTATAACCGCGTCCACGGGCAGGTCGTTAACCGCCCTTAACAGCCCGTCGTCCATAGACGATTCTACTTCCAGCACTTTCCCGATTTTCTCATTCTGTGGTAGGTCGTTTACTTTAACGGTCGGGGAAAACACGATGAAGTCGCAACCCGCCTTGACCAGTGCCATCATATCCACGTCTTCTTCAATGTAAATACCCCATGGTATATCCCCCAGCGCTTTGGCCGTTTTCTGGATATCCTCAACGTTTTCGTCTTTTCCTGTGTATATCAGCACGGCGTCAGCTCCGGTGTCTATCTTCGCCGTTATGGCGCCGTCCGCCTTAAGTCGTCCCAACAGCAGTATTTTCCCGCCGCTTTCTTCCTCTTTCGAGGTGCGGAATCCCATCGGCGCTGGTGTCCCCTGCGCAAGTTTCTTTAGCTTTTCAATCAGTTTACTCATCTTTACCCCTATCTAAAGTCATTATAAGCGTAATATTTTCTTAAATACAACCGGACCTCCTTTACCCCCACCGCCCCAAGCTGGTATAATCCTTCCAGAAAATGTTAAGATACGTTTCATATTTCAAGGGCTTAAGTGAAACCGACCTCGCCGCGGTGAATAACCACGTCTTTGAGAAAAAAGCCGCCCGCGGCGATATCATTGTCTTTGAAAGCGAGCCGTCCGACGCTATTTACTACGTTAATGAAGGCGTGGTTAAAGCTTATAAAACCTCCGCCGATGGCAAGGAGCAGATTCTCCGTATCATCCGCCCCGGCGATACCTTTAACGACGTCCCCATTTTAGGAGGTGTCAATCTGGCCACCGCCGAAGCAATGAGCCCCGTCGTGCTTTATGGCATCAAGAAAAAAGACGTCGAAGCCATGACACATGACTACCCCCAGATAGCAAAAAATATCATTAGAGTGCTCTCCCAGCGCGTCGAGGAGATGGTTGACCTCATTGAAGACTTTTCCTTCCGCCGCGTTAACGGCAGGGTCGCCAAGATACTGTTGGAAAACGCCGGAAACGGCGGTAAACCCCGCCTGACCCAGCAGGAAATGGCCGCCATGATAGGCACGGCGCGGGAGATGGTTGGTCGTTCCTTTAAAAGCCTGGAGGCCGAAGGCGCTATCAGGCTGGAACATTCGCGTATTGTAATCGCCAATCGGGCGGTTCTCTTAAAAATAGCCGGTTTAAGCGAATGAGATAAAGGTCGCATACTTTTAACAGCCGGCGCAAATACAATTAAGTGATGGAGAATAAACATATGTCTGGACTACCGATTATTGACCAGAGTAAATGCAACTGCTGTGGATTATGTGTAACCATCTGCACCCGCGGCGCTTTAAAGATAGAGGGTAACGTAGTGAAAGCCATACCGGTTGAAGACCCTGACTGGTGCACCATGTGTGAGATTGTTTGTCCTAACGGCGCCATCACCTGCCCGTTTGAAATTATCATTGACGAAGACGGTAACGAATAGTCTTTTCACCACCCCTCCCTTTCCCCCCGCCCCAATAGCCCCTTTTTCACCTTTTCTTAATAATATCTTCACATCTTTACGCTATCATTTCTGTATAAGATAAAAGTCACATACAGCCGTGCTTGATTCGCCGTATAATTTTCTTGAAATGGTTAAAAAGGGGGTGCGGGATGAGAAAGCAAACTAAAGAAAAAATCGTCCAGAAACTGGAAAACAAAGAATGCCATCACTTCTGGATTATCGAAGAAGCCAACGGACCCAGCAGCTTTGGCACCTGCAAATATTGCGGTGAGAGGAAGGAATTCCTTAACGCCTTCCCGACCTTTAACCCCTTGAAAAAGAACGCTGCTATCTTTAAGTTGCCTAAGCTGGCCGAGGTCCCGGTAGAAAAATCCGCTAATCCCAGGACGGCGAGGTAACATTATGGATGTAAAAGTTTATTCTACACCTACTTGAGGCTACTGCTATCAAGTCAAGAGTTTTCTTGGCCAACTTGGTGTCGCTTACAAAGAATTTGACGTTTCCCGCGATGAAGCGGCCGCAGATGAAATGGTCAAACTAACCGGCCAGATGGGCGTGCCCGTTACCGTTATTGACGGACAAGCCGTTGTCGGCTTTGACCGCATTAAACTCCGCGAGTTGCTGTCTGCGGCGCCCAAGGAATCCGCGGTGCACTTTGGACTTAAAATCGCCGACGCCTCCAGCGCCGCCCCCAAGATGGGCGTTAACCCCTCCCCCGGCGCTATTATCGGTGATGTCGCCCCGGGCTTGTTAGGGGAAAAAGCCGGGCTTCAAACCAACGATATCGTCACCGAAATCAGTGGCAGGAAAGTCACATCCGCCGCCGATATGCAAGGCGTTTTATCTTCCCTCAAATCCGGCGATATCGTTACTATCCTCTTCCTCCGCGAAGGCAAGACCCGAAAATCGGAAATCATAATATAAAGACACACTATAGCCTTAGTTAAAAAAGGGGGCTTTTGCCCCCTTCCTTTTTCTCCTCCTCCTATCCGTCATTCCCGCGAAGGCGGGAATCCATTTACCACTTTATTACAATTTTTGGGTATTGACGTTCATCATTCATAACTACAAACTACTAATTACCAACTGCTTACTACACCCCCTTCCCCTTTTGGTGTAAACTATAAGTATCATGGTTGTTAAAGAGAAAACCGGGGTAAAAAACGTCGCCGTCCTTGGCTCCACCGGCTCTATCGGACGCCAGACGCTCGATGTTATCCGCCAACTCCCCGCATATTTAAATGTTGTGGGATTAGCCGCCGGCAGTAACCATAGCGCCTTATTTAGCCAGATTCAAGAATTCAGGCCAGAATATTTCTCTTATGCTGGTTATGAAAGCGCCGGCCATAGCTTGAAGTCTTTCACCCGCCCCAAGTACCTCCCCCTGGAAGAGTTAGCCGCCCATCCCGCTGTTGATATCGTGGTTATTGCCACATCCAGCACGGCGGCGCTCGACGCTGTTTTAGCTGCTGTAAAAGCAGGCAAGACCGTCGCTTTAGCTAATAAGGAATCACTTGTTTCGGCCGGCGAGATTATCACCGCCGCCGTAAAAAAATATAAAGCCCGTCTCCACCCCATTGACAGCGAGCACAGCGCTATCTGGCAGTGCCTTAACGGTGAAAAACAGCTGCCCCGCCGTATTATCCTTACCGCCTCCGGCGGCCCCTTCCTCAATTACTTCACCGAGCGGATGGCGGACATTACACCCGCTATGGCTTTAGCCCACCCCTCCTGGAAAATGGGGCAGAAGGTCACTGTTGACTCTGCCACCCTGATGAACAAGGGGCTGGAAATTATGGAAGCCCGCTGGCTCTTTAACGTGCCTGTTACCGATATTCGCGCGCTTATCCACCCCCAGAGTATTATCCACTCTATGGTTGAGTTCCCCGACGGCGCGGTCAAAGCCCAGCTAAGCCTCCCCGATATGCGCCTGCCCATCCAGTACGCTTTAACCTACCCCGACCGCCTCCCTAATGATACCTTGCCATCTTTTGACTGGGCGGACTTC
>Ga0265297_10005961_pt1 | contig 18089 bp, 13 predicted proteins | sample Munlanlwell13791_FD_192502 | JGI IMG/M metagenome (GOLD analysis project Ga0265297, IMG submission 192502) | Leachate microbial communities from a municipal landfill in Southern Ontario, Canada - Leachate well 137-91 | ecosystem: Engineered > Solid waste > Landfill > Unclassified | place...
TGGTCCATCGTTCCAGCGCCGCCGCTGGCGATTACCGGTATGGGGACCATTTCGGCTATTTGGCGGGTAAGTTCAAGATCAAAGCCTTTGCCGGTGCCCTCCCGGTCGATAGAGGTGACCATTAATTCCCCCGCCCCCAATTCCACCGCCCGGAGAGCCCATTCGTAGGCATTGATGCCGGTCTTCTCCCGGCCGTAATCAGTGTAGGCTTCATAAGCGCCATTTGATTTTTTAATGGCTTCAATTGAAACGACAATGGTGGAAGACCCGAAAGCGCGGGAGGCTTCCCGAATTAATTCAGGCCGGTTGATGGCGGCGGTGTTAATGGCCACCTTATCGGCCCCGGCCCGCAATACGGTCCGGATATCTTCTACGCTGCGCAACCCTCCTCCCACGGTGAGGGGAATAAATATTTCCCGGGCGGTCTTTTCGATGATATGGAGTAGGCTATTGCGCCCGTACAGGCTGGCCACCGCATCCATATAAAACAGCTCGTCAGTCCCGGATTCGTAATAGTAACGAGCAAATTGCTCAGGCTTGCCTAAGACTCGCAGCCCTTCCAGATGAATCCCCTTCACCAGATTAGGGCCTTTGATGTCTAATCTGGCGATAAGCCGAATATTCAAGGTTCAGCCTTCAACATGCTTAATCCGAAGTCCCCCGCCCACCCGGATACCACTGGCCGAACGGGCGTAAGCGCCCACGTAAGCATAACCCTCCCCAAGGCAACCATTGTCCAAAACTGGGCCGCTATGAATGAGGATGTTGGCCCTTAATCTGGCGCGGGCATTGACGATGCTATTGGGGAAGAGCATACGGCTGGGGCCGACAACAACCGAGGGCAAGCAAAAGCCATCTGGATAGAGACTATCACAAAGCGTCGCTAACCGTTTCCATTTTTTAAATGGTAGCACAATGCCGTCCGGCATGCAATCGAATATCAAAGGTTGTCGGTTATTAGGTCCCGCGGGAAAAGCAAAGCCCAGAGAGTTGGACGTTCTTTGGGCAGTAGTTTATGACGGATGGGAGAGTTCCAGAAGTTCCCAGGCCACCTTGCTCTTGCCAGGCATGACTGTCAACCAGATGGCCGAAAATTTTCTCAGCGTGAATTTAGTGATTGCCCATGAGCGTGTTACAATGCCTCCTAGCCCCATAACTCGTTTCATTGTTTATGTTTTCGCCTACAGGATTATAACCTTGATAGTCTGTTTGGAGCTGTTGTGGTTAATATCCTATTTTCACCGGGATAGCAGTGGAGGCAAACCTGAATTCATCTGACATTTCTGCAGAGTCCGTCTATCACGCCACGGATAGGGCTGCCATTTTCCTAAAGCTATGACTTTGCTCCAGCAGTTGCTCGTAAGAACCTTGCGCTACCACTTTGCCATGAGCCAGCTCTATGATTTGATCACAGCGCTGCACAGTAGTGAGTCTGTGCGCTATTATCAAAATAGTTAAATCCCGGTTCAGGCTTTCTATGGATTCCATGACTGCCTGTTCAGTCGCATTATCAAGGGAGCTCGTGGCTTCGTCGAATATGAGCACTGATGCCTGTTTATACAACGCTCGAGCTATCCCAATTCGCTGACGCTGACCACCGGACAGCCGAATACCTCGTTCACCGACCAATTCGTTGTAACCCTTGCTACGGCTTTCAATAAAATTGTCGATCTGTGCCTGCCTAGCAGCTTCCCGAACTAAGTTCATATCAATCTCATTCCTTGGAACCCCAATAGCTATGTTTTCTGCAATAGTGGTATCTGCCAGAAATATACTTTGCGGCACATGAGCAATTGCACGCTGCCAGGAGCGGCGTCGCTCCCCAAGAATTGACTGACCATCCACCAGTATTTGGCCCTCTGTTGGTTCCAGAAGGGCCATAAGTAAATCCAGCGTTGTGCTCTTTCCACTTCCTGTGCTTCCTACAAAACCCACTCTTGCGCCCTTTGGTATGGTCAAGTCAAGGCAGAACCAAGGGCCGTCGTTTGAATAGCGAAAGCGAACTGACTCAAAAGATATTGCGTCTCTGAATTCTAGCGGTTCCGGGGCTGGCGTAGTGGCTTCAGGAGGCAACGGCTGATCAAGAAGGTCGATCGCCTCGGCTAAAGAATCTTGACAGCCCGCAATTGCGACCCAAGCGACATATATCTGCTGAAGGGCAGGCAACAGGCGCTGCGCTCCCAGCGCAAGCGCTCCCAGAACCGGCAGGGCGGTTGCGACTCCCCCTGCTTGCCTACTAAGACCATAAGCCAATCCTGCTATTAACACCATTCCTATGGCTTCCATAGCAAACCGAGGGCTAAATGCAATGAACGTGTTGCTCCCGGTGGCCCTGCGATAAGGTATATCGGCATTCTTATAGGTTTCGCAGTATATGGGCTGTGTCCCATTTAGTAACACATCACGTATACCGCCGAGCCCCTCTTGAAGGGCTTTAACCACTTGTGTGCTTTCACGAGCGATTTTTTGGCTGTTAATCTCTAATTGTCGGCGGGTGGCCCAAGTAATTAAACCGTAACTGACCCCAAAAACCAGAGCGGCTATTGAAACCGTGCCTGGATCAACAGCCAAAAGGGCCATCATAAGAGCGATAAGAAGCGCAATTGAACTCACCAATGTCAAAAGAGATTGAATCACACTAACTGCGCTGTATGTTTTGTTCGTAATGCCGCTGATCACAGAACTGGTGTTACGTGCTACATGAACTTTATAGGGTTGATACAAGGTACGTCGATAAACCTCAATGCTGAGGTCCGCGCCAATAGCGTTCGAAAGCCGAGTATTTGACCAAATGAGGAGCACACGTATTCCGCCGGCAGCAACCGCAGCAATCGCGAAAGCAATCACAACAGGTAGGACAAGCTGATCAGGCGAAGTTATCCCAACTATATCAGCTACGGATCTTACTACACGATGATTGAATACCTTATCAGGAGCAGTCAAAACGCCTATGAACGGCAGGACAGCGCCGAGGCTGATCATTTCTGAAAAAGCGCTGGCCAGCATTAGGATTAGTAACAGTCCGAGTTGCCTTTGGCGGCGCTTTGTGAGGTGGGCCCACAACCGAATCAGCAATGATGGTAAGGCAGGTTGAGATTCGAGGGTTTTACTTTCTGTAGTCATTAATGAATGTTTGATAATTACATGGGGGGAAAAGCCAACCCAGAGAACAGCCTAAAGCTTATGAATATCGAGGTTCCTGCCAAGTCAATGCAATTTTATAATTGAATCATTTCAAACGTTGTTTAAGAAATATATTCCCTTTCTCGGAATTTGTCAATTATTTTAGTCCATCTCCACGAGCATTGTCTCCATCCGGCCCAAGTCCAGCACAAGGTCGGGTCAAAACTTTGACCTGCCGATTGACCAGGCGGGCAGGTCCACCTCCAACCGCAGGGCCATGCAGGAGGCCACGAGCTTGCGTATGGAAGTATTATCTCGCCAATATTAGAGGCATCGCACTTCCAGGATGGATTTCTGTCCCCGAAAGGTCAGCCCTACCCGCCACATCCTTTTATACCCCTGCGTCACCTTCCCCGCAGGTACATTGGTGTTGGTGGCCAAGACGCTCTTCCCCGTTTAAATCAAGCCGCCGGTTCTACCGCGGCTTCATCGACGCTATCATTTCTCTGGCAGTTTAATTGATGGGATATTGCGGTGCATTGACCCACCCACTGGAATATCATGACTTTTTGACAGGTTAGGATCCATCCACTCTAACAGATTCTCAGAAGTTCTCCGGCCTTTTATGATTAACTACCGGGACGGAAATGTTTATAAATTAAAATATATTTCAACTAGACATTTCATTTCTAAATATGGCCGTTATTTCATCAGGGCTTCGTTTCATATGTTTCCTTTCGTTTGGATCAATAGTATAAAACCTTTTCGTTCTCAATATTGAATGAAGCTTTTCTGAAACATCAATATCCGATTCATAATATGTTACAAATTTACCGTAATAATCAGCAGCCGTATTTCTCAGATGAATTTTATTCCAAATCAATGTTTGACAAGGAACATTCATATTTATCGCTTCCCACATAGATGATGACGGTGAATCTAACAAACAAAACATAGCATCTCTTAATTCATCTACTAATGGTTTACGTGATATTCTAATATTTTTAAAATGACTTGTTATGTATTCCGGAACTGGAAAATGATAGTCGTGCTGGTAATGTGGTAAACATTTATATACTACATCATCAATATCGTCCTGATGATTTAACACTTGAAGAATACGAATTTGTATTCTATAGAATAATGGTCGCGGAATCAAATCCATATCAAATGACGAACGGGGGTCAAATAAACCTGGGACATATACTAGTTTGTTCTTAGTCTTGCGCTTCCGGTAATATTTGTTCAGCCTGACACCATCGTATTCACACCGAACTTGAATATTTGCCAGCACTGCCCTGGTTTTCATATATTCTGCAATTTCCTTATATTCTGATAAATATAGATTTACTGGTTTTAGTTCAATATTTCTATAAACAGTCATATCAAACATACCATCACCATGCTCTTTCATAACTTTTACGATTTTATTATTCCAGCATAAAGCCATTTGAAATGGCAGCATATTTTCATGTAGATTCGAGAAGAATACAAAACGAGGGTTCAATTTACGTAGGTAAACTTCGGACCGCAAGGCGCAATAATTAACCAGCGGTACTTTTTTTATATATCGCTGCAGAGTAGCCTCTACTATAAATTTAACATCGAAACCAAATAACTTATTCAGGCCATGAATTTCATTCTGAAGCTTGCCTAATATCTCAACACATGGTATTTCCTGGTGTTCCTCATTAGGTTCGTTATTTGTAACATAAGCTTCGATCTCAGGATCATTAATGACATGGGTGAAAAATTGAGAATAGTAATAAATACCCCAATCATGCTGCAAAAAAAGGGCCTTCTCATCAATTTTATTAACTTTAGTTTCCCGAATTGCGATTTTTAAATTATAATATAATCTCAATTTTTTAATTAAGTTTATTACAGTTTGGAATATAATATTTCTTCTGGATTTTAAATATTCACCCCGCCTGGCTTCTATTGAATGAAATATAAATCTAATATCGTCTTTTTTAGCGATTGACTCTAAAATAATCTTATATATAGTATCCGAAAACCTGGCAGTAATAAGTTCTGAGCTATCATAATTTATCTTTTGAGATAATAACCTTATTTCAGTAGGCCTTATTTTATGTATTATATTATTAAATATAATACAATTATGTGCTATAGTATCGAAAGTTTGCCTTATCCCATTAGCAAAAGCGTTAAAAGGACCATAATTCCTTATTTTAGGATTTCCATATATCTGAGATACAATTTTATCAGCCTTATCTAATAATTGCTGAAATATCTGCCAAATCTTCTCCTTGTTGTTCGAACAAAATCTGTAATCAATAAATTCTTCTATTTTAATATAATTTAGTTCATTTTTTAAGACATCTCTCATAGCGACACAATTCAATGGAACGATAATGCAATTCCTCAATTCATCGTCAGCTAATATTTCGCGATTTAATAAAATCAGTTTTTTCATGATATTTTAGTCTGAATGATAATTGTGTTCTTGATACATTTCAGATAATCTTTTATATAAACCCCTAATCTCTCCTAAACCAATCAAATTCGCCTCCACCGCAAATAATTCAATTTTTTGCAAAACACTAGAATTCATTGCAAAACCTAATCCCGGCTTAACTTGAATCAGTCAAGGAAGGATAAGCGGGGCAAAAATTACCCCTCTTTACTACAAGGGGGTATGGGCGGGATTAAATAACCGCCTGATAATCCTCCTAAATCATCTTTTAGAAACGGGAGACTTAAAACCTCCCGGCTTAATTTCTTTCTGACTGAGACATATTTGAAGCCTAAGATAATTTTGAAATGGGTTCTACTAATATCAGGTTTTTAAGTTGATTTCCCATTATGTAACCACTGCCGATAATAATTTGTTGCTGGAGTATCCCATTGAATATATTTTCCATAGGCTCTATCTATATCTTTGTCCTTCAAAAGTTGCTTAACATGCGTAAATTTATTGACGCTCTCACCACCGTTCCCAAGTTTGGCATAAATATATCCTTGAATTAATAAAGCAATCACATGGAAGTTATATTGCTTAAATATCCTGATATATTTTTCCAGGGCCCTTTCAAGGGCTTGGGTGTCGCCAAAGAGTAGTCTGTTTTCCAAGAAATTCACCCGCATATTAGCGTCATATTGAATATCTTTGAGATCATCAGAACTAAGCTGATCAGTTTCTAAATTAGCCTCCATGTATTTCAATCCTATTATAAAATCAGGATTATGTATTAAATATCCTTTCTCAACAGCTAAATCATAATATTTAGTTCCTGGAAAGGGAGTTGCGATAGAAAAGGTACATGAATCTACCTGCATTTCACGAGCAAAATCTACAGTCATTTTAATTTCTTCCTGAGTCTCACCAGGATTACCTATCACAAAATAACACTGAATTGGAAGACCTATTTCATGACAATATTTAGCCATCTTTAATGCATGTTCCAAATTAACATTCTTGTTCATAATATCTTTTAAAACTCTCCTACAACCAGATTCTACTGCAAAAATTACCTCTGAACAGCCACTGGCCTTACAAAGATCCAATATTTCTTCATCTATGCTATTCACATGAAAGCCACTCGAATCGCACCAGGGAACTGTCATATTGTATTTTATTAAATTTCTAAGAAATTGTTTTACGTGTTCCTTATTAACAATAAAATTGTCGTCACGAATGAACAGAGAATCAATGTTATATTTTTTATGCAATACTTCCATTTCCTTTGTAATATTATCAATTTTCCGTAATCGAAGGCCTCTACCGGAATATAAAAATGAAGAACAGAAATTACAAGTGAAAGGACAACTCCGCGAAGTCATAATTGGAAATGCATTGCTTCCTAATATTTTCTTATATTTATCTAATGGGAGCATATCAAAGGATGGATAAGGGATATCATTAATATCGTAAGTTAAGTTAAGCGATTTATTAATGATTATATTATTATTATCCCTATATGATATGCCATTAATATTAGCGTATCTACTATCGCTTCCTTCAATGTCTAAAACTCTTGTAATAGTTTTTTCCGCTTCTCCAATAAATAAAACATCGAGACCATCGATATCTTTCATAACTATTTTTGGAACAATAGTTGGGTATCCTCCTAAATATATCCTGACTAATGGAAAGCTTTCCTTTGTGAAATTAATCAATTCTTTGACAAAATTATGCTGAAATAAAAATGGTGCTGAAAAGCCGACAACATCCGGGCGATATTGTAGAATAGTATTAGATAATATTTTTTTAGACAAAGTTATTAGTTTAAATGGGTCACTGACGCAGTCACTAATATACAATTCATAATATTCAGCATATAAATCAAGAATTTGTACGTCATGATGATTTTGATTACGGATAACTGAAGATAGATAAGTTATCCCTAATGGTATTGTCAGACTTCCAATACCTACACTACGGAAATCGTTTTTCCTTATGCTAGTTTCTATTTCAGGAACCCGCACCAACAATATTTTATTTTTTCTCATAAAAGTACTCGAAACACCAATAAACCATTTTTATTAAATTTTGTCAGTTACAGTCTTAGGAGATCCATATCACGGAACACCAGTTATTTAGGCTGGCTTTTCCCAATGCACAATAAAGTATGGAACCTGTACAGCGTTGAAACTTGTCTTAAAATCACCCCGTCCTGGTGAATTGATACCGACCATATCTACCTTCAACAATCCTTTTTCCTTGCATTGTCGGATGTTTTCCAGCATTAGATATGTACCGCAACCGGTCTTCCGATATCCAGGGTCATTTGCAGCAAACATATAGTAGCCACAACGATTATCATAAAGGAATACCGTTGCAGATATAGGGATACCTTCCGGGGTTCGGCAAACTAAAAGCTGTCCATATTCTTTAGCTAAAGCAGTGCTTGTAATTGATCGCAATAGGCGCACCTCTTCCGCTTTTCGCTCAATTCCTTGCCTTCCGAACGTCTTGTCATGCAGGTTATCTAAAATATCTATGTCATTAGACAATGCTAATGTAAATTTTCGTGATTTGAAATGATTATATTCCTGACGACGAACTGTCCTTATATTCAGGAGATACTGATCAAAACTTTCCCAAGTAGATAGATCTAAAATACCAGTATATCGTAAAGTTATTAAAAATTGACCTTTTTGAGGTTCATGATAATTAAACCACTGAAAGCTTCTTAAATCGTCTACATTGTAATGGAGGCAAAAGGATATACAATTATAATATTCCTTTAAACAGGCCAATAGGTACTGTGTTATTTCCAATACTACTTTTACACGCCGATGCCTTGGCATATTATAAATGGAATTATCAAAAAGGATGCCCTGGTACATCGTAAAAGGATATGGTGCTTTTAATAAATTGCCGTTTTGCTTTAATATTATTGCCCCCATCTTTAACTGGTTATTTTTCTCAATCAAAAGCATATCATAATCTTCCCGCAAGGCATCTAAGAACTGTGTAGTGCAAAATATGTTTCCCTGTGGTGACGTTTCTACGAAATCATCCCATTTCTTTTTTTCGTTGCATACCGTGAGTCTTAGTGACATTGGCTCTGCTACCTATATAAAAAGATCACAACATCACATCTTTCATAGTGGTGATGCATAGTTGCTTTTCTTGTTAGTGTGTTAAGACAAAACCCTAATATGTCAATTGGGTCATGATACGCCATACCAGTATCAATGTGATTGACATAGGTTGATGTAAAGTTGAATGCAAATCCCTTAGTGCAATGCTGAAATACTACGCTAATAATTCTTTTCATAAAATCACTACAATCTTTAATAGTATTATTAAACATTCCTGAAATGAATGCATATTCAAACATTCCATCAATTCCACTTGTCAAAATATCGCGGCATAAAAAATTTGCATTGGGATATTTTTTAGCAGCCTTATCCACTAACTGCGAGACTATATCAATGCCGGTATAATCGATTTGATCAAACCTTTTTAACAAAAAAGGATAGAGATCCCCTAGGCCACACCCTATGTCAAGGACACGACAGCCTCTCAAATCGCCAATTTGTATAAGTTTTTCAAACCGAAATTGCTGTCCTTCGGAGCTCCATTGCCCTACCTCTGGCCCGGAACCGTATCTTAAAAATAATTTTAGGTAATTTTCTATGATAAGCTGTTTTGATTCTTCGTCCATGGGCTATCTCAGATCAGACATATATTCTAATACCTTTCCAAAAGCTTTCACTGTATCATCTAAGTCCCGAGGTTGAATATTTGCATGGCATACATCAATTATAATCAAATCATTATAATACATTTTTTCGGTAACGGGGCAAATCCCGCGCTCGTAATTTACCCTACCTTTGTAACCGCTGTAAGTAAATGGAAACCCATCGCGACCGAATGCGATTCGTCGTTGATAGACAGGTTCAAGGTATATCGGTTCAACATATCCAGCACCCACCGGAATGCCTTCCGCTTTTATCGCAGCCACGAATCGATCTCTCGGGACGTCAAATACATTCGGATCATATCTTATCGCATAGACATAATATCCATGTCGCACAGAGGGACGTACAACGGGTGGGGTGAGAGCAGGCAACTCGCTAAGCTTTGCTGTCAAATAATTAGCAGCCTCGATTCGTGGGACAATTAACTTCTCCAGTTTCTTCAGTTGCTCACTAGCAATAGCAGCTTCAATCTCCGTCATACGATAATTAAACCCAATCATATTGACGATGTTTTCAGTACCTTTATTTTTAACTACAACTTCAGCATGATTACGGATAAGGCGTAACCGATCAGCTATATCATCATCATCTGTAACGATTATTCCGCCTTCGCCACATTGTATAGTCTTATGATAGTTAAGGCTGAAAACACCGATATCAGCCAAGGTGCCTGCGTAGCGGCCAAAATACTTTGCTCCCGGGGCCTGCGCAGCATCTTCAATTACCTTAAGGTTATGTTCCCGAGCAATTTTGACAATTTCATCCATATCGGCCGGATGGCCGAAAATATCGACAACAATTATTGCCTTTGTATATGGGGTTATGCATTTTCTAACACTTTCAGGGGTGATACAGAATATTTCGGTGTCAATATCAGCAAACACGGGGATGGCCCCGTAAATAAGTGCAGCCGTCGCTGATGCTGTCATGGTAAATGGTGAAACAATAACCTCGTCACCCGGCCCAATTCCAGCGGCTCCCGCAGCCGCGTACAGGCCTGAAGTGGCTGAATTTACACTTATGGCATGCTTGACACCAAAATAATCCGCCCATTCCTGCTCAAGTTTTTGTACCCGAGGGCCTCCATAGAAATCTGGAGACCAAGTAGCTAAATATTTTGATAAAATACCATGATTAAGGACTTCCATTACCGCAAGTTTCTCTTCTTCCCCAAGAGTAACATATTCAGGAAACGGTTTACTGCGGACTGGTTTCCCACCATGAATTGCTAATTCCATCCTTTCACCACCAAATATATCAATTATTCCTCTCGGACAGCTTTAAACATCCTCTCTGCCGTTATCCAATCCTCTGGTGTATCAATATCTTGTACAAGATAACGAGGCAGCCTAACCGGCATTGCATCAGAGGTGTAGACCTTGCCGGTTTTCAGGAAAGAATCAACCTTAAGCCAATAAAATTGGCCGGCATCATGATAAGCCTCCGGCAAATCCTGCGACCTGGTCATTTCGTGTTCCGGCCAGAACATTGCCAAGGTTCCGCTATTTGTAATTTTTAATGATCTAAAAATAGGAAAAGAGAATGTTGTTACAGAAAATACTGAGGCAACATTATATTTTACAATAATCTCATACCCTTCTTTAATAAATTCAGGCTTTACAAACGGCGCGGTGGCATAAATGCAGCAGGCAAATTCAAAGACATGGCCTCTATCCTTCAACCATTGAAGGGCGTGAGCGATGACCGGCGCTGTGGGTGTGTGGTCATCAGAAAGCTCTTTAGGGCGTAGGAATGGAACCTCAGCACCATAGGCAATTACAACCTTGGCAATTTCATCAGAATCGGTACTCACAATAATACGATCAAAAACGTTCGATGCAATGGCCGCTTCAATAGAGTAGGCAATAATCGGCTTGCCTGCAAAAAGTTTTATATTCTTCCCGGGAATTCGGCTACTACCGCCACGAGCAGGTATAATCGCAATATTCATAACACTGCGGTCCTCCAGTTTATTTCTCTAATAAAAACCAATTGACATCATCGAATTCACAATTATTATCGCGATGATATGTGAAACCATAGTGGACAAGTTTCAAATTATCAAACCTATCAAGCATCTCACCCGCGAAATCCCTTTTGAATAGCATATTTTTATGGCCGCGATAGTCGACTGAGACAGGGGATGGATTATAGTACTCAGCTATGAGTATATACTTCCGACTCATATCATACATTAAATCATAGACGTTCCCAAGCATCAAGGGATTTACATGAATCAAAACGCCCTTTACCATGACAAAATCGCTTTTATCGGCAGGCTTGAAATCTAATATCGATTGGTTATAAGCCTTGACACCTTCAATTTTTATTAATTCTTCATATGCCTTCTTATTCACCTCAATCGCTGAAAGCTCAACATGAGGAAGAATAGCCCTGATGGCGATGAGGTTCAATCCTATATTCGCTCCGAATTCGATAACCGAACGAACGTTGTTCGTATAGCTAATAATTTTGCTGAACAGCATGATATTGGCTGCTACTATCTTGGAATTAACATTCCTATCCACATAAGCATCGCCAAAATCTCCTGCCCACATTGCTTCTTGTTCTGTTATATATTTTGTCATGCTCATTACCTCTTTATAGCGCTGATATTCTTATTCTATGCCATCTCTTATGTATCATTTAATGTTTAACAATCTATATTAATTATCAACATAATATACAATAAGATTACATATTAATTCCGTAGATTTCTCATGCATAATAAGATCTGATCTGCCCTCGTGTTTAATCCCATTAATTACCTTTGTTATCCATTCGGTCAGACATTTCGATATCTCTGAATCTGTATCGACAAAAACCACATCTTGACGATGTTGCAGCATTTGCAAGGAAGGAATGCGCAAACCTGGTTGGAGGGATATGACAGGTTTCCCCAAAAGCCACGCCTCATACATCAGCACAGACCCCATGCCTGCGACGCCATCTGACATGAAGACACCATATCTCCCTTTGCTTAAATTCAATATTCTTCCAAACAGCTCCCCTTTATGCGCATTCCATAACTCATCAAGAGATTCTTGTTCCTCACGCGGGTGTGGAAGAATCGCGATCTGTATGTCCTTAGCGAAGGGTTGTAGAATTTCACAAAAACGCCGGATAACTTCCTTTTCAGTATAACCGCGATAACCGGGATTTTCGAGCGTGGCCCCTTGGTCATGCTCCACAGGCTCGGATATGAATGAGATCAGTCTCTTGTTCGGATCAAAGCCATAATGATCCAAGATGGAGCGATCTATTTTGGTCTTCCACTGTGCAAATTCCGCGGCAAGGTTCGATAAAGCTGGCTGGCCGGTTATCAGTAAAATCGACTCGTCAATGCCGGCTTCGGTAGCGGCTTCAAAGGCTATACTATCCATGACCGCATAGTGATCCGGAATAAATGCAGGCAAGCCATCTGTTTCCATACGGCTCTGATAAGAATTCCAGTGGTCCAGCACATGAATGACAGGTATATTATGCGCCTTCATCCATCTTGCTAAAGTTAAAGCTGTACTGTCTTTCAGGCTAGACGCAAATACGAATACCCTGATGTCGCTTTTAAACAAAAAATCATCAAACTGCTCTTTTGATCCTAATAATTCAGGAGCAATCCTTAGCAAATGACTTGGCGCCTCTTTGGAGATATGACCATTATCGACAAATGCCGCATCAATCCCTTTCTCAAGACATCGTTCAACTATTGGTAAGATCGCTCGAGCGCCTCCAACATCACCTGAAGCAAATAGTACTTTCATCGAATTGAATGGGATCTTATCTCTTCTATCAGTCTTTGGGTTCTTCTCGCGGTTATGAGACTGCTTCTTGGTTCGCGATTATCTTCATATGCTCCGATCAAATCTCTTAAAGCCTCAGTCATGCTGGATTGTATATCTCCTTTATCTATGTGTACCATCTTTGACTCAGCAAGTCGATAAAATCCCGGGAATATGCCGTTTTCTATCTTACTTTCAATACGTTGGACCATGCCGCCATAGAGAATGGAGGCACGGCCCAAATCAAACGTTAATATAATGTCTATGTTGTGGTATGGCACTTCAAGGCCAGAAACAATAATGGAAAGATTATTTTGAAAAGACAACGCAAACGAAGGACTTGTTGATAGACTATCACTTATCCATTCCAGAATGTAATCACATTGAAGCCCAACAATAAAAAAAAGGATATCTAGAAGGTGCGAACCATTGTTCTCCAAACCTCTGGAATAATTTATTTGAATCAGTCGACAGGCGCCTAATGTCTGATCTTTGTACAACGATTGAAGCCATGTATAGCTTTCCGAAAAACGCCGCTGGTAGTTAACCAAAATTTTGCTTCTGCCTTGAAACTGTTTATTTTCCTGAATCATCTTATCAAGATCAGCAAGTGAAGTTGCAGGTGGTTTTTCAAGCCAGATCATCGGGATGGAATGCTGCAGGCAATACCTGACCTGATCATAGTGATATTCCGCAGGTGTGCAGATGCTCACAATATCGGGCTGAACGGCCGGAAGCATTTCGTCTATTGTGTTAAAAGTTTGTACTTTGTAGAGCTTTTCAAAGGATTTTCTATCATCCTGTTCCGGGGAACAGCCACCGACGATTTCCACACAATCATGTTTTAGATAAGATGACGCATGTGTCAAACCGACAGCAATGTTGTCCTTTTTTTGATCAAATCGCCACGCAATATTGCCAAGACCCACCAGAGCCGCTCGGTATTTCTTATTCATTTATCTAATCAGATCCCAGGAAAGAGGCGTACCCATTTTAATGTTTTTTACCGATTTCCTTCCGATAATAATGCTAAGATATCTTGTTGGCAATCCATAGCCGGGCCTTATACTGCGGACATTGACTTCAGTGAATTGCTCATCGGCTTTCATATCCTTGACAACAAAAAGAGAGCGTCTGAAGACACGACTGGCGGCCTCTTCGGGGGTAATTTCATAATTGATTTTCCCCAATGCCTTTTCAGTTGTGCGTATTGCATTAACCATTTCTTTGAATTCTTCAGGCTCCAGAGAAAAAGAACTATCCGGCCCGGGAATAGAGCGGGATAAAGTAAAATGTTTCTCCACGATGCAAGCCCCTAAGGCCACGGCGGCGACTGGGACTGCAATTCCCATGGTGTGATCAGAAAGGCCCACCGGAACATTGAAAGCCGCCGATAAATGGGGAATCGTGCGCAGGTTCACCTCTGCAGGCGGGGCCGGGTAGGCGCTACTGCACTTAAGCAGGGCTATCTGGGTCGCCCCGGCCTCCCGGGCGGTTTGCACCGCCTCATCAATTTCAGCTAAGGTCGCCATGCCTGTGGACATGATGATAGGCTTGCCGGTCTTGGCCACCCGCCGGACCAGAGACAGGTCCGCCAGTTCAAATGAGGCGATCTTATAGGCGGGGACACCCATCTTTTCGAGGAAATCCACCGCGGTATGATCAAACGGCGAGGAAAACAAATCTAAACCGAGATCCTTAGCAATTTCTTTTAATTTTGGCTGCCATTCCCAAGGTGTATAGGCTTCTTTATAAAGATCATAAAGTGACCGTCCTTCCCAGATAGTTCCTTTACCAACGCGAAAATATTCATTGTCACAGTCGATAGTAATTGTATCGGGCCTATATGTCTGTAACTTGACTGCATCTGCCCCTGATTCTTTAGCAACATAAATAAGTTTTACTGCCTGATCAAATTCATGATTATGATTAGCAGACATTTCAGCAATGATGTAAACAGCTTTTCCTGAGTCGATTATTCTTCCATTAATTTCCATGGATAGGGACATGATAATCTCAAACAAATATCAATTTTTTTCTAAAATAAAATGGCTGGCTGGATAATCCTGTTGACTATTGCGCATCTCTTTAAATCCAGCTTTGATAAAGGCCATCCTTGACCTTTCGTTTTTCAGTTTAACATAAGCATGAATCGCCTTGACCTCAGAGTGGAGAAAAATTTCCTCGCAAGCCATCCTGATCAGGTTAACGCCATAGCCATGATTGCGCCAAGAGCTATCAATCATGACGGATATGACCGTTTCCGCCCCTTTTAGATCGAAGCGGACCTGGCCTACAGGAATCTCATCCTGATTGAGGGCGATATAAAAATAAGGGCGCCTTATTCTTTCCTGAAACCAACTGATATGCTTTTCCCATGGTATAACCGCTTCTGAAAAGGACACGGCGCGGACAGAATCATCGTTCGCCCATTTCCACACCATCTCACAATCTTCGTGAACCACAGACCGCAGTTTTAATGTCTTGCCGGAGATGAGGTTGCCGAGCCGCCATCCCCCATAGCCATCGACCAGCTCTTGGCCCCGTTTTGACATCAGGGATCTCAAGGTTGAATTTATCATTAATTGGTGCAATTGTGTAGCAAGCCCCTCTTCAGATAATTCTTGATGCCATCCGAGATCAATACCGATGATCTCCCGGTTTAAGGCCTCGGCATTCGCTCTCTGATTTTCAGCAATGGTGAGGATCATAGCGGGCAATCCCATGAAGGCTAGTTCCCAGCAGGTGGTTCCTCCGGCAGAAATGGCTACATCCGCCCAGGCCATGAGATCCGCCATATCCGCCACGTTCGTTAAGAGATGCAGTCTTGATTCAGCACCGATTTCCCTCTTTAATAATTCCAGATGTGGATTGGCTTGCCCCATGACGATTCGGGCCTCCAATCCTGGTATATCCACCTCCTTTAGGGCTCGGATGGCCTGCAAGGTAACGTTATCAGAGTCTGCCCCGCCCAAGGTCACCAGGACCTTTCGCGCTATCGTGGGGATTTCTCGCTGCCAGCCTTGCCAGCGTTTAAATTCCCGGCGCAACGGGGCATAGCTTGGACCCATGAGCAATTGCGTATAGGATTCCCGGTTGACGTAACAAGTTGGATCTGCAGAAATATTCTGGTTCAAGACCAGGTCGGCGTAATAATGATCGGCATGGCCGTAATCGTCGATCCAGAGGAGTTTATAACCTGCCGCCTTGATGCTCTTTTGATAATCCGCGTCAAAATGATAGCCGTCAACCACCAACCAGGAGTCGGCTTTTGGGTCCCGGCTACGGATTTGGTCTAGTATGCCCCTTGTCAAGTTCCAGTCAAAGGGATCGGGATGGGGCTTATCCAGTGAGATGAGATCGATGCCCTCGGCGCTGATGCGTTGCCGCAGGGCATCGCTTTCACAGTAGCTGATAAATACGACCTCCCCGCTTTTATCCTGCCAGGCCTGAGCCAAGGCCAGACAGCGCATGACATGGCCGGTACCGTTCTTAGGCGTGGCATCCGCACGGATGATAAGGGTATTCACGTCAGTCGTTTAGAACCAGCCTGGGCAATGGGCCCCTTGAGCTCAGACATTATTTTATTGATTTTAAGGCCTCAGGAATGATAAAGGGTTCTTTCACCGAAGCTGCCTCAATAGTACGAACCACAATTTTTAATTCTTCATCGGTCATGGCTGGATAAATTGGCAGGGAAAGAATCTGTTCATAGGCAGACTCTGCCACCGGACACAAACCCCGACCTGTTCCAAAGCGATCTTGGTAAAATGGATGCATGTGCACGGGAACATAGTGGACGTTCACTCCGATACTACGGGAACGCAAGCCCTGATAAAATTCCCCTCTCCCCGTACCCGTTTCAACCTGATTTATACGAACGACATACAAATGATATGCGTGGCGAACATCCGCCTTTACTACAAGGGGCTTAATCCCTTTAATTCCGGCGAAGGCTTCATCGTATTGTCGGGCGATCTCCTGCCGCCGCTCCAACCATCGCGGCAACTTCTGCAGTTGGCTCATGCCGAGGGCACACTGAAAATCGGTTATACGATAATTATATCCCAAATCCACCATCTCATAAAACCACGGTTGCTGCGACTGCCGTTCCCGATGGTCATGGGAAATCCCGTGGTTGCGGAAGATTCGCATGCGTTTGGCATATTCTTTATTGTCGGTGGTGATCATGCCGCCCTCACCCGTGGTGATGTGTTTCACCGGATGGAAGCTGAAGACACTCAAATCAGCCAGTGTCCCCACGGAACGCCCTTGATAAGTTGCACCTAGAGAGTGGCATGCATCAGCCACCAACGCTAAATGATGCCGATCCGCGATCTCCCTAAGGGCACCATAATCGCAAGGCTGGCCAGCATAATCGACGGCAATGATTGCTTTGGTTTGGGGTGTGATTTTTCTTTCCACATCTTTCGGGTCGATCAGGAGTGTATCTGGTGCAACATCAACAAAAACAGGGATCCCTCCTTGATAGACTATGCAATTGGCACTCGCGGCGAAGGTCATTGCTGGGACGATTACTTCATGGCCCGGACCGATACCTAACGCATACATGGCACAGTGGAGGGCTGCCGTACCGCTGCTCACGGCGACGGCATATTTCGCACCGACATATCTATCAAAAACCTCCTCAAATTCGGCGATTCTTGGACCAGTCGTCAGCCAATCAGAACGCAGAACTTCTATGACTGCCTTGATGTCTTCATCGTCAATGGTTTGTCTTCCGTAAGGAATCATCATAGCGTTTTGATTATTCCTTTCATTTCATCAATAGTTAATATCCAGGGATTTGTTCCTGAATTATATTCAAAATCGTCATCTACAGGTTTGCCACTATTATTATTTCGTTTTTCCCAGAAGGAAAAGTCGGGCTGAATAATATAATAGCGATCAAACTCAACCGTCCTTCTTGCATCATCAATCGGTATCATGACTTCATGGATTTTTTCCCCGGGTCGAATACCAATTATCTCCATTTTGCAGGTAGGATCTATT
>Ga0265297_10005962_pt1 | contig 18087 bp, 18 predicted proteins | sample Munlanlwell13791_FD_192502 | JGI IMG/M metagenome (GOLD analysis project Ga0265297, IMG submission 192502) | Leachate microbial communities from a municipal landfill in Southern Ontario, Canada - Leachate well 137-91 | ecosystem: Engineered > Solid waste > Landfill > Unclassified | place...
ATAAGGGAAAAAGCCTTTCGGTTTTATATTATTCAAAGTCTTGCGAGGTTTGTAAAATTGTTTGCTATCGAAGATATGTTTGATCAGTCTTTCTCTAACCTCAGGCTCCGCCAGATGGGCGATGCCAACTGCATGTTCATAGATACTCAATCCCCTGGGGTCAAAAGCACCGTATTCGGTTACAATCACAACCGGGTCAGCAGCGATGGCAGTTGAGGAAACGCCTGCAGGGCATCTATCCAGTATCTTACTTTCCCCTTTTAATGTTGTCGATTTCAAGCCGATAATGGGAACGCCGCCGTTGGATAGATGGGCACCCCGTAAGAAATCAGACTGCCCACCGATACCGCTGTAAATCTCGTTTACCTTCAATGAGTCCGCCCAGATATTCCCGTGAAGATCAACTCCGATAGCGCTATTGATAGCCACCATGCTTGGCTCTTTGGCAATATTCAAAATGCCGTTGGTAATATTGCAGGGCCTGCTCTGTATAGAGCTATTATAGTTGAACCAATCGTATTCCTCGGCGCTCTCAGCCAGAAAGATGGTAGCAATGGAGAAACTTCTTTCAGAATATTTATTGGTGACTGCACCGGCATCAACCAGCTTTCTCATAGCGCTGGCGAATAACTCAGTACGAATACCCATGTCTTTTACCCCTCTGGCGATAATGGCATCAGTCACAGCCTCCGGGACTTCTCCGATGCCATATTCCAGTGTGCAGCCATCATGGATATACAGGTGTGCAATCAGTTCACCGATTTTTCTGGCTCTTTCATCGGGCACGCGGGAAGGATTCACTGGCAATGCATAATCGGTATCCACCAGATAATCAATAGCCTCAGCAGTAATTGCAGTACCCAGTATAAAAGGCATCCGCCCATTTCTCTCCGCAATGACCACGCCGCCACTTGTCTTTACCGTTTCAACAGCCGCCAGCACAGCCTCGACAGATGTCCCCAGACTGTAATTGCCACCATTATCAGGTCCGCTTACCGATATCAGCGCTACATTGGGCTTAAGATATTTCCTCAATTGCCAGGGAACATCGGATAGATGTATAACCTGATACATCGCCAAGCCGGTATTAACCGCAGCCCGCGAGTGAGGGCCGTTAAAAATAACTCTATGACTAACCCTGGTGCAGCATTCCGGGCTGAATAAAGAGTCTATTTCACCCAAGAGCAAAATTCCCAGCAGTTCTACATCTTTAATCTGTTTATCCTCAGCGATTTGCCTCAACAACACCTGCGGTGTTGCGGCATTTCCCGAAGCATAGATACGGCTGCCCGCTGGAATAGTGCCACTATTAACTGCCTCTTCAGACCTGTTGACAATTTTCATGTAATATCTCCAATCTACAGACTCCCAGCATGAATCTGCTCAATTTATTGTAACATTTGCAGAGTCATCATTTATAGTATTACGGTATCCTTATAGAACTTGAGAATGGCTGCGACCTTGACAACCATCAGTTAAGCTTTTACCATAACCGGAACAGCTTAAATATAAATAAAATAAAAACACGAGAGGAAACCATGGAAGTTCCGCAACTCAAAATCACCCATCCTGTAAAAAATCTTTGTTTCGGCTGCAGTAAAGATAACCCCATAGGTTTAAAGCTGCAATTCACCAATGATAACGGGGCAATGAAAGGGGAGTTCACTCCCGGAGAATTCCATCAGGGCTGGCCCGGTTTTACCCACGGCGGCATTCTGTTCTCTCTGCTTGATGAAGCTGCTGGCTATGTCGTACGCAATACGGGGCAGAACTGCGTTACAGCTAAAAGCGAGATCAGATTTACCCAGATGGCACCCATAAACGAGCCGCTTCAAATTACAGCGCAGATTACCAAAAATAATGTAAGACTTATTGAAACCGAAGCCACTCTCGTCCGCAAAGACGGCATTGTTGTAGCCAGAAGTACGTCCTTGTGGTATGTGGTAAGAAATTGATCCACAGGATGAGTAAGTCTATTTTTTTCAGCATCCGTAATTATTCCAGCCCAGGCAAAAACACACCATTATATGCTAGAATTCTAGAGTCAGGAGATTAATGACAGAAGGCAAGAAACGAATTGGCTTGCTCACTGGGGGCGGGGACTGTCCCGGCCTTAATGCCGCTATCAGAGCAGTAACCAAAACCGCTATCCAGGAGGGCTATGAAGTCACAGGTATACGGAATGGATGGAGCGGGTTGCTCGATAATGACACCGAGCCGCTGGACCGTATCAAAACATCAGGAATCATCGACAAAGGCGGCACAATCCTGGGAACTTCGAGAACAAGCCCGCTACGAGTAGAGAACGGCCCCCAACGCGCCTTAGAAACATTCGAAAGGCTGGAGTTAGCGGCATTAGTAGCAATTGGAGGAGATGGCACCCTTAGCGTAGCCAGCAAAATGTTTGAGATGGGGCTGCCTCTGGTAGGGATACCAAAGACAATCGATAATGACGTGAAGGGAACCGACTATTCTATTGGTTTCCAGACTGCTGTCCAGATTGCTACCGATGCTCTGGACAGGCTCCGCACCACCGCAGAAAGCCATCACAGGGTGATGCTTCTGGAAGTGATGGGTCGCCATGCAGGATGGATTGCGCTCTATGCAGGCATGGCTAACGGCGCTGATGCAATCCTGATCCCTGAAATACCTGTAGATGATGAAAAACTGGAAAGCCTGTGCCAGATGCTGCTGACCAGAAAAAGCAGAGGAGTTAACTTCAGCATTATAGCCGTAGCCGAAGGTACCCTGTTGAAGGGGAAGGTGGTTTCAAAAGAGTACGTGGAAACGGACGGAGAGATACCGAGACCGAGGCTGGGTGGAGTAGCCACAGTGCTGGCAGAAATCATCGAAAAGAAAACCAAACTGGAAACACGGGTTTCATCGCTGGACTATATACAGAGGGGCGGCACTCCGGTAGCATATGATAGAAGCCTGGCTACTTCTCTTGGCGTTAAAGCCGTAACACTTATCCAGGATAAAAAATACGGGGAGATGGCCGCTCTCAAAGGTAACGTAATTGGCAGTACTCCGCTGTCAGAAGTAGCCGACGGCATAAAAACAGTCTACCTCAATGCCTATAAAATAGCCGAAAGGTTCTTCGGTTAGAAAGCAAAATCCCAAAAGGCACTAATCCAGGCAAAATTTGAATATAAACAATAATGCCCCCATGAAAAGGAGCCACTTATGACACAGAAAGAATTATCAGGCAAGATATCTCTGGTCACCGGTTCAGGCAAAGGAATAGGCCGGTCTATCGCACTTAAGCTAGCTCAAATGGGATCCAAAGTTGCCGTGAACGACCTGCCCGACAGTACCGGAGCCAGCGAGGTGGTGAAAGAAATTGAAAGGCTGGACGGCGAAACCATGCTTGCCCTGGCAGATGTCACCGACAGTGCCGCTGTAAAAGCCTCGGTCAATAACGTTATGGAAAAGTGGGGCAAAATAGATATTCTGGTAAACAATGCCGGGATCATCGGTAAATATAATGTCATGATGCGGATCAAAGACAGCGACTGGGACAAAATCCTGGATACCAATCTACGCGGTGCCTTCCTGTACTCCAAACACGTCCTTCGCTCCATGACAGGCCAGAACTGGGGCCGAATTATCAACATCGCTTCCATAGCCGGATTATACGGTCTGGGCATGGTGGACTATTCTACATCCAAAGGCGGGCTGATAACCTTCACCAGGAGCCTGGCACATGAAGTAGGCCCTCAAAATATAACGGTTAATGCAATTGCACCGGGATATATAGTCTCGGATATGTCCGAAGCTCTGTCCCAGGGGATTAAAGATATGATACTGTCCCGAATCGGGCTGAAGCGTTTTGGCACCACCGAAGAGGTTGCCGAACTGGCCGCTTTCCTGGCTACCGATAGAGCCGGCTACATTACAGGGCAGGTTATCTCGCTTGACGGTGGGTTTATGTAAACTAAATCCAAAGTCTGATATTATCAGATTCATCAGAGCAGAATCGCCGGTTTGACAGACCTTCATCGAATGGCTAAAATAGCACCAGTAAATACCTAGTTATCCGATGCATTGAGCACCAAAACTGATTAAAACAATCTTTTGATTACTGAGTAACACAATCTAAAGTTCTTATCACAATAATATTTTAGTGAGAGGTACGATGCTCAAGACGCTGGAACGCTTTAGAGAAGTCAATAACACCTTCCCCGATAATGAAATCCTCAGAGGAGCAAAAAGCCAGGGGAAAAAGGTTATCGGCTGGTTATGTACATATCTGCCCGAGGAGTTGCTGCATGCCGGAGGTTGCCTCCCTATCAGGATCACCGGCTATCAGCAGGAACGAGAGCTAACCACCGGCGATGCTTACCTCCGTATAAATACCTGCTCTTTTTCCCGCAGCTGCCTTCAGATACTGTTCGATTATGGTAACAATTTCATTGACGGACTGGTGGGAGGGTCTACCTGTGACGGGGCACGGCGCCTTTTCGACCAGTGGAGCATGTATCTTAAAGACTCTTCCTTCGGCCACTTCATTACCATACCACGAAAATACACGGAAAGATCGCACCAGCTTTACTATAAACAGATAGTTAATTTTAAAGAACATCTGGAAGAATATCTGGGAAAACAGATAACCGATGAAGATCTGGTAAAATCAATTCATTTATACAACGAGTCCCGCGAACTACTCAGGAAAATCTATCAGCTTCGTAAGTCGGACAATCCTGCTATTGCCGGCTCCGAGCTTGTAGAGTTATCGCTGGCAGGCTTCCGAATGCCCAAAGAATTATTCAACGAGTACGCCAGAAACCTTCTGGCGGAACTTGAGACATCCAACAGGAAGCTCAGCGGCAGAGTACGGCTTATGCTTGTCGGCAGCATTTTGACGAATTCCCAATTTGTTAGATCGATCGAGGAGGTGGACGCTCTGGTAGTGGCTGATGAGCTATGCTCCACTACCCGCTACTGGTCAGACCCGGTGGTGCTCGATGGCACACCACCCCTTCAAGCACTTGCTAAAAGATATCTTAACAACTTCCCCTGTGCCCGTATGGTGCCCCTGGATGAGAGATTCGACCGCATTATACAATACATAAAAGAATTCAAGGTGGACGGCGTTATCAGTCAGACTATAAGGTACTGCGTTCCTTATGCGCACGATCTCCCCCTGCTCATCGAGCGGCTAAAAGAAATCAACGTTCCCGTATTATCACTGGACGTCGAATATGGCAGCTCCGGTTCCGGGCAAATCAGAACCAGGGTGCAGGCCTTTGCGGAAATGTTAGAAGGGAAGAAGAAATGACCCCTGATCAAAATCACAATCACAAAATGGGTACGCTGGTAAAAAGCTGCCGTATACTTGAGAGGATGAATCGCAGCGATGATCAATCTCGCAAAAGTTACAGCCTGTATTTCCGTATTTTAGGTGACTATTTCCAGAGGATTTGCACTGCCGTTGAACAGAATAAGCCGATGGTGCTACATACCGTTTTCCTGCCCCCGGAAATCATGTATGCCATGGACATAGTACCCATGCATGCCGAAATGTCCACCTGGATGACTGCAATCTTCAGCCGGGAGAATCAGAGCCTGCTGGATAAAGCCGCTGAAATAGGTCTGGCAACCGAAGTCTGTTCAGCACACCGGGGACTCGTCGGGGCCTTTGCGCTTAACTTCATGCCCCGCCCCAATGCCATTATCTGGTCCAGCCTTATGTGTGACAATACTGCCAAGAGCGGTGAACTGCTTATGGAAATCAATCGAAGCCCAGGCTTCTTCGTTGACCATCCCTTCAGCAATACTGACGATGAGGCAAGCTATTTTATCGACGAAATGAAAGACTTGATAGGATTTCTGGAAGAGCATACGGGACATCGTATGAACTGGGAAAAGCTTTCCCAGATGATTGAGCGTTTGAATCACCAGATAGATTTAGCACGCGAGATCACTGAGCTTCGTAAGTCTGTACCAAGCCCTTTCCCCATGCAACGCTTTCTGGAAATGTTGATGCATTATTATCTGCTTCCCGGACAGCCCGATGCAATACAGTATCTCGAAGCTCTCCGCGATGATCTCAGATATATGACAGCTAATAGGAAGGGTGCAGTAACGAATGAAAAGTACCGGCTTATGAGTTTGTTCGTTCCACCCGTCAGCAATCTGGTTTTCCTAAACAAATTTTTTGAGGAACGCGGTGTGGCAAGCGTGATTGAACCGTTCTTCAATTTCTGGGGAGAGGAAAAGCTCGATCCCAACAAACCGCTGGAAAGCCTGGCCCAAAAATCTCATCTGTTTCCCGAGATGAGTTTTTACGGATTGTTCCAGCGTAAATCTCTGGAAGATGCCAGAAAAGCCGCTAAGGAATATAAGGTCGATGGTACCGTATTTTATTCACACCTCGGTTGTCGCCAGGCAGCGGGCACAGTCAAGTTCTTTCAAGATACCTTCGCAGAAGAGGATATACCATTTCTGGCCATCGATTTTGATCTCCTTGATCCTACAGTGGCATCGGAATCTGAAATAAAGCAGAAGCTGGAGCAATTGCTGGAAGTGATCGACGACCACCGCTAGAGCAGGCAATTTCTGCGATGAGCTGGTATCTTATATAATCTGCATGCATCAAGTTTTAACTCCATGGGTAGAAACCTTTAGCCTGAACAAAGGGTAGTTTAATGACACATGTCGAGAAAATTAAATGCCAGAAGTGCGGGTGTGAAATTTCCCGGGATGATAGCTTTATTCTTAGAGAACAGGCTCTTTGCGAAGACTGCTATTTAGTAGCAACCCAGCGGGTTCAAACTTGCGATCCCATTGCAGTGCACTCGGCTACTCAATACCGAAAAGCATCCGGCCTTGAAGCAACGGAAGGTCTGACTGAACTGCAAAGGGCAATCTGTGAATTCGTCAAGTCCAGAGGCAAAGTCACTGCTGCGGATATTATCAGCACATTCCATCTATCCACTCAAGAGCTGGAAAATCAAATAGCTGTCCTGAGACACTGCGAGCTGGTGAAGGGTCAAAAAGAAGGCAATAAAGTATATTTGATGCCTTTCTAATTGAAAAACAGATTGTCCGTCGCTGATATCAAAAATTCTTATACTCTTAGTTGCATACCATCATAGGCAAAGCAAATTCTGGGGTCATCTGACGCTATAGCACAATAATCGTCATGGCTCCGGTTCCAGTACTCTTCCAAATGAACGAAGACAACCTTTTTGGCCTGCAGCTGTGTAACCAGAAACATGGTCTGCTCAAAGGTATATAGTGTTTTTCTGGATATATGGTCTGCCTGATACCTGAAACCATGCTTCAGCCCATCTTCAAATATACCCGGCTGAATGATTAAAAGGTCGGCATGCTGCACTTCTTTTCTACGCCTGGGAAACGTCCTGATATCACAAGGAGCATAGACTACCTTACGACCTGACTTTTCAAATACATAAATAAATGACACCTGAGAGCCCCGGTCGACAGTAATTGCAGTGATTCGAACGTCTCCGATCTCTACCACATCTCGAAAAAGCTCGATGCGGATAAAACCGCTCTCCTGATAGAAATCGATTACCGGACCGTACTGAGACCTGATCTCTTTCACACGTCTGCTTAACTGTTCGGGAAGCAGTAGACAAATCTGCTTTTCCGGATAGGCACGCCAGGTGCGAAAATCCAGTGCAATCTGCTCCACCACCCTGAGTCCCTCCACATGGTCAGGGTCTAGATGAGTCAAGATAAGATAGTTAATACGGCGGATAGAGGAACGATTGAGCTGCTGGGCAATCTCTGCTGGCGTATCTATCAATAAGTCGATATCATGTAAGAAAGCTGCAGAGCCTCCCCTGGCATATGGAATGCCTTTCTCCCGAGCCTCCTTACAAATTCGGCAGTCACACAGAGGTTTGGGGATAACCATACATCCGCCTGAACCCAGGATCGTCCATTTCATTTTAGGTGAAAGAATTAAGGCTAAACGACCTTACTAAATTGTTTGTCTCCTCTTTTCATAGAGAGCTACCAGTTACGTTACCGGCTTCTCTATTGAGCGGAAGAATGCTGGCCTTAATGGATCCCACCTGCCTACAAGACGGTCAAAGGCAGGTTTCGGGAATGTCTTCTTAAAAATTCGGTAATAGTACAGCTCCTCCACCGAAGATAGCCAGGGATTCCCTTCTTTTCTGTTGAATCCCTCGAGTTCGCTCCGGGATATTTCTTTCTCAGCCTGTGCCCTCATAATATAAGCCACCCCTGAACCCTGGGCGAAGAAACGCTTTGTCTGATAGATGATGTGCTCAGGCAAACAGCCCTCGAATGCCTGACGTACAATCCACTTGCCAATCATATCTTCTCCATGAATTTTGTATTGCAGTGGAATTTTAAGGCTGAAGTCCATAACTTTCGAATCCAGAAATGGTGTACGGCTTTCATAAGAATTTGCGGCATTCAATCTATCGAGCCTTTGCAAAGCTGTGTTATGGGCAACCCTGATAAGATTATCTACTATACTAGCGACTTCTTCCGGATCTGTTCCCTGTTTAAACTGACCATCATAACCGGCAAAGAATTCATCAGCCCCCTCTCCGGTTAGAACGCATTTAGTACGCGGGCTGACAAACCGCCCGGCCAGGAAATTGGCAATCGCACCATGCACACAGCTCTCCTCATACATTTCCTGATGGTGTATGGCTAAAGGCAATATCTCTTTTATTTCCTTTTCACCAAACATTAAAATGTGGTGCTTAACACCCAGGTATTTAGTTACGTCCTTAGCCAGAGGCAGGTCTTGTCCTTCCTCCATACTTACAGTAAAACATTCGATGTCAGGCTTTATTTCATGTGCCATATAGGTTATAAGACTGCTATCCAATCCACCGCTAAGTAAAACTCCTCCTACCGCATTATCTTTCATTCTTTTCTCTGTTGCTTCCATTAACAGCTCACGCACTACCTTCTTGCCCTGCTCATAATCCTCGAACGCCGGCGTTTTTACTGCTGTGGTCGTATATTTCTGGAACCCCTGTTCCCTGGAATAAATATATCCAGGAGGGAATTCTCTGACATCATCAACAATATCAACAAGAGCTTTAGCTTCAGAAGCAAAGCACAATTTGCCACCTTTGTGACCGTAATAAAGAGGTTTTACTCCAACCCAATCGCGTGCCAGTATCATTTGTCCTTTATCTGATATAGCACAGGCAAAATCACCATCAAGCTTTTCAGCAAAGTTGATGCCAAACTTTTTATAAAAATAAAGTACAGTCTCGGCATCAGACATACTGCCTTTTTCTGAGTTATACATTCGTCCATCCAGAACAACCGCCCTATCAGTATCAAATGCATAATGTGAATTAGCCTTAGAATTTCCTCCTACGTTTAACTCCAGACACCCTATGCTTACTCCATCTTTCCTGTTAATCCAGGCCTCATAAGGGCCTCGATACTTTATTATTTCCAGCATCTTCTCCAAATCATTGGAGCTATCAGCTAGAACTCCAGCAATACCAGCCACAATCTAACTCCTTTCTTGAAAAATACTCTACGCTTTATGCTTTTGCTTTTTGGAAAGAGTCCAGGACTCTGATAGCATGAAACCCGTCACTACAATAAGCATCGGCACCTATTTCGCCGGCAAACTCTTCCGACACAGCCGCTCCACCTATCAGGACCTTTACACTATTTCGGAGTCCGTTTTCACTCAGAGCTTTAATTACCACGCCCATTTCTATCATGGTGGTAGTAAGCAAAGCGGAAAGTCCCAGAAAATCCGGTTTCTCTTCTTTGACAATCTTTACGATTTCGTCTTCCGGGACATCTACGCCCATATCAGTAACTTCATATCCAGCTCCTCTGAGCAAAATAGCAACGATGTTCTTGCCTATGTCATGCATATCACCTTTCACCGTGGCGATAACGAATTTACCGGCTGACTCCACGTTAGAAGCTTCAAGAACCGGCTTCAATAGTTCCATAGCCGCACCTACTGCCTCGGCAGAGGCAAGCATATCTGGAATAAAGTACTCCTTAGAGGCAAACTTCTCACCCACAACGGTCATTCCCGCAGTAAGCCCCTGGCCAATTATCACATCCGCAGGAATCTTATTGTCGATCGCCGACTGGGTCAACTCAATAACTCCGGGTGTTCCCGTTAGCGTTTCATCGATACCCTCGCTATCAACTGTCTTCCTACCCTGGATAACGTTCTCCTTAAGTAAACTGATTATGTCTTGGCTCATTTTTCCTCCCTATTTAGTATTTGTATTTAATCTGGGTAACAAACCAGGAATCTCTTTGAATATCGTCTCAATAGTGGCCGAATCAATATGCTCTACCGGCTTCGCCAAAAGTTCATTCATCCTGTCATTGGCAAGCGCAAACACATTGTCGGTCTCCAGATTACCTTCGAAGGGATAAGCCGGTGAGACCCCCCCCTTACGCAGCACCGAGCGAATGTGTTGAATGAATAATTTCTGAGGGGTTGTTATCACTTCCCTGATCTGCTTCAAGCTCTGCTCCAGGTCTTCCGCACCTATGACAGGCGGTGTCAGGAAAAACTTGATCATCTGAAAGTGCGCATCATCTAAAACGGCCTGGAGCAGGCAGAAAACAGAATTGCAATCAAGAAGGCCATAGGCACAATGAAGAAACTGCGGTCCGCTTAAGGTAACCACAATATCCGAGAATAACCTCTCAATGGAAGACTGTTGACCCGGTATTTTGGCATCGCAGACACCTGAAGTCGAGTAATTCGGTATATTATAGAACCGGGCTAATTGAACACAATCGATATGGTATTGACTGGTTTCGACACAGCCATAAGAATCACCCAATGTATCCATACGTGCCCGTACCGGCACAGTCCCGTAGATGACGGGGGTTCCCTTATTCACCAGTTGACTTAGCGTTATACCGGCAAGCACTTCTGCATTTATTTGCGCCATAATGCCCGCCTCTTTAATCGGAGCAGTCGTGCCGGCCTGGGGCGATGAGGAAACTACCACAGGTAAACCTCTTCGGCAAACTTCCATAAAAGTATGTGTCGTATCATTAACCATTTGCAGAGGGCTCTTCACCAAACAGGTAATGAAGGAAATAATCGGGTTCGCCTTGAGCTGCTCTTTCCCCCCAGCTATCAACTCTGCCATATGGATAACATTGTCCAGTTGCTTCAAGGTAGTCAAGCCGGACATGACATGCTTGGTGGTATTATTTAAAGAAGCGAAAAATTTATTCACGTCTTTATTGTCTTCGGTAATATCTTTATCCTGTATGTTTACTGTACGAATATAGCCATCGACAGTTTGCAGATGCTCACAAACATGAGCCGATTTGCACAAATCAGCAACTGTGCCGCGTCGCGGCAGAAACTCAGGTATCTGGACCTCGGTACCCGGCTTTGATTTTTTAATGTAGGCCTGGAAGTCAACATCCAGCCAGATATTTGTTTCCGACCCAGTGATAAAGTATACCCTGGCTTCATCACCTTTCATTAACAGTGTATTTTCAGGGTTTCTTGCACCCAGTTTTACCGTCTTGGGTGCGCTTTCTACAGCACTGAGGACAAGAGCCTCGGGTAATTTTATCTGCCAGCAAGGGCTGCCATCTGTGGAAACTTTAGCAACACTGGCACCGTTGCTGTGAAATAACTCCGTCGCTTCTTCATTAAAAGATAGCAGACCGGGATCCTTTAGAATCTCCAAAGAAGCAGTATGTATCTGAGAGACCTGCTCCTTGGTCAATCTTTCATAAGGGATCCGAATCTTTATTCCTTCTCTGGGCAATTTATACTTCCTCTTTTCTATATCGCTTTAACTAAATCTTCGCTCACAATACCTTTTATTTCAGAGAGTATCTGTTGCCGGATCTCAACTGGAAGACTGTATCCAGGATTAGCCAGAAGCTTCTTTATTTTATCCGCTGCTCTTTCCCATGTAAGCTTTCCACCCTGCTTTTCCCAGTCATCCCTATAATTTCTATCACTCAGTGTGGGATGATAATGCGCAGTACGCATAAAACGTCTGGTATGCTTATTAGTAAGAAAGTGACCACCCGGGCCTACTTCTTTAATAGCATCAAAAGCCAGCGTCTCATCCTCCACTCTTATACCCTCAACTGCTCTCATTACCATTCCCAATATTTCGTTATCGGTAACAAGCTTTTCATAGCACACCGATAATGCAAACTCCATGAGTCCAGCGGAATCGTGGATGAAGTTAGCACCGGCAAGAGCACACAGGAGGTTTGTGAGTGCAGACTCATAGCCGCTCTGGGCATCCAGAGCTTTGGAGTCAGTCATGCCACCGGTAGCATAATATGGGAGCCGATAAAATTGAGCCATCTGAGCACCTGCTGCATTAAGCAAACCCATCTCAATAGAGCCAGCAATATATTTCAAATCCTGAAGGTCCGTATTTGACGCCACCGAACCAAATATGACAGGTGTTCCCGGATTGACGAGCTGAGTTAACATCACCCCTATTAGCGAATCCACCGTCTGGATAGCTAATGTTCCGGCAAGCGTAATCGGCGAGGTAGCACCGCATAACGGTTCGGCTGGACATACCACCGGAATACCATTTTTGGCGATGGCAATGAGCATATCTCCGTACTTTGCATCGATCTTCATGGGGCTTATACTACAGGTAATCATAGAGATAATCGGATTTTCTCTAAGTGCCTTTTCCGAGCCAGCCGCTATCTCCGCCATCCGCACCACTTCTTCAATTCCTTCCAGGGTATAAACACCACCCATCACATGTTTAGAAGTACCGTTCAGACCTGTAAAAAACCTGTTTACATCTACCTGCTCAACAGGCAGATCATTAGGATATGTAGGTAGCATAAATAAATGTATATTATCGAGCTGATCGACTAATTTAGCTATATTCCTTAAATCTTCCAAAGATGCCAGACGCCTTTTATTGGTGGCTGGTTCATAAATATATAGAGCCGTACCACCAGTTCCGGTGTAAACTCTCTTACCTCCGAGCAGGATTTCATGTTTCTTATCCCTACCACAAAGTCTAATTTGCTGCGGCGCCATTCTTATCAGTTCTAATGCCTTAACACGGGACATACGTACCCGGTTCTCTTTCTTATCCACCTTTGCACCCGCATTTTTAAACAATTCCAATGCAGTTTCCGAATTTACCTGAAATCCTACTTCTTCGATTATCTGCATTACTGTTTCATGTATCTTGTATATTGATTCTTCCGTAAGGAGTTTGAAGCTGCCGCCGGTTAATCCTTTTCGAACCATCTTTTAAATTTACCTCCTGCCTATGCGGCTTTGCCCTGGCAAGGCCTGCGCACAAGCTATAATATTTTTCTTAAGCTAAACCTGCCTCTAAATAATGCTGATACCAATCTAATACCAGGCATCCCAAATCTAAATATTACTGAAAATAACGTTCGTAAAAACCATAATACAACGGAAAAATAAAATACTTATAAGATATACTGAAACGATATCCCTAAAAGACTGTAAACTGAATCCAATTATAAAAGGTATTAAGAGGATTTTACGTCAATTAGAGATGCAGGGCAGGTCGCTCAGTCATAAATCTGCTGGCGTACAGAATGAATAAATGAACGTATAATTGAAAACCGTAAAAACAGCCAGTAACTACTAGTCATACGTATACCGTTAATTATAAAAGGGCTATATTACATAATAGCAAAAATTTCACCTTTTGTCCAGGCTTTAAACCACAACCCGCACTCAAATTGAAGGGGTTACCATCTCTTTTTGCCGGCTGCTGCTGCCAGAGGTGCTACCGCTATCCACAGCGTAATGGTGATTAACATAGCTAAAGGATAGTCTATGCCGGTCAAACCGATCTTAGGAGCAATAACCCCCCATAGAAGCATGAAAAAGAATGAACTGAGAAAGAATCCGGGAATTGCCGCCAGTATAGAAAAATACCCCATATTAGTCCTCCTTCTATTTATTATTGCTTTGTTTATTATTGGTCTGCTTCAACTGTTGCTCAATCACGACATCAACGCCGAAATGCGCTGCCTTCTGCAAATCGAGCAAAGCTTCCAATTCTGTTTTACCTGAACCTATCGACAAGGGAGGTTTCCAGACAACATAATAATCTTCAGTTTCCTCGTCATATTCAACTTCGATATCAAAATAACCCATTGCTGCTCCTCCTCTAGAGGACTACCTTTCAAATATAGACTCGATCTCACTATAGGCTTGAGTCATTACTTTACGGACACGTTCCATCTGTTCTTGATTAGCACTGCGAAAATGCCGCCCAATTAAGTTCTCCAATTCATGCAGCTCTTTCATTACCACAACCATCTTACCCATGTTTTTAAAGTTCCAGTGATGGCTCATATTGCTCACCACCTCATCGGCAAAGTCCCTGCGCTCAGACAGAAATTGGCGACCTTCCTCAGTTATCTCGTAGACTTTCTTGCCGTCCTGCTCAATTGACCTGGCATACCCCATCTCCTCCAGCATCTGAAGCGTAGGATAAACCACGCCTGGGCTGGGTTTATAAAATCCATGAGATTGCTCCTCAAGAGAACGAATGACCTCATAGCCATAGCGCGGCTTGTCTTTAAGTAGGTCAAGAATAACGTATTTTAAGTCACCTTTCTGGAATGGGCTTTCATGCTGAAAGCCGTGAAAGAACCTTTCTCTTTTTAAAAATCTATCTCTAAACATTTTTTACCTCTCCGTTATACTTATATATCTAGTATTATCACGATATATCTAGATATATTATAAAAAGATATATCTTATTTGTCAAGGGGTTTTTGCTGATTTTTCTAAAAAATTTTGGGAATTGAAGAACATATAACCCGAAATCTTATCTCTTCTTCAGAACAAAGCAGGCCGAGCTATTACGCTCAGGGTCTTTCTTGAATATATCTATCTCATGTTCAGCATCCTGTATTTCTTTAAGGACTTCAGCATCATTAGCATACTTCTCCCGAAATTCAGAAATAAGCTCCTGGAGAGGGGAAAAATACTCAGCTAACCACTTATCTTTGTCTAATAAGAAATAACCGAGTAACTCGTAGCCGTAGAGAGAAATCCGCTTCAGTTTTTGTTCGATATCACCCTGTTCATCATGAACCACAAGAAAGCCATTTGCTTTAACAAAGCGCTTCCATTCTTTCAATCCCCGTTCGAAACCGATTACATTTATGGAGCCTTCAGCCCAGATAATATCAAAACTTTCATCCGGGAACTCCATATCGAAAATCGAGCATTTGATGGCCTTAACTCTGTCCTTTATTCCGGCTTTCTCGATTTTCTTATTAAGTGCCTCAAGAGATTGCCGGTCGATATCCAGAGCTGTTATCTCTCCGTCACTCAACCTGGCCAGTTCCATAGTGGGAACACCAGTGCCACAGCCAATATCAAGAATAAATGGACTATCTAATTTGGAGATCATTTTGAACGCCTTCCTGGTGTACTTAAGAAGACGTTTTCTTACGCGGTCTTTTTGCGTTCGGAATCGTTCTTTTCCAGTCAACACTAGCCGGCCTTATCTAAAATCCTTCTTTATACAGCAAACCATCTAAGACAAAGAAGGCTTCTATCTCCCGATATCCTACTCGGGAAGTGTAACAATAGTTCCAGCGTTGTTGAAGAAAAAGCCGTCACCGAACTCCTGGCAGAGCCTTGAGCCGGCAGCCAGGCCTGTACAGTGAGAAACTCCGAGTCTTTTTACCCCAAGCTTTTTCAACTCCGCTATGGTAAGCTCAAACTGCTCCGGGGAAGCTCTAAATAGATGAGTGCCGCCGACAACCGTATGGATACGTTCGACACCGGTAAGTTTTCTGGCATACAAAAGCGTATTAATCAGTCCTCGATGAGCACAGCCTAAAATAACAACAAGCCCAAAATCCGCCTTGATAATCAGTGCCTGGTCATCGGGAACCGTATCAGGTACGAATGCATTCCCGTCTTTAACAAGCAGGTTTGAATCGACTTTCTCATAGGGAGTTATCATAGGTATTTCACCGGTTGCCACAATGTTATCTGAAATCCATACCGGCTCGGTAGATAGACGGAAAGACGCCCCCAGTCCCTCCAGCATCTCACGCCTGTAGGGTATCCCGATAAAGGTATAGGCTTTTGCGTCAGGACGTAATACGCATTTTGCAGCCCATGCTTCCGGATGAGCTATTATCTCCGCCTGCCCTGTCAGTCCCAAAACATCACGTAAACCACCGGTATGGTCTAAATGCCCATGACTCAGGACTATGTTATTAACCGCAGCAAGATCGACTTTCAGTTTTATTGCATTCACAGCAGCCGAGATCCCCGGTCCTGTATCCATCAGGATTTTTACACCATCGACCTCTGCCAGGATACTCAACCCCCATTCGGCAAGAACATCAGTTTTACCAGCAGTGTTTTCGCTCAGGGTAATCAGGCGGATTTTCATTAATATTTACTCCTCGACTCTCATCTCACAACAGGTCTTATCAGACCGCTTTGAGAGAAAAAATTTTACTATTTTACCTTCGATGAGAAATTTCTCCGACTCACTGCGCAATGCGCGGAAGTCCGATGTATCTAAGAAATGGCGCAGTATCACTAGTTGTTCAATAAGACCCGTTTCATTGCTGCCGGATAGTAACAGACTGGAAAGCCTATTATATTCTTTTCGCGCTTTTGTCTCCACACATTCAGAAAGGTCAGGATATATTTCAAGATACAGAGGAGTATCTTCAGAATTTTTTGCCTCTTCGCCAATCCTGTTTTCAGCCAAAAGCCTGGTACCTTCCTGCTTCTGATTATTCAGCAGCGGCTATATCGTCCTCAGGGGCTCACGGCCCCTGTAATTTACTATCAGCTGCAGTAAAGAGGAGGTTGGAACTCCGGAGTAGACAATCTCTCAATATCGGTACTACCACAAGAAGTGCATTTTTTCTGTTCCTCTTGCGATATACTGCACACCGCTGGTAGCTCAAACTCGGCCCCGCATTTGTGGCATTTATATTTCCAGCCAGATGAACCGAAATATAGCTCCAGGCTATAACCGTTAGGTATCCATGAGGGGAGCATCTCAACATCAGTGCTTCCACAGGCAGGACATTTCGCTTCCGCCGCCTCGGCGCCTGCCTCTGAGCGTACATCAAACATAGTTTTGCACTGACGGCAACCATATTTACCCGGTATCATTTACAGCCCCCTCTCCCTCACAGGAGAAGCCACTATTACTCTCCAATTTAATTATATATCTTTACTTCACTTTAGTGTCAATGTACTCGACAAGTTTTTGGGTGAACTGGTCGAATTCTTTGTTCTGGTACTTCTCAATTTTACCTTCGTCACAAAGAGTCGCTAATGTAGGGTCTATGGGAATTCTAACTACATGCGACACCCCGCTCATACTCACCATCTCGTCGACCTTACTTTTACCGAAAAGTTCCAGTCTTTTCTTCTCACCGGGCACATCAAAATAGCTCATATTCTCGACCAACCCAAGAATGGGAACCTTCATAGTATTAGCCATCTTGACCGCTTTCCTTACTACCATTGCAGCCAGTTCTTGAGGGCTAAACACTACGACAGCACCTGTAAGAGGTAACGACTGCATAACGGTCAAAGGCGCATCAGCAGTACCTGGCGGCAGGTCAACCAACAGATAATCAAGTTTGCCCCACAGCACATCGTCCCAGAACTGCTGGATAACCTTACCGATAAGCGGCCCACGCCAGATAACCGCATCGTCCTCATTTTCCAGAACCAGATTAACAGACATAATCTCAATTCCTAATTTTGACGTCACCGGCAGAAGCCCGCTGTCGCTGCCGCTGGGGCGGCCTTTGCTTAAACCAAAGATTTTGGGAATACTCGGCCCGGTGATATCGCCATCAAGAACACCAACATCTTTTCCCTGACGAGCCAGAGACGCTGCCAGCAGTGCTGTAACCAGAGATTTACCCACACCTCCCTTGCCGCTCATAACGGCAATCACACGGTCTATTTTATTAAGGTCCTTAGGTTTCCCCTCAACAAAATTCACAACCGTTTCTTTAACCTCCGGCATTTTTTTCAAGGCCTCGTCAACTTTTTCTTTCATCCAATCCTGAGAGCCAGGATGAATGGCAGCAGAAGCCAGAGTTAATTCAACTTTATGG
>Ga0265297_10005963_pt1 | contig 18086 bp, 19 predicted proteins | sample Munlanlwell13791_FD_192502 | JGI IMG/M metagenome (GOLD analysis project Ga0265297, IMG submission 192502) | Leachate microbial communities from a municipal landfill in Southern Ontario, Canada - Leachate well 137-91 | ecosystem: Engineered > Solid waste > Landfill > Unclassified | place...
GTTGGTACAAATCATTTTTTAACAATCAAGAAAACTTGAGGTTTAGAGAACATGGGCCTGATGAATTAGCCTTTTATGCTAAAAAAGCTTTTGATATTGAATACAACGCTCCTTGGGGTTGGGCCGAAATGGAAGGTATTCACTGGCGCTCTGATTATGACTTGACTCAACATTCCAAATTTAGTGGACAAGATTTAAGTTATATTGACCCTATCACTCATGAAAAATATCTTCCTTGGATTACTGAAACTTCTGGTGGAGTCGATCGTAGTTTCTTTTTTATGTTGTTGGACGCTTATCGAGAAGAACCAACTGAATCCGGAGAAGTTAGAACTTTTCTAAAAGTTAATCCCAAAATTGCCGCCTATAAAATGGCTATTATTCCTCTTGCCGCCAATAAACCAGATTTAATTAATAAAGCCGAAAATATTTTTCAAAAATTAAGTTCAAAATATTCTGTCGATTGGGATGATAGTAGCAATATTGGTAAAAAATATCGCCGCCAAGATGAAATTGGTACCCCTTGGTGTTTAGTTGTCGATTATCAAACACTCGAAGACAATACTGTCTCTATCCGAGACCGAGATACCATGAAACAAATTCGCCTCAATGCCGACAAAATTGACACTTGGTTAGAAAAGCAGTTAAATAGTAATTATGAAAATAAATAAAATCGTTTCTTTTACTCTCATTATACTTTTGTCTTCATTTTTTCTTTCTGCTTGTGGCAAAAAAAATACTACCACTGTCAAAAACAATACTCCTACTCCCAAGACACTAGAATTATCTGATACAGAAAAACCGATTATTAGTCTCATTCCTCGAACCGATGGTCATGAATTAAAATTGAAAATCGATAATATTCCTTCAAAAATTACTCAAATTGAATATGAATTAATTTATACCGCTCAAGATAGTGGTATGGAAATGGAAAAAGGAGTTGGCGATACTATCAAAGTAACTTCCAAAAACATTGAAAGAGATTTACTTTTAGGTACTGCCAGTTGTACCAATGGCTGTAAATATAAATATGATGAAGGTATCACTGGTGGAACTCTTTCTCTCACTTTTTATACCGATGATAATCAAAGTGTAACCTATGAAACTCCTTTTACCTTAAAAACTTCCTCGGATATTAAAAAAGCTGGAGGACTTTCTTTATCTTTAGAAAACCTTGAAATTAAAGCTACTACCACTACTAAAAGCGACTACTTTGTTTTAATCAAAAACTTCCCATCATATTATTCTGTATTCTCAAACGGTACAGGAGTTGGAAAAATCACTTCCATTTCACCTGCCAACGTAACCAAAGATAATACTTCCACTATTATCGGGGACTACTTGATTAAATAATGAATTATCATCTTCCAGTTTTATTGCGAGAAACTATAGAGCAACTATCTATTACACCCGGATGTATTTATGTTGATGCGACTTTGGGTCATGGTGGTCATACCATCGAAATTCTCAAAAAAGGAGGAATTGTTTATGGTCTAGACCAAGACCCAAAAAATCTAGAAATTGCCACCAGTAGAATTAAGGAATTAAATCTTAGTTCAAATTTTTATCCCATCAATTCAAATTTCAATCAACTCAAAAAGATAGTTAACCAAAAAATTGGTCAAAAAATTGATGGTTTAATTGCTGATTTAGGTTTAAGTTCTAGTCAGCAAACGGACCAGAATAGGGGATTCTCATTCAATGACAATTCCTCCCTTGATATGCGACTTGACCCAACTTCACAAACTTTAACCGCTGAAAATATTATTAATACTTATTCCTTCGACCAACTTTACGAAATCTTCACCAAATTTGGTCAAGAACTTTATAGTAAACCAATTATTATTCAAATAATCAAAGAAAGACAAAAATCACCCATAAAAACTGGCCAAAGATTGGCCAATATTGCCCGAAAATTCTATCTCGATCATCATATCCACACCAAAGTTGATCCCAGTACCAAAATATTTCTGAGTCTTCGAATTGCAGTTAATCAAGAAAACACTAATTTACAAAAACTTCTAAAACAAAGTTTAAATGTAGTTGAACCAAATGGTATTGTCTGTATTATTACCTTTCACTCAGGTGAAGACAGGATCGTCAAACAATTCATCAAAGATGAGTCTTCTAAAAATAAAGTTTTTGCCAACAAATCAATCAAACCATCATTTTCTGAAATAAAACAAAATCCCTTATCTCGCTCAAGCCTACTTAGATCATATAAAATAGTTTAATGCCCAAATTTTTTATTACTATAATTAGTCTTGCTCTTATCGTCCAAATTATTTTTTCCTTTTTCTATTCCAGTGATATTATCACTCAGAACACCAATCTAACTAACAACCAAACCAAATACAACTCGCTAAAATTAGAAGTTGAATCATTAGAAAAACAGCTGTCAGATATTAATTCTATAAAAAATATTTCTACGAAGGTAACCGGCACCAATTCTCAATTTATTCAAGATCATTTATGATCAACCAACGTCATAAAACATTATTATTTTCATTAGTTTTGTGTTTTGTCCTAATTGGTGTCAAATTTTTTTATTGGCAAATAATAAAAAGCCCTGATTTAAGAGAAAAAGCTCTTTTCCAAACCTATAAGTTAGAAAAATTACTCCCAGCTCGAGGCAAAATATTTTCTTCGGACAATTTTCCTCTGGCCCTAAATCAAACTACTTATAAACTTTCTATTTATAAACCAAATTTAAAAGATTCTTTAGATAATATTTTTTTAAAAATTGATCAGGTTCATCCAGATTTTATAAAAACTAATCAAACATTAATTGACAATTTTAAATCTAACGAAAACCAAAAATGGTTAACTTTTAATACCGCCATATCAAATTCAGAAAAAGAACAATTAAATTTACCCGGAGTAACTTTTGAAAAAACCCAAAAAAGATATTATCCAGAAGATCCATTATCCAATAATATTATTGGCATAATCGGTAAAAATTCTAAAGGTCTTGATATCGGATATGGAGGCATTGAGGCATATTACAACAAACAACTTCAAGGAAAAACAGGATTTAACTGGGGACCTCAAGACGCTACTGGACAAACCATTCTCACCAAAAAAAGTTGGAATTCAGAAAGCTTGGATGGTCAAAACATTCACACCACTATCAATCGTAGCATTCAATATTTAGCTCAAAATTTACTCATTGATGGTATCAAAAAATATAATGCCGATTCCGGATCAATAACCATTATGAACAGCCAAAACGGAGGAATAATTGCCATGACCAGTGCCGTTGCCACTAGTTCAGCCACTCCCAGTGCCACCAGAAATCCAGCTATTTCTGATCTTTTTGAACCAGGATCTATTTTCAAACCAATCATTGTTACTATGGCTTTAGATCAACAAGTTATTAATACAGATTATATTTGCGACCAATGTTCTCGTCCAAGAACTATTGGTGAATATACTATTACCAATCACGACAATGCTACTCATCCCAATTCCACTCTCCAAGATATTATCAAAAATTCCGACAATATCGGTATGAGTTATATTATTACCAAATTAGGTCTAAAAAATTTTTTAAGTTATTACCAAAAACTCGAACTCAATCAAAAAACTGGTATTGATCTCCAGGGAGAAGCTAAACCAATAATCAAATCAAATTGGCCCGAAATTGACTTGGCCACCGCCTCTTTTGGACAAGGAATAACCGTTACCCAAATCAACATGCTTAAAGCTTTTAATATTATTGCCAATGGTGGATATTTAACTAAACCACATGTTTTAGATTATTTTTCCGATGAATCAGGAAAAATTTATCATCCAAAAACAACCCCTTCCAATCAAGTGTTTAGTTCTCAATCAATTTCAGATATAAAATCTATTTTAAAATATTCAGTCGAAAATGGTGTTGTATCACAATTTAAACCAAAAGATCTCGAAGTCTGTGCCAAAAGTGGTACCGCTCAAATTGCCATCAAAGGCGGATACACCGATTCCTCTACTACCGCTTCATATATTGGTTTCTCACCTTGTGATAATCCCAAATTTACCATGATAGTTACTATTAATAATCCAAAATCATCACCCTGGGGTTCCAGCACTGCCGCTCCAATCTGGTTTGAATTAGCCTCAAAAATAGCCCATTTGTTATAATAAACCAATCAAAATGATTCAAAAAATCAAGAATATTTTTTTTCATCTTCCTAAAAGTATTTTCTACAATTTTTATTACGGTTTTCCATCAAAAAAATTAACCCTAATAGGAATTACCGGCACAGATGGCAAAACTACCACCTGCACTCTAATTTACGAAATTTTAAAAAAATCCGGTATCAACGCTGGTTTAATTACTACCATTGGAGCCAAATTTGGTGATCAACAAATTGAAACTGGTCTTCACATGACCAGTCCAGATCCATCACTTATTCAAAAAATATTTAAAAAAATGGTTGAATCTGGAGTAACTCACGTCGTCTGTGAAGTAACCGCTCACGCTCTTGATCAATATCGTTTTTTTGGAATTAAGTTTGATGCTGCTGCAATTATCAACACTTCTCACGAACATTTAGATTATTTCTCTAGTTTAGAAAACTATATCCTAACTAAAGCAAAAATTTTTGACCAATCAAAATTTACCATCCTGAACAAAGATGATCCCTCATACAAAATCATTCATCCGCTGATCAAGACCAATTCTACTGAATTTAGTATTAATGAAAAATCAAATTATCAAGCAAAAAATATCAAGCTCACCAATAAATTTTTGAAATTTGATGTCAATCAATTAAATATTATTACTGATAGTAATTACTACTATCAAATATATAACATTTTGGCCACTCTCGCAGTTATCGAATATCTTAAAATTGACCCCAAAAACCTAGTCGAAACTGTCAAAAACTTTCCTCAAACCAAAGGCAGAAGAGAAGAAATTGCCAACGATTTTGGATTTAAAACCATAATTGATTTTGCTCACACTCCAAATGCTCTAAAAAATACTTTATCATCTTTAAAAGAAACCAATACTACCGGCAAGATTATCACTATATTTGGTGCCACCGGAGGAAGAGATCAAAGTAAAAGACCCCAAATGGGAAAAATAGTCTCAGAACTATCCGACATCACTATTATCACCGCCGACGATACCCGAAGTGAAAAAGTTAAAGACATAAATCAACAAATAATCAATGGTATTGACCCAAAAACATCTGTTTTTGTCGAAAACTTAGACATTTCTCAAATAAAAAAAATTATTAAAAGCAATATTAAAAAAAATATTTACTTCAACATTCCCAACCGTCAGGATGCCTTTAATTTGGCTATTAAACTAGCCCAACCAAAAGATATCGTTATCGCCTGCGGCAAAGGACATGAAACTACCATGTTACATGGCAACACCGAATATCCATGGTCCGAAGCCGAAGCATTTAGAACTGCTTTCAGAATTAAAGATTCAACCAATTAATGCCGCAATTTAATATTCAAAACAATAATTCTATTGAAGAAAACTACAATCTTGGATTTCTTCCTCAAAGAAATCAAACAAATTCTTGGTACTTCGAAACCAGTTGTCGTTCAAATCTTTCTAAATTCGAACTTAGTTCAGAAAATCGTCGAATTTTAAATAAAACCCAAAGTTTTTCCTTTGAAAAAATAAAATTATCCGATTTCCAATATAACTTAGATGTTCAAAAACAAATTTTTAATTGGATCAAAGAATTAGATTGGGATTTCCCCACAAGTTCGGTCAAACAAATTTTTACTAATCATATTTTTAATTATGTTTACGTTTGGAAGACAGAAAACAACCAAATTGCTGCTTATGCCATTTGTTATTTTTCAAAAGACATAAGCCATATTGCTTATGTCTTTTATAATCCCCAATTTAGTCATGACAATCTTCCTATCCGACTGGTACTCCAAGTAATTATTGATAGTCATGACATCGGTTTAAATTATTGTTACCTCGGCCGTTTTTCAGAAAACAACGGATTTTATAAAAGAAATATGCCAGGATTTGAATATTTTAAAGATAATCACTGGCAAACTTTATAATTAATATATGCATATTCATATTTTAGGTATCGCCGGGACGATGACTGCACCTCTAGCCGTCAACCTCAAAAAACAAGGATATACCGTTACTGGATCCGACCAAGAAAAAGTTTATCCACCAGTCAGTACAGTTTTAAAAAAAGCCGATATACCAATCAATTCGATAAATATCAATAATAACATAGACTTTGCCATTATCGGCTCCTCTTATAATTCTTTTCAAAAAACCAAAACCGAATTCAGTCTGATCAAGAAATTAAAAATACCTTATATTTCAGCCACCGATTACATTAGTAAAAATTTGATTAAAGAAAATTCAATTTTAGTCGCCGGCAGTTTCGGCAAAACTACCATCACTAGTTTAATTAGTTGGATTTTTTTAAAAGCCAAGAAAAACCCCAATTATATGTTTGGTGGCGATCCCAAAAATAAGTTTTCACCAATTAATATCTCATTATCAAATTGGTCAATTGTAGAAGCTGACGAATCCATTCATGGCCTCGATAAAAAGGCCAAATTTTTATACTATCCAGTCAAATATTTGGTTCTTACCAGCGCCGATTGGGAACATAAAGATTCATACTCAAAAGAAATTAATAATTTCAATGCTTTCAAAAAATTAATTATAAACATTCCCAAAGACGGATTTCTTTTGTTCAATTCTCAAAGTTCTACCGCCAAAAAAGCCAGTTTGTATGCCAATTGTCCAATAATTACCTACAACTCTATTGATTCTGATTATTTTATCGACAAAATCAAAATTAAAAACAATTTAACTACTCTAATAATCCATACCCCAAAAGGCGTAATAAAAATTGATACTCAACTGGTTGGTCAATTTAATTTTGAAAATATTTTAGCCGCAGTTGCCTTGTCTGATTCTCTCAAAATAAGCCCTCATATTATTCAAAAGGCCATTTTTTCTTTTCGAGGCATCAAACGTCGTTTAGAATTAGTCGCCAACTATAAAAAAATATTATTTTTTGATGATTTTGCCCAATCACCCCCAAGAATAAAATCTGTTATTGAATCACTCAAAAATCAATTCCCCCAAAAAAATATCAAAGTATTTTTTCAACCTCACGCTTCATTTAGCCAATATCGCCAAAGTTTAATCGGGTTGAAAAGCGCCTTTAAATCGGCAAAAGAAATCGTTTTGGGTCAATTAAAATTCAATCCCAATATTGAAAAAAAAGATAGAAACACTGCTAAAGATTTTAGAAATACACTAGGGTCTAAATTAATTTATCTTCCCCTCGAAAAGCAAATTATCCAGTATTATAAAGATAGTCTTATGTCAAACGATATCTTAATATATATGAGTTCTGGTGGATTAAGTGGTTATCATGTTTTTAAATCTATTATTAGTAATTTCAAAAAGTAATCAAATATGTCTCGGTATATTATTAATGGTGGTAAAAAACTTCAAGGCGAGGTCTCTATTAGAGGGGCTAAAAATGCCAGTTATAAACAAATTATTGCTTCCATTTTAACCTCCCAAACTGTCAAACTAACCAATGTTCCCAATATTTCTGACGTAAAAATAACCGAAAGTATAGCCAAAAGTATTGGTTCAGAAATAAATTATTGTGGTGAACATTGTCTTGAAATTACCACTCCAAAAGTTACCAATTCCACCGTTCCCATCGGCACTGGTGAAAAATCACGAACTTCTTTTATGTTTTCTGCTCCACTACTATATCGGACAGGAAAAGCTATCGTCCCTATGCCTGGTGGAGATAAGTTAGGAGCCCGACCTCTTGATCGTCTTTTTGACTGCTTTTCCAAAATGGGCATCAAAACCACTCAAACCGAAAATCAAATAATATTTGAAACTGACAAAATTAAACCAGTACATTACACCTTTAATAAACCAACACACACCGTAACCGAAACTATTGTTATGGCCGCTGCACTAGCCAATGGTGAGACTATTTTAGATAACTCCGCTCAAGAACCAGAAATAGATGATTTAATTTCCATGTTAAATGATATGGGGGCCAAAATTAATCGGGACCCAAACGATTTAAAACGAATCATTATCAATGGGGTTTCTTCACTTCACCAAACTCAACATCAAATTATTTCTGACAGAAATGAAGTCGTTACTTTCATTTGTGCTGCTTTAGCCACTCAAGGATCAGTCAATATTTTAAAAGCCGATCCCAAAATAATTCAAACTTTTTTAAACACTATTGAAACCATGGGAGCCAAAGTAATTCCCGGTCAAGATGAAATTAGTGTTTCTTGGGTTAAACCACTTAAAAATATTAATATTGAAACTAATCCCGAGCCAGGATTCATGACCGATTGGCAAGCTGTTTTCACTGTTCTTTTAACTCAAACAGTTGGTTGTAGTACTATCATCGAGCGAGTTTACCCTTCTCGTTTTCAACATATTAAAAATCTTCAACAAATGGGAGTAAAAGTAAATTTCTTCAACCCAAAAGTTGACAATCCTTCTACTTATTATCAATTCAATCCCGAAAGTGATAGTCCTGAATTTTTTCATGGAGTAAAAATTTATGGACCAACCAAATTAAAACCATCAAATTTCATTATTAACGATCTTCGAGCCGGTGCTTCGACTACCCTCGCTGCCCTTACCGCCCAAGGAACATCAATCATTGATGGAGTTGAATACATCGAAAGGGGATATGAAAAATTAGCTGAAAGACTTTGTTCTTTAGGTGCTAACATAGAATATATAAAAACATAATTTATGATCCATTTGTATCTAGGTCTTCTACTTTTTGCTTTCTTAATAACCAGTATTTTAGTTGTCCCATTCATCAACCTTTTATACAAGCTAAAATTCCAACGTCAAAAGCAAGTTACCACCGATTTTTTAAACAAAAAAACTCCCATTTTCGATAAATTTCACAACCAAAAATCGGGCACACCTGTCGGTGGGGGATTACTCATAATTATTTCAGTTTGTATTCTTTTTATCATTCTTTTCCCAATAATCAAATTTTCCAAAATATTTGTCTCTAGTAATTATCAAATAAACCACGAACTTATTATTATCTTTTTTACTTTTATTAGTTTTGGGTTACTCGGACTTTACGACGATATTTATAAATTTTTTGGATTCAAAAAAACCGGTTTTTTTGGACTGAGATTAATTCACAAACTAATTCTCCAATTAGTCTTGTCCACCATAATATCACTTCTAATCTTCCTTCAATTAAAAATTGATTTCATTTATATTCCATTCTTAGGTGCTATCCATTTGGGATGGTTTTTTATTCCTATCTCCGTAACCATCATTACTGGTTTTGCCAACTTTTTTAACATTACTGACGGATTAGACGGTCTATCATCCGGTTTGCTGATGATTGCCCTCTTCGCTTTTTGGTTTTTATCTAATACTTCTCTTGATACTCCTATTTCTCTCTTCCTTGCTTTATGGATTGGTTCTCTTATTGCTTTCCTTTATTTTAATATTTATCCTGCCAGAATCTGGTTAGGTGATGTCGGTGCTCTTTCATTTGGTGCCACTTTTGCCGTAATTGCCTTATTATTGGGCAAAATAGTTCCACTCCTTATTGTTGGATCACCTTTTATCATCGAAGGTTTAAGTAGTGCTATTCAAATTATTAGTAAAAAATATTTTAAGAAAAAAGTTTTTCCCGCTGCCCCTCTCCATTTAACCTTACAAAACATGGGGTGGGAAGAACCAAAAATTGTAACTCGAGCCTGGTTAGCCGGTATTATTTTAGCTATTTTTGGATTATGGTTGGGACTAAATTAAAACAAGAAATCAATCACTATCTTAATTTGCCTTACATGACCAACATTTTGCGTAATGGTAAAGTTGTCAAAGAAAGAATTCTTGGCGGTAAAGGCAACTGGAAAGATATCCAAAAAGAAACTCAAAAAATAGCCAAAAAAGAAAAGATAAATCTTCAAAAACTAACCCCAAAACAGTTTTATAATTTCCAGAAAAAACATAAAATTGGTATTGATTGTTCTGGCCTTGTTACTCAACTCTTAAATTTTTATTTCAAAACTAAATTAAACCCTCGAAAAAATTCTGCCGACATGCTTACTTCCATTCCACTTTCACAGAAAGTTGAAAATTTTCAAGATATCCAACCCGGCGATTTGGTCCGCCAAAAGAACGGTCGTCATGTATTGTTTGTCGTTGAAAAAAATGGCACCAAAATATCTTACGTCGATAGTTCTTTTTATGGCAGGGGAGTCAAGTATGGTGAAGCTGACCTCACTGATCCATCATTTGATAATCAAGGTGTTTATCGATTACTTCTCCTCGATTAGTTCTTTGAATTGGAGCGGTTCGAGAGACAAAATTTCAACTTCAGTTCCACATTCCTCACATTCAAGAATATCACCAATCATCATCCCTTCCGGTTGTTTAATTTCTGCTTCACAATCAGGGCATGTAATTTTGTTCATTTCTGTCATATTTAAGATAAAAAATATATAATAAGTCTAACTCAACCATTATATGACAAATACACCACTAGTTAAATTAGACAATTGTTATCTAAAACGAGAAGACCAAAATATCACCGGTTCAGCCAAAGATAGGGCCATCGTTCTTCAAATTGCCAATCTAAAAAAGAATAATTTCACCAAAGCCGTTATTTCTAGCACTGGCAATGCCGCTATTTCTGCCGCCCATTTTTGTCAACAAAACCAAATAGACTTAACTATTTTTTTGTCTGACAAAGTTAACCCAAAAAAACTAGAAATTTTAAAAAAATATCCTTCAGAAATAATTTTAGTCAAGAAACCAATTAGCCAAGCCATTAAATTTTCTAAAAAAAATCAAGCCTATCTACTTCGCCAATCAACTGATCCCGTCGCTCTTAATGGTTACTCTCAAATCAGCCAAGAAATAATTGATCAACTCCCTCAAATTACTAGCATTTTTATTCCAATTGGTAGCGGTACAACTTTGCTAGGCATTTCCCAAAAATTATTCCCTTCGATAAAAATTTTTGGTGCCCAATCAGCTGCCAACTGTCCTGTTAGTAAAAACTTTGACAAAAATTTTATCCCTGAAACCAGATTAATAACTGATGCTCTTTCTGCCAAATTTATTCCCCAAAAAAATAAAATAATCAACGCTATCAAGAAATCAAATGGTTTCTCTTTTGTTATCCAAAACGAATCCATCATCTCAGCCAATCAATTTTTAGAATCAAAAGATATTATTACCTCACTTGAAGGAAGTCTAGCTTATGCCGCCTTCAAAAAAGCCAAACAAAACAACTTTGATGTCGGTGATTTTCCTGTTATTTTATTAACCGGAGCTAAAAGATGAACCTAATCGAAAATTTTAATCAAAGCCCTTATCATTTTTACTTTTTAGTTGTTGATAAATTTTTAGACATTGATTTCCCAGAGTTAAAAAACTTCGAAAAAATCTACATTTCCAATTATCCTTCGACAACCGTTAAAAACAGCGGAAACTTATTAGCCAATCCTCAAGTCATCGAATATATTTCCAATAATTTTCAAAAAGATAATCTTACTCCTGTAATAATTTCTTTCAAACCTTCGGCTAAAGTCGAACTAATTTGCAAAAAATTTAATTGGATTAATGCCAACAATCCACATCAACTTAATCGTTTTTTGGAAGACAAAATTGAATTTATTCAACTTTGTCAAAAAAATGGTATCTCTACCATCCCTACTACTATTGATATTTTTGACCAGAAAAATTTTTTGAAATACCAACAAATGCTTGGTCAAAAAATGGTTGTTCAATCTCATTTTGGCTGGGCCGGAAAAAGTACTTTTTCAGCTTCTACCTGGGACGATATAAAAGACAAAATTCCTCAAAAAAGTTTAGTAAAGTTTTCTCCATTTATCACCGGTTATTCCCTCCTCAATAATTGTTGTCTCACATCAAATGGCCTTATTCAAAGTCCACCAGCTTTGCAATATACCGGCTTACCGTTGTTTACTCACAACCCATTTGCCACAGTTGGCCGCCAATGGCCATCTCTTGCTCCACCAGAAATATTAGAAAAAGTTAAAAACATCACTCAAAAATTTTCCGACATTATTAAAACCCTCAACTATCGTGGTTTTTTTGGCCTTGATTTTTTAATTCATGATGAAGAAGTTTTTTTATTAGAATGTAATCCTCGTCTCACCGCTTCATTTGCCTTTTACAATCAAATCGAAGTTCAACAAAACTTAAACCCATTATTTTTGTTTCACCTAGTCCAATTTATTAATCTCGAATTTAAATTCGATTTAGAATTAGAACAAAAAAGATTTTACAACTACAACCTCATTGGTTCTGAAATTACCGTCAAAAATGAAGACAGTCAAACTATAAAAAAATATCATGACTTCACCATTTTTTCCGATCAAATCAACCCCATCATTATTCCTCAAAAGATAATCAACCTGCTTAATGAAACCAAATAAATCACCTTTATTTTTCCTCATCTCTAGTCTAATAATCATTGGGATTATTTTTATTTCCATCTCCTCACTTACTGAAGCCAATTCCACTATTGGCGATAAATTCTTCTTTCTCCGTAAACAAGGATTTTGGTTATTAGTCAGCCTAGTTGTTTTTTATATTACTTCTAAAATAAAGATAGAAACCGTTCAAAAATTATCATCAGTTATATATTTATTTTCCATAGTTAGTCTAATTCTTGTTTTAATTCCAGGGCTTAGTAATCAAACTCTCGGAGCCAGACGTTGGCTAAATTTGGGCATCTTTAGTTTTCAACCATCAGAAATTCTCAAACTTAGCTCAATCATTTTTTTTGCCAGCCATTTTTCAAAAGAACAATTCCGTAACTTTAAAAATCTCATTTTGTATTTAGTCGGACCATTTATCTTAATAATTTTGGAGCCAAATTTAAGCACCGCCATCCTCATAACCGCCATCGTTATTTCTATTTTTTATCTTTCAGGCGGAAAAATTCTTCCTCTATTTTTTCTTTGCCTTACTATAATCGGATTAAGCTTAATTCTGATTTTAACTTCACCTTATCGATCAGCTCGCCTTCAAACACTTTTAAATCCACAAAATAATACTGAATCGACATCATATCATAGTAATCAAATAATTCTTTCCCTTTCTTCGGGGGGTTTTTTTGGGAAAGGTTTTGCCAATTCTGATCAAAAATACAAATTTTTGCCCAAAATATCCACCGATTCAATCTTAGCCATTATTGGCGAAGAAACCGGATTTTTAGGAATTAGTGTCATTATTTTTATTTATATTTATCTAATTTCCTATTTATTAAAAATATCTTCGCTTATCACCGATCAATTTCAATCGCTAATTGTTTCTGGAACAGCTTGTTGGATTGCTTATCAATGTTTAATCAATATATCAGCAGTTGCCGCCATTATTCCCTTAACTGGCGTTCCACTGCCCTTCATTTCTTATGGTGGATCATCACTAATAACTTTATTTACTGCCATCGGCTTAGTTAGAAATATCGAAAAAAGAAATTCATTATTGATATACTCTGATAATGACTCAAAAGTTAAACAAAACCATCATCATCACCGGCACTCATCTCACTCCCGCCCTTGAATTAATCCGGCAACTTCAAATTGATCCTAAAATCAATTGGCAGATACATTATATTGGACGAGCTTCAAATTCCAACGACCCCAACGATATTTCCATTGAATCTGTCATTATTCCAAAAAATAATGTCAAGTTTTATCCTATTCATTGCGGTAAATTTGATCGAAGATATCTACCCAATACCATTGTTGGTATATCCAAAACACTTCGTGGTTTTTTTGAATCATCAAAACTCATTCGACAAATCAAACCCGATGTCATCATTTCTTTTGGAGGATATGTCTCAGTTCCAGTGATTTTTAATGGATGGGTTAAAAAGATAAAAACTATTACCCACGAACAAACCCTCACCAATAGTCTTACTACCAAAATAAATAGTCTTTTTGTAAACAAAATTGCTCTTTCTTTCGAAAATAAAAATCAAATAAAACAACTCAATCAAAATAAAGTTGTCATTACTGGAAATCTGCTTCGTTATGAATTATTTAACGATAAAATTTTCAAACCAAATCCAAAATTTTCCACCTCCAAAACAACAATCTATATAACTGCCGGTAACCAAGGGTCTCATATTATTAATTCCATCATCAAAAAAAATTTATCTCAACTAAATAAGCTCCAAATTATCCATCAAACTGGCAAAAACGACTATTCAAATTTCAAAAAACTAGAAACTCAATATCCCAATTATTTTGCCTTTGATTATTTAGATACCACCTATTTAGCTTGGATTATTCACCATGCCGATATTTTGGTTAGTCGATCTGGAGCCAACACTAGTCAAGAAATTGTCGCCTTCAACAAAAAATCCATTTTAATTCCCTTACTCAAAAGTCAGCAAGATGAACAACTACTCAATGCTCTTTGGGTCAAAGAAAAATTACCCCACAATACCATTATTATTTCTCAGAAAGATTTGACCTCAGAAAAATTGTTAAATTCCATTGAGTCTTTATTAAAGACTAAAAACCAATCTTCTACAGTTAAGTATCAACCAAACTTAAAACTTTTAGAACTTATACATGAAATTATTTAAAATAATAATTCCATTTATAGTTATTTTAGGAGTCCTTATTTACATTTATTTTTACCGACAAACCAAACAGTTTTCTCCAATATCTTCCCAAAATGACTTTTATTCAAAATTAAATTCTGCCATTCAAACCAGTCAATTAAAAGTGTCTCAAGTCAATGTTAATGATTTTAACAATGAAGTTGAATTTTATCTAACCGATGGCAATAATCAGATTAAAACTTATTTCTCAACCAAAAAAGATCCTTATTGGCAGATTTCTTCTTTACAAGAAGTCCTAAAAACCGCTAAAATTAAAGATAAAGAACTTAAATTGATCGATTTAAGTTCCCTACACCCTTATGCCACATTCAAAAATAATTAGCGGTATCGATATCGGTACTTCAAAAGTAACTACCATCATCGGTCAATATTTAGATGACGAAGACAAATTTAATATTATTGCTGTTTCCTCAATTCCTGCTACTGGATTTCGCCGAGGTCAAATAATTAATCTCGAACAAGCCTCAAATACTATTATCCAAAGTATTGAATCAGCCGAAAGAATGGCTGGATTTCAATTGAACTCCGCCTCTGTTTGTATTTCCGCTCCTCATATCGAATCCATCAATTCACACGGAGTTGTTGCCATTAGCAATCCCAACGGTGAAATATGCCAAAATGATATTGATCGAGTCATCGAAGCTGCCAAAGCCATTTCACTTCCAGCTGGCAAAGAATTAATTCATATTATTCCAATTCGTTATACTGTTGATGGACAAGAAGGTGTCATCGATCCTTTAAGTATGAATGGCGTTCGTCTCGAAGTAGAAGCCCACCTCATTTTAGCCTCTAGCCCATCCTTAAAAAATCTTAAAAAATGTCTTGAAGATATCGGCGTTAAAATCGACAATCTAATTTATTCAGGACTTGCTACCGCCAAATCAGCTCTCACTGAAACCGAAAAAGAACTTGGAGTTGCTCTTATAGACATTGGTGGAAGCATTACCACTATTACGATTTTCAACGAAGGTGCACCAGTATTTTCTTCTGTCATCCCTGTAGGTGCCACCAATATTACCAACGATTTAGCCATCGGATTACGATTTTCTCTTGAAGATGCTGAAAAAATTAAATTAAGATTAACAAAAATTGTCGAAAATAAAAAATTCGAAGATGAAATTCCGCTTTCCCAATTTGACATCAATTCCGATGAAAACCACAAAATTTCTATTCAAACGGCCGTCAATGGAATTATCAAACCCCGAGTCGAAGAAATTTTTCACTTAATTTACGAGCAGTTAGAAAATAGTGGTTATCATCAAAAAATTCCTGCCGGATTAGTCCTCACTGGCGGTGGTTCACAAACTGTCAACATTAAAGAGATATGTGAAAGAATAATTCCTCTTCCATTAAGAATTTCCACTCCGCCAAAGATTGGTGGTATTATTGATGATATTCTCAATCCTGCCTATAGTAGTTCTATTGGACTTCTTATGCTCACCAATGAAAATAAAAATATCAAAAATAATTCAACCAAAAAATCTTCGATTTCCTTTAATGGATTTTTTGACAAAATCAAAAAATTAATTAAACCTCTTCTACCCTAATTTATGGGATTAATTAAAACTCTTACCGGTCAATTTGCCAAAATTAAGGTCATCGGTGTTGGTGGCGGTGGTAATAATGCCATCAATTCCATGATTGCCGAAGATAGTATTAAAGGTGTTGATTTTATTGCAGTTAATACCGATTCTCAAGCTCTTTTAAATTCTCTAGCTCCGATAAAAATTCAGATTGGTGAAAAACTTACCAAAGGTCTAGGTGCTGGTGGCAATCCTCAAATGGGTCAAAAAGCCGCTGAAGAATCTCGTGAAAGAATTAAAGAAGTTTTAAATGGCACTGACATGGTTTTCATTACCGGTGGTATGGGGGGAGGAACTTGCACTGGTGCCGCTCCAATTATTGCCGAAATTGCCAAAAAAGAATTAGGAATTTTAACTATTGCCGTTGTTACCAAACCATTTATGTTCGAAGGAACCCGTCGCATGACCAATGCCGAAGAAGGTGTTTCTCAATTAAGAAATTTTGTCGATACTCTAATTGTCATTCCCAACCAAAAAGTTATGGAAGTGGTCAATGACAAAGCCACTTTATTAGAAGCCTTCAAAATTGCTGATTCTGTTTTAAATAAAGGAACCAAAGCCATTGCTGATCTTATTACTGTTCCTGGTCTTATCAATCTAGATTTTGCCGATATTAAGGCAGTTATGAGTAATGCTGGTTCTGCTCTTATGGGTGTTGGTGAGGCTGAAGGTGAAGATAGAGCTCAAAAAGCCGTCGATGCTGCTGTCGAATCACCACTTGTTGAAGTCAGTATCGAAGGCGCTAGGGGAGTATTAATTAATGTTACTGGCGGTTCAGATCTTACTATGTCCGAAATAGAAGAAGCTGCCAAAACAATTACCCAACGTGCTGCTCCTGATGCCAATATTATTTTTGGAGCTACTATTGATCCGGAATTAAAAGGTAAAATTAAAATTTCTGTCATTGCCACCGGATTTGATGCTACCAAAGCTCATTTTTATCAATCAATCAAAAAACCAACAATAAATATTTCCGAGCATGCCGCTCCCCAAATTGTTCAAAAAGAAGAACCAAAAGAAGTTAATGATCAAGATATCCAAAAATTTTTAGGCGATCAAAAAATCCCCACTGGTATCGATATTGTTGATGAGTTCGACATCCCCGCTTTCTTACGAAAAAGTAATTAAAAAGGAAAACGGCGTACTCACTAAAAACAAACAATACCCTAAGGTATCAAGTGTTCTCAGCTTTCTGCCGTCAATAAAAAAAATTATCCAACAAGATAAAACAGAGGTATTTTTTTTGTTTTGAATAACTTTTGGTATTCAGAAAACAAATCTAGGCTGTCCGTCATTACCTCATATGAGGCTTTAAACAAATAAACTTCCCCTTCTGTATAAGTACTCTTATCTCCATTCAAAATAATAATACCGCTTTTAGCAGTACCATTTTTTTCCTTAGACTCAGAGTCTCCAGGGAAGTAAACCGGACTGTCGGCCAAGATAATCGTTCCCTTAGGTAAAACCTGAGAGATATCGATCTTTTGTTTAACCCACTGATTGTCCTTCAGTTCGATTGGGACAGAGCATCCCACAAACAAAAAGGATAAAACCAGTAAAAAAGCTACCAACAAGGTCTTTTTCATCTTGTGAATCCTTCCTTTCTAAAGTGCAATCTTCTCTTATATATAAACTCAAAAGCTTAGTTTCGAGAATTAAAAAGATTTTTAGTCTAGCAATTTTCATTGTTAAACTGTCCTATAATATCATATTTTCCTAAAAAGTCAATACCTTTAGGTTAAAAAATAGTGTAAAATACGCTATGTCCAAGTTTAAAGATATTCCTCAAAATGTCAGCTTTTCTTCACTCGAAGAAGAAATAATAAAATTTTGGAAGGAAAATAAAATTTTTGAAAAA
>Ga0265297_10005964_pt1 | contig 18085 bp, 20 predicted proteins | sample Munlanlwell13791_FD_192502 | JGI IMG/M metagenome (GOLD analysis project Ga0265297, IMG submission 192502) | Leachate microbial communities from a municipal landfill in Southern Ontario, Canada - Leachate well 137-91 | ecosystem: Engineered > Solid waste > Landfill > Unclassified | place...
GCGTTAACTCATCGGGAGAAGACTGCGAAGGAGAGAACCAGGCTTCAAGCGAATACACCGTGAAAGTCTATACTCCGGACCTGAAGGAGATTCCCGCTTACAGGAGCGGATTCATGAAATTCATAGGGCAGATACTTGAAGGGGTGAGGGGGGTTGTGGAAAAAAGTTTATTTTAATTTGTAAAACCCTTTCCCATCAATTCTAAGATCAACATATTCCACCTCCGGCCATTTGTCCGAGGCAATGAGCGTTTCCAGTATGGGACGGCCGGAGACGGCGGAATTTTGTTCAAGGCTTACGAAAATTTTCTGCCCCGAGGATACAATTATGGAAGCTTCTTTAAAAAGCGGATCGTCAATTGTGATTTCTTTTGTGGCCCAACCAAAATTTTTTGTCATTTTCGCGCTTTCAAGGAGGTTTTGCAGTTTTTCCTGGTCAATAGTTTCCGTTCCGATGGATATTTTTCTGCCCGTCTTGTCAGAAATCACAAAAACGAGCTCTCCCTTTGAGTCCGGCGCCTCCCCTATCACGAATCCTTCTTCGTCCAGCCAGAAACAATATCTCGCTTCGCCTTCATCCGCGCACCACGTTATTTTTTCATGCCGTTCGGAAACAGCGACAGAAATGGCGCGATTTTCATAGTCTTTCTTGATGGTTATTTCCTTAACGCGCGGGAATTGAGTCTTAATAAGACTGGTCAGTTCTTCATCGTTTTTATAGGCCAACCGATGGTTTTCCGGCAGAATAAATCCCAAAAATCCTCCGTGTCGGGCATTTTTGCTTTTAATTAAAGAAATTATGTCTTCGGGAGGGACCATTCTCGTTCCCGATACCTTAATTTCGTCTATTTTCATGAAGCTGCCATTACGGAGAAACCACAAACCAACGCCGGCAGAAAAAATAAACATGGCGGCGGCAAAGAAAACGATGATTTTCTTGAACAGTTTCTTTCGGCTCCAAGCCGAAGAAAAATTTTTAGTTGTTCTCTCCATTTAATATCTCTTCTCTGCCCAAATAACTCTTCAGGGCTTCTGGGACTTGAACGCTTCCGTTTTCGCGCTGGAAGTTTTCAAGAATGGCAAGAAGAGGCCTCTCGCTGAAAGCGGTGGCGTTCAGAGTATGAACAAATTCTCTTTTGTCTTTTCCATCCGTATCGCGGGTTTTAAAAGTAATGTTTAATCCGCGGGATTGGAAATCGGTTGTGTTGGAGCAGGAATGGGTTTCCCTATATTTATTCTGGCTTGGAATCCAAGCTTCAATATCGTATTGGCTTGCGTCACCGAAGCCCATATCTCCCGTGCAGATTCTCATTACACGGTATGGAATTTCGAGTTTTTGCATCAATTCTTCCTGTCTTGCAAGGAGAAATTCGTGTTCATCCCTAGAATCTTCCGGTCGGCAAAGCGAATACATCTCGAGCTTATTGAATTGATGCACGCGAAGAATGCCGCGAGTATCTTTACCGTAACTCCCCGCTTCACGGCGGAAGCATGTTGAAAATCCAAGCAGACGAATAGGTTTTGTAACGTCTATTGTTTCGTCCATATACATCGGAGCCATGGAGTGTTCCGAACTGCCCACAAGATACAAGTCGTCTTCGGGAACGTAAAAAGCGTCTCCGGCGTCAATAAACTGCCCTTTACCCACTCGCCTGTAAACGTCCGTTTTTATCATCACTGGCGGAAGGATAAAACGAAAGCCGTAAGGAATGAGCGTGTCCATCCCGAAACGGAAAAGAGCAAAATCCAGTTCAGCCACTTCGCCTGAAATGTAACCGAAACGGCTACCGGCAATTTTTGCGGCGCGATCGGTATCTATGAATTCACCCGCAATATCAACGTAATCCTTGGGTTTAAAGGAAAATTTAGGAGGCTCGCCGATTGTTCTAATAGCCACATTTTCGGATTCGTCCCTTCCAACGGGGACGTCTTCGTCGGGAAGATTAGGGATTTTGGAGAGAAGAAAGTCTCTTTCTTCCAGAAGCACGTTTATTTTTTCCTCATTCTTGGCTATTTCTTCTTTTAATTTACGGGCGCTATCGCGATTATCCGCGCCGAGTGATTTTTGTTCCGCGCGTATGTCGTCGGTAGTTTTCTTAAGCTCCCTCCATTCGGAGTCAATTTTAAGAAGTTGATCGGCGAGGTTCGGATCAGCGAGTTTCTTTTTCATCCCCTCTTTCACAAGTTCCAAATTTTCCCTAATAAGATTTATGTTAATCATTGCGATTTTGATTTTTCATTGCCGGGAAAAAGACCGTTTCCCGAACGGGTTTATCCATCAACACGGCAAAAAGTCTTTCGGAAATACCAAATCCGGCCGCCGGAGGCATGCCATATTCAAGAGCCTCCAGAAATTCTTCGTCCAACATTTGAGCTTCCGCATCTCCTAACTCTCGCAGTTTCATTTGTTCTTTAAAGCGCATACGTTCATCAAGCGGATCATTTGCTTCGGAAAATCCCTTGCCAAGTTCCGAGCCGCAAGCCACGATTTGGAACCGAAGAACTTTGTTTTTTTCTTCTTTTACGCGTTTCGCGAGCGGTTCAATTTCTATCGGCGGCTTAACGAGAAATACCGGTTGTAACATTTCCGACCGGATGAGTTTTCTGAAAATAAGGTCAATCAACCTGCCTTTTCCAAGCGATGGCGTTACGGAAATATCAATTTCTTTGGCCTTATTTATGAGGTCGGCAACGGTGGCGTTATTTAGGTCGAGGCCCGTTTTCTCTTTAAAAACGGAGAAATAGTCAACTGTTTTCCATTCGGATGACCAATCAATTTTATGGCCTTTCCATTCGGTCTTCAGAGAACCGCAGGTTGCTTTAATAACACGCTTGTAGAGCTTCTCCACGAATTTCATCAAATCGTTATAATCGGCATAGGCCCAATAAAATTCCAGCTGCGTGTAGTCTTGAAGGTGCTCGGCGTCAATTCCCTCGTTCCGGAATATGCGTCCGATTTCAAATACCTTGTCATATCCGCCGACAAGAAGTTTTTTGAGCGCTATTTCAAGCGATATACGCAGATAAAAATCAGCGTCTAGCGCGTTATAATGCGTTTTGAAGGGTTCCGCTTCCGCTCCACCCGGAGTTTGTTCCAAAACGGGAGTTTCAACTTCGAGAAATCCGGATTTGCAAAGCGCCTCTCTAAAAGTCTGCCAATAAACGGCTTTCTTCCGGAACATTTCTCGCGTCTCGGGATTAAGAATAAGTTCTAAATATCTTTTCCGCAGTCTTGTTTCGGTATCCTCTATGCCGAAATGTTCTGAAGGCAAAGGTCTTAAGGATTTAACGATAATGCGGGCCGATCTGGTTTCAACGCTTTTTTCTCCTTTCTTCGTCTTTACGAGAATTCCTGAAATTTCCAGAAAATCGCCGATATCAAGCGCGGCCTTAATAATCTCAAACCCGTCTGTTTTTGCGCCTGACAGGAGCGCCTGTATCCGACCCGTTCCGTCATCCAAATCGGCAAAAATCAGTTTTCCTTGATCCCTTAAGCCCAACACGCGGCCAGCAATGGAGATTTGCTTTTTAAATATTGAGCATAAAGCAAACGATCTGACAGCTTCGCCTATTGAATGAGTTATTTTGACCGTTGCCGGATAGGGATCAAAGCCAGTTGCCTGCAAAACCGCAAGTTTTTCTTTTCTTGATTTGATTATGTCCTCAAGCATATATGCTCATAATTATGGACAGAACCAACTCAAAACTCAAATTTCTTAGCTAATTTTTAAAACCTTGTAGATTATTTCTCCCGCGGGAGTTAAGACTCTTGCAGAATCGCCTACTTTTTTGCCGATTATAGCTCGCCCGACTGGAGATTCATTTGAGATAAGACCTTCTTCCGGCTTAGCTTCGTTTGAGCCGACTATTGTAAAGAGGCGGGTTTTCCCCTTAGACTCAACTTCCACTTCGCAACCGAGGTCAATGAATTCCTGCGAGGTTAATTTCTTAATAACAGAGGCATTTTTAACGATGTCTTCGAGTTCGTCTATGCGGGATTCAAGCGTTTCTTGCTGCTCTCTCGCCTCCGAATATTCGGCGTTTTCCGATAAATCGCCGTATTCTTTGGCGCGTTTGAGGCGTTCGGCAACTTCAATTCGTTTAACCGTTTTTAGCTCGTTAAGTTCCTCTTTCAGCTCCGTAAGTCTTTTTGCGGACAAATAATAATTTTTCATTTTTGTTATTTTTGTTTGGTGATTTTATAACGGTTCGTCCAAAGCCAGAATCTGATTTTTAGCACATCCCGTAGAACACCGAAATAGGCGGATGATTTAACCCTTGAGCGCGTATCATTCACCCAAGTGACGGGAATTTCCTTAATCTTGTATCCAAGTTTTTTGCCGAGCGCCAATGCTTCAACATCAATTGCCCATCGATTTATTTTCATAAAAGGAAAAATTCGCGCGGCGGATTCTTCCGAAAAACATTTAAACCCGCATTGAGTGTCCCAGATCCTCGGCAAAAGGAACAGTTGAATAAAAATATTTCCCAGATTTCCTAATATCCGGCGGTAAAAAGACTGTGGCGGAATGAGTTTCGCGCCTTTAATGTCGCGGCTTCCAATGACAATATCGTATTTCTTTCCTTCTATTCCTTCGAGATAAGGAATCATCTTGAAGAAGTGGTCTACAGTTGTGGAATTATCGGCATCCGTAAAAAGTTTAAATTTACCCGTGGCTTCCGCCATGCCTTTGCGAATGACATAGCCCTTGCCGTGATTTATTTCTTCTCCCACGAGGCGGAGTCCCTTAACGAGGGGCAAAAATTTGGAGACAACGTCCACCGTATTGTCTTTGGAGCCGTCGTTTACGACGAGTATTTCATAGTCAAAATCCGCTCCCCTTAAATGCTTGTCAATGTCAATAAGAGTAGCGGGAATGCGTTCGGCTTCGTTGTAAGCTGGAATGATAACCGATAAATAGGGTTTTTTATCCATTTTGGATAACAATTAACGCTTGGCCCATTGAGGAGCGCGCCTCGCTTTTTTAAGTCCAGGTTTTTTCCTCTCAACCATTCTCGGGTCGCGAGTTAAGAGCCCCGAAGAACGAAGTGTCGGACGAAGATTCGGGTCAAGTTTTACAAGGGCTCGCGCGACACCAAGGGAAACGGCATCTGCTTGAGAGCTTAAGCCTCCTCCGAAAACTTTCGCGGTAATGCCCATGGCTTCGCTCGTAAGCGCTTTTTTAATCGGAGCGGATGCGGAAGCAATTTGCGCGGCCGTTTTAAAATATTTTTTAACATCCGCGTCATTTACGTTAAAACCGGAAGCTCCCGGAAAAATTCGGACACGGGCGGAAGAAGTTTTTCGGCGTCCCGTTCCTTCAAAATATTTAACGGCAGTGTCTTTCTTGGTTGTCATGCGTTTATTTTTCAATTATGAGCTGTTTTAATCTTTTTGCTTGCAGTCTGTTTTTGGGAAGCATCCCGGCAACGGCATGACGCAAAACCCAAGCGGGATTTTTGGCAAAAGCTTCTTTATACGTTTTTTCTCTAAGATGGCCCATATAGCCCGTGTGTCTGTAATAAATCTTTTGTTCGGCTTTACGTCCGCTTATTTCCATTCCGGAAATGTTTTTAACAATTACTTTATTCCCTCCTTCAAGACGGGGTTCGTAAGCGACGTTTATTTTGTTTTGCAAAATAGAGGCGATTTTTGTCGCTAATCTTCCCAGTTTTTGATTTTTTGCGTCAATCGTGATTTCCATTTTAGACGAACTTGATTTGAACAAGGTCCGCTCCGTCCTTCATCCGGTGTTCGGCGGTTTTAATAATCTTCAGATAACCTCCTTTTCTTTCGGCGTATTTGGGAGCCATTTCATTATAAAGCTTGAAGGCCGCTTTTTCGGGGAGTTTTGCCTTAAGAAGCCTCAAAGAGGCAAGGTTCTGTTTCTTGGCAAGCGTAATCATCTTTTCGACTCTCGGTCTCAAGACTTTCGCTCTTGTAGCGGTGGTTTTGATGCTTTCCTCCATAATGAGATTATGCTCCAAAACCGACAGAAAATTATTCCTGTCGCCTTTTTTTCTTCCAAATTTCGTGCCTTTAACTTGGTGCCGCATAGTGTGGGATGATAGCCGGATTATTCTTGGTTTTCAAGTTCGTTCCCGAGATTACTGATTTTCGTAAAGTGGTCAACGAGAATACGGGAAGCTTTGTGCACCGCTTCGGAAGGAGAAATAGAGCCATCGGTTTCAACCGCGAGATTCAGACGATTATAGTCGGTTCTGTCGCCTACGCGCATATTTTCCATGTTGATGGCGACATTCACGACGGGCGTGAAAACGGCGTCAAGTGCTATCACTCCGATTTCAAGCTTGCCTGATTTTCTTCTTTCAACGGGAACGTAACCCAACCCTTTCTCAACGGTAAGATCCATCTCAACGTTCGCTTTTTTGTCAGTAACGGTAAAGAGTTTCTGGTCTGGATTCACAATTTCCGCTTGGGTATTCACTTCAATGTCCGCGCCGGTAACTTCTTTTTCACCTTTTATCTTAATGGTTAAGACTTGCGGTTCGTCGGCGGTGAATCTAAATCGGAGTTTTTTCAAGTTCATTCCTATTTCAACGACGTCCTCCAAAACGCCCGGGATAGTGGAAAATTCATGAAGAATTCCTTTGACTTTAAATTGCGTGACAGCGGCGCCAGGGAGCGAAGAGATAAGAACCCTTCTCAAACTATTCCCAAGAGTAAGACCGTATCCGGGGAAAAGACCTTCAATATCAAAGGAACCTTTATGCCCGTCGTCCGATATTTTTTTAATTTTTACGCTGTCGCTTAGATATGCGTATTGCATGTTTTTATAATTTTATTATTTCAAATAATAGTTTACGACCAAGTCCATGTCGAAAGGCGCTTCAACGCCTTTTGGGCTCATAATCACGAGTGCTGTTCTCTTTTCTTTATCAAGTTTGAGCCATTCGGGGGCTTCAAAATTTTTGAATTTTTCATCCAAGCCGGAGAACATCGGTCCACTTGCCGATTCGGGTCTTATGGCGATTAAATCGTCCGGTTTCACCGAATACGAGGGAATGGTCACTTTGCGGCCGTTAACCATTATGTGCCCGTGGGAAACCAATTGTTTGCCGATGCGGCGAGATGCGGCAAGACCGGCGCGAAAAACAGCATTGTCTAGACGCGATTCCAAAAGTTTAATCATTACTTCGTGGGTCGGTTCTATGCCGCGATCGGCGGCAACAAAGTATTTTTCAAGTTGCCGCTCGGTAAGACCGTAACTGAATCTTACTTTTTGTTTTTCTAAAAGCTCTCGGCCATATTCGCTTAACTTTTTGAACGACTTGGCGTGTGGTCCCGGCTTATACGGGCGTTTGGATGCAGCACATTTCGGAGAATTGCAACGATCCGCCTTTAGGAAAAGTCTTGCGCCCAATGCTCTTTCTCTTTTTTCTAGAATTTTCATTTTTACACTCTTCTCACTTTTTTAGGTTTCGGGCCATTATGCGGAATGGGAGTAACATCTTTAATGGAATTAATGTTAAAACCGTGATTGATGAGCGAGCGAATGGCGGAATCTCTGCCAACGCTCACGCCCGAAACGATAACATCCACGTTAAAAGGGCCTGTTTTCGCGATTTTTTCGGCGATGGCGGCAACTACTTTCTGCGCAGCGAAGGGAGTCGCTTTTTTGGGTCCCGAAAAACCGAGCGAACCGGCGGAAGCCCACGTAACAACGTTTCCGTTCTGGTCGGTAATGGTAATCAAGGTATTATTAAAAGAGACTTTAATGTAAACGCGGCCTAAGTCTATGTTTTTTGAGGATTTTGTGTTTTTGGCCGCCGATTTCACTCCGTCAGCCGGCGGATTTTTCTCTTCTTCTTTAGTTATAACTCTTTTCTTTCCCATTTTTATTATTTGAGCTCAACTTTTCTCTTGCCGCTTGTGGCGGTATGCCTTACGTTTCCGCGGACGGTGCGGGAGTTCGTTTTTGTGCGTTGACCCCGCACAGGTAAACGTTTTGCGTGGCGGTAACCGCGATAGGAATGGATGTCTTTGAGTCTCGCGATGTTCTGCTTAACGATTGTCCGAAGTTCACCTTCAACTTTATACGAAGAATCAAGCGCTTCTTTTATTTTGTTAATGTCAGAAGCGTTTAAATTTTTAGCTCTTTCGTCGGGATTGATGCCGGTTTTTTCAATAATTTTTTTGCTTAAAGACGGACCGATTCCGTAAATGTAAGCGAGCGCGGCTTCAATGCGTTTTTCATCTGGGATATTTATACCGGCTATTCTCATTGATTTATAGCGAAATTATCCTTGTCTTTGCTTATGTTTCGGCGTTTTTTTGCAAATCACATAAATCCGCCCTTTGCGGCGGACGATTTTGCAATCCTTGCACATTTTTTTGATAGAAGGCCTGACTTTCATTACTTGGAGTCTTCACTTAAAGTCTTCTTGAAATTCTTCCGCGTCTGTCGTCATAGGGGGTTATTTCCACCGATACTTTGTCCCCGGGAACGATGCGGATGTGGTGTTTCCTCATTTTTCCCGAAAGATAGGCTAAAATCTCCTTATTGTCGGAGAGTTTAACTTTAAAAGTCGTTGCCGGCAAAGCTTCAATGACCACTCCTGTGACTAACATTGACTTTGGATACTAGCATGCTAAAAGTCGATTAGTCAATAAAACGGGGGTTAAACCGGGGAGCGTTTCTAATTTACCTCAATTTCAATTTTATCGGGATTTTTGGGAACGGAACGAACCCAGAAGGGCCACAAATCCGCCTTGGCGGTAAGCACTCCCGGAAGGGCAAAAATGGCTGATTTCAAGGATGCATCGCTAACACCCAGAATTTCAGCCTTAAATGCTTCCAAATCAAAACTTCTTGCCCATGTGCCGGTAAATTCGAGCGGAATGATTATCTTTCCGACAGAAAAATCGGCCGTAAGATTTGCCGTATAAGACAGGCTTTTTGTAATAAGGTCATACGGTTCGGAGTTATCTTCTTTAAATTTTTCTCCCATAAGGGCGATTAAGTCATCCTCTTTATAGGCAGGCACCTTGGCTTCCATCATCACACCGTATGAAAACTCTCCTTTATCGTCGGCGTCGGAAACGACTCCTTCTTTCACTGTTTCATAGGTAATTGCCTGTTCAACAATTTTAAATTCCGGCGGGATGGTTAACGCGATGGAAGATTTTACGGCATCTTTAACCTTCGCCGTAACTTCTTCATTTGCGTGTTTCTTATCGTCTTCGGTCGGCACTTTCATCTCTCCGACAAATCCGCCCGAAGCGCCTGTTTTAAATTCGCCGTAGAACCCGTCATATTTGGGAGACCCTTGAAACCCGGGAATCCTCAATTTTGCCACGGGTCCCGTATTGTATGCATCGCCTGCCGCATCCGCAATTATTTCCGCTTCAATGGAAGAGGCTTGAATTTTTCCTTCAGATATTTTGGCTCCGGGGACGGTAACGGCGGAAGTTATTCTATAAACCTTTCCTTCGGGCGTGACAAAGCGGGTGTTTTTGACAAGCGATTGTTTTTCGGAACTATATGCATTCCATATCGTAACGGTTCCTGACGCTTTTCTCTGAACCGCATCCGATCCGCTCGCGGGAAAAGGATAAACGCCATTTTTGGAAACAGTAAATATCTGCGCGGGAATTTGAAGATTCGTCCCGGAAACGGTTGTTATCTTGGTTGAAGCGATTACGTCGCCCGCAAAAGACCAATCTGCTTTTTTCCTTTCAATGGATATTTGAGCGGTTGGAAGAATGAAAAACGCAAGATAGCCCGCAAGGGTTATGATGGCGATAAAAACGAACGCGAAGCTCATTCTTTTTAACAAGGCGGGGCGACGAGGAACGTATTCTTCCGTTTCAACCGGTTTAAATTCTTCGCTCTCCTTCGGCGTTTCCGGTTCTTCTGACAGATCCACTTCCGGAGTTTCGCTTTCGTTAGCCGCATCCGAATTCCCCTCGGAAATAGATTCTAGTTTTGACTTTGCGGGCATAATGTCCATAATGGGCGCTTTCTGGGAATGGTTGAATATTCCGTCCACGACATCAAAGCCGTTTGATGAGGCCATTCCTAAAATTTCCGCGTCAACTGATTCAATAGTCAATTTTTTTCCGACAGCCGTCGTTTCCCGTTTGAGCAGCTTGAAATTTTTGGGATTTTCGGCAATCAAAGCGCCTTTTGGAAGATACAAGACCAATTCGTCCATTCCAGAAGATATGATTTTGTGAACGATTGCGGAACAGGAGTCATTCTTATTGGCGTATATCTTTTTATTCGCGGATTTAATCATTTTATTTGTGACACATGAGCCATTTCATTCTTCTTTTGGCTATTCTATTCCAAGTGTTTCCTAAATCGGAGCTCGCCATTTCATCCGCGGCGAGATCCTCATAACGGACGGATGGCAGAAAGTTCATTTTAACGTTGGATTCCTTCCATAAAACGTTCCTCGCTTCTAGTTCGGCGAGATCGGCTGCCAAAACATAAAGAACAGGCCTACTGATTTTAACATTACGCGCCGCAAGAGTCACTCCTCTTGAAAAGTCGGCAAATGGAGCGCTAACGGTTTCTTTTAAAGCGTTTATCATTTCGGGAGACATGTCGCCTCGCACGTAGCGATGAAGCAGTTCTCTTGCCGCGGATTCGGAAACGTTGAACTGACTCATAATGAATTTGAATATTTCGCCGACTCCCCATCCGAAATCGCTGACGTATGAAATCTTTTCCTCCTTGGAAGAGTGGTAAATAAACGTTTTTTCCTCGGAAACACGGGCAATTATAAAATCTTTTTGTTTGGATTCTTTTCGGATTAACCAAGCGCAGGAGGCGGTAGGCTCAAGAGTAAAAACGATTTCACCCTTCTTCGGGGATGACAATTTGATATTTTCAGAGAGTTCTCTCGTAATTAAAATCTCTGCGAGTCCCACTTCAATCGTTTTGGCAGTAAAGCCGATAGGATTCACAACCACCCCTCCGTCAAGCTTGATAAAAAGAACACGAACATCAGCCATTACCACGTCCATTTCCGATAGATCAAGGCGACGCGAAAACAGCATTCTTTCCTCGTCAAAAAGTTTCCATATCGCTTGAGAAATAGCATTCTCTATTTCCGATTCCGTTATTTCTTCGCGCGGATTTTCCCGTTCCATGATTCGTGAAGAATAAACGGAGGTTCCGTATGGCGGATGAACGCTGAGGACATATTCTCCGTCTTTCAGTTTGAGAAACGCGAAAGACATTTAATTAAGCTCCGCTTTTATTCTTCTCGTTCCGGCGGAAGCCGACTCTTCCTTTATTATTTTGAACTCGCCTAAAGTCCCGATGTTGCCGATATGCGGTCCGCCGCAGATTTCTTTGGATATTTCTCCATTCTTGCCTATGGAATAAACTTTTACCTTTTCGCCGTATCGGTCTCCAAAAACACCCATTGCTCCTTCGCTTTTGGCTTTTGAGATATCCATTTCCTCCATCGTCACGGGGGCGGCGGAAGTTATCCAGCCGTTGACCATATCTTCCACTTTTTTGAGTTCTTCACCCGTCATTTTGACGGGATGGGAGAAATCAAAGCGAAGACGCTCGGCGGTAATATTACTGCCGCGCTGGACAACATGATCTCCCAACACTTTTCTAAGAGCGGCGAGAACGAGATGCGCCGCCGTATGAAGCTTGGTCGTTTGTTCTGAAGAATCAGCCAGTCCGCCTTTAAACATTCCGGCGGAGGCGGTTCTAGAAAGTTCTTGATGGCGTTTAAATTCTTCGTCAAAAGAGGATTCGTCAAAACTTATTCCCTTTTGAGAACTAAGTTCTTTAATGTCTTCTTTCGGTAAGCCGTAGCTTTGGTAGAGATTGAAGGCGTCTTTGCCCGAAATGATTCCTCTTTCCACAATACGCGCGAATTCTTTCATTCCCTTTTCAAGCGTTTTCACAAACTTTTCTTCTTCTTTCGAAAATTCCGCGGAAATAAAATCACCGCTTTTCGAAAGTTCAGGATATATGTCCGCGTAGATTTCTTGAATTGCCGGAATGATTAATGCGGTCCAGCCGGTTTTTGTTATGCCAATCTGTCGGCTATAACGAACGGCGCGACGGATAAGACGGCGGATGACATAACCTTGCCCCGTATTGGAAGGCACAATACCCGCTTCATCCCCCATTATGAAAGCGGCTGCTTTCAGGTGATCGGTGATTATTTCAAAAGCTCGCGGATCATCTGAATACTTTTTATCGGAGAGTTCTTCAAGTCGCGAAATAATTGGCAGAAAGAGGTCCGTTTCAAAAATGTTCGTTTTTCCATTTTCGGCCATAAGAAGACGTTCAAGGCCGCCGCCGAAATCAACGTTTCTGGTTTTTATTTTTTCCCATCCGTCCGCCATCTTTCGGTATTCCATAAAAACGGAATTGCCGATTTCAATAAACCGCCCGCAATCGCAGTTTAGATGGCAATATTTGCCGAATTTTTGGTCATGGGGTTTTCCCGTGTCATAAAACGTTTCAGAATCCGGTCCTCCGAGTTCGCCGATGGCTTCACCTCTCTTCCACCAATTTTTATCTCGATAGGCCATAATACGGATTTTGGTGAAATCCACGGGAATATCCGGACCAATTTCCCCCTTGCCCGTCGTATCCGGTCCGACTTCGGAAGAAACACCGTATTGGGCAAAAATACTTTTGAGAATTTTTTCCGATTCTTCATCGCGCGGAATTCCAAGCGATTCATCACCTAAGTAGATTGATTGGTAAAGTCTTTCCGGCGCGAGGTGAAGTTCTTCAACCAAGAATTCATACCACGAAGTCAGTTGCTCTTTCTTAAAATAATCGCCGAGAGACCAATTACCGAGCATTTCAAAAAGAGTGTTGTGGCGCTCATCTCCGACTTCCTCAATGTCTTCGGCGCGAAAACATTTTTGGCTGTTGGCGAGGCGTTTTCCTTCGGGATGCGGCTCTCCCAAAAGAAAGGGTACCAAAGGGAACATGCCGCTGTTTACAAAAAGGAGCGATGGGTCGTTAAGGGGAATAATGGAGGCGGAGGGGATTATCGCGTGGCCTTTTTCTCTTTCAAAGTCCAAGAACTTCTGCCTTATTTCTCGGGAAGTCATCAGTATTCCTTTAATTTTTCCGACTGGTTGTGAAGTCTGATTTTTTCAAGCGCTTTCGCCTCAATTTGTCTAATGCGTTCCCTCGTAACACCGAAGACTTTCCCCACTTCCTCAAGCGTGTGGGTAACGTCATCCGTGAGGCCGAACCGAAGCTCCAGTATTTTCTTTTCCCTATCCGTGAGTTCGTCTAGGACAGATCGGATTTGGTCTTTCAATAGCTCGCGCGAGACCGATTGGTCGGGAGAAAGGGTCTTTTCGTCTTCAATGAATTCCGAAAGAACCGAATCTTCTTCCTCTCCTACGGGAGATTCCAACGAAACGACCTCCTGGGAAATTTTTTGGATGTGGTGAACTTTTTCCACGTCTATTCCCATTTCGGTCGCAATTTCCTCGGCAAGCGGGTCGCGGCCGAGTTCTTGCATAAGTTTTCTCTTGGCTTGAGTATATTTGGAGATGGTCTCCACCATGTGCACCGGAATGCGGATGGTTCTGGAATAGTCGGCGAGAGCTCTTGTTATCGCTTGGCGAATCCACCAAGTGGCATAAGTGGAAAACTTAAATCCTTTTCGGTAATCAAACTTTTGAACGGCGCGGAAAAGACCAAGATTCCCCTCTTGAATAAGGTCAAGGATGGAGAGCTGCGGTGAACGATTGACGTAACGTTTCGCGATGGAAACAACGAGACGCAAGTTGGCTTTGATAAGTTTTTGTCTCGCTTCTTCATCGCCTTGGCTTACTCTTTTAGCGATTTCTCTTTCATCGGCAGAATTTAAAAGCGGGGTTTTTCCGATTTCTTTCAAATAAATCTGGACGTTGTCCGGAAGTTCGGCGCTGACAATAGCCGCTTCAGCGAGTTCTTTTTGAGTTATTTCGTCTCCGGGAAGCTCAATTAAATTCCCCACTTCAATTACCTTAATGCCCGCTTCGTCAAGCTTGTCGTAAAGGTGTTCAAGGAATTCTATGTCGCTCTCTATTTTCGGGAAGGTTTTCAATATCTCAACGTCCGTAACAAAACCTTTTCCGCGGCTTATGTCTATAAGTTCCTCAAGCGCCGCCGTGTCAAATTTGAATTTAATTTTTTTTGCCGGAATTTCCGTTTTTGCGCGAGATAAGTCTTTTTTGGCTGCCGATTTTTTAGCTATGGATGTTTTAACCGTCAGTTTAGTTTTTCTATAGGCCGGTTTTTTTACGGATTTTTTAACCGCCGCTTTTCTTTTTGGGGTTGCCTTGCGGCTGGCTTTTTTCGGTCTTGCGGACTTGGTTTTGCGATTCGCACTCTTGTTTTTTTTCGCCATTTTATTTTTTCGCTTTTATTGTTTCTATTCTTTTGACTATTTCCATAAGCGCTGGGATTCTCCCCAATTTCTCTTCTTCGGAGAGGCTGCGTGATTTCATTTCCGCAGAGAGAGCGTCGCGGTTTTCCATTAAAGCCTCTAATTCCAGTTGTTCGGCGAGTTCCGATATTTCTCGTTCAATGTTTTCAACCGTAAGTCCCGATCTGAGGGAGAATTCAGCGATTTTTTGCTGCACGGACTCGTTCTGCGGCGATCCGTCCGAAACAATGGCATTATAGAGTTCTAGCTGCTCCACTGGCAAATATGTCTTGACCCTCTCTAACTCCGATTTGGCGAGAGGAGAAGCGAAATAAAGGGAGATTAGCCTTTCGGCGATTAAGCCCCGTCGGCCCGCGAGATTGGCGGATGGTTTTGAAGCAGCTGGAAGAACTTTTATCGCGGGGTGGAGCGGGGTGGAATTGGAATTGCCAAACGATTTGGCCTCAAGCAAGAGATCCGTTTCTTTCAGACCGGAGCGAAGAGCCAGTTCCCTCATCCAATAAGCGCGGTCAATGACGCTCGGCATGTTCGTTATTTTTCCCAAAATGATTCTCACGCTTTGCTTTTTGGTCCCAATATCGCGATTACTTACTGGATGGCGCGCCATATAATATTCCATTGCCGGAATGGAACGAGATACTATCTCTTTCAATACCCCCGGTTTTTCGGCAACGACATCTGCCGGATCTTTCAATCCGCCCGTCTCGGAAATGTTTGACAGGTCCAAGACTCTTGTTTCAAAATCCTCTTTTTGCGCAAGATCAATGCTCCGCTCCATTGCTCTTTTGCCCGCTTCGTCATTGTCAAAGTTCAGGATAAGTTTTCCCGCGTATCTCTTGAGAATGGAAAGTTGTTTTTCCGTGAGAGCGGTGCCCGATGTTCCGACCGTGTTTTTGACTCCGTCTTGGTGGGACATAATCACATCCATTTGACCCTCAACCAAAAGGACTTCGCCCGTTTCACGGATGCCTTCTTTTGATTTTGAAAGGCCGTATAACAAACGCGATTTGGAGAATATCGGCGTTTCCGGAGAATTAACGTATTTACCCGCATCGCCCGTATCAAATTGCGGTAAAACTCTTCCTGTAAAACCGATTACTTTCCCAAAATTGGACTCTAAAGGAAACATAACTCTTCCCCTAAAGCGGTCAATATATTTTCCCCGCTCCGTTTTCATGATAAGTCCCGCACGAGCGGCATCCGTAACGTTAAATCCTAAATCCATTAAATGCATCGCGAGACCTTCAAAATCGTTCGGAGAAAAGCCTATTTCAAATTCTTCAATTGATCCCGCGGATAATTTTCGCGAGAAGAGATATTCGGAAGCGACGGGGTTTTTAACAAGACATTTCCGGTAATAGTCGGTGGCGGCGCGATTAATGTCGTAAAGCACGCCGAATTCTTTTTGTTCGGAAGGGCTCACGCGACCCAAAGGAATGTTTGCCTTCTCGGCGAGAAGTTTCAAAGCCTCATAAAATTCCAGATTGTCGTATTTCATAAGGAACTTGAAAATGTCCCCTCCTTCGTTACAGCCAAAGCAGTGCCAAATTTGCCTGTCCGGCGAAACCATAAACGAGGGCGTTTTTTCCTTGTGAAACGGACAATTGGCTTTGAAGTTCGCTCCCGCAGGTTTTAACTCCAAATAGCCGCGGAGAAATTCCACGAGGTCCAGTTTTTCTTTTATTTGCTCCACCGCCTTATCGGCCATTTACGTATAGTATTACGCAAAAGACACACAGGTTCAAAAAAGGTTCTTTTTGCCTTATCAGATAACTTTTAACGCCCGTATCTTCTTATGGCGGCAGCGATGATTTTGTCCAGGAGCGCGCTATTGGAAAGCCCCATATAGTTTGCTTCCTGCGGCAGAAGAGTGGCAGGGTCAAGACCGGGAAGGGTATTTATTTCAAGAACGTAAATTTGACCATTGTTTCCGATTATCATATCCGTTCGGGAGTAACCTGACGCGTCGATTATTCGATGAACGGCAAGGGCGGTTTCCTGAACTTCTTCCGTTTCCCTTTTCGTAATGGGAGCGGGAGTGATTTCTTTGGAAGCTCCTTTTACGTATTTGGCTTCGTAATCAAACAGTTCGGCTTTAACGGGAAAAACTTCGGTTGGGGGCAAAGGAATATTTCCGTGTTCATCTTCCAACACTCCGCAGGTGACTTCCCTCCCCGAAATGTATTTTTGAACCATGGCGGTTCGGCTTACTTCGAACACTTTGCATAGAGCTTCCCGCATATAAAATTCGTTCCGCGCGATGCTTGTTCCAATTGAAGACCCCCGATCAGCGGGTTTCACAACCACAGGATAATCAAATGGCGAACCAAAATGGGCCCAATCGTCGTAGCGAGTGATTTCTTTCCAGGCAGGAACGTTAAGGTCGTGCGCGGTAAAAAGTTTTGCGGACGCAAGCTTGTTCATTCCAAGCGCGCTGGCTTTTGCGGATGAGCCCGTGTATGGCAAACCTATACTTTCTAAAAATTGTTGGACCGTCCCGTCCTCTCCATATTCGCCGTGGAGAGCGATAAAAGCGATGTCCGCCCTGTCAATAAGCTCTTCAAAGGAGACAGACCATTCGCCGTCTCGGCTGATGTGCACTGGAATCACTTCGTATCTTTCCTTATCCAAATTGTCGCAAACCATTTTGCCGCTTGCGATGGATACATCGTGTTCGGAAGATGGGCCACCCATCAACACGGCTATCCTGATTTTTCTCATCCCTTTAACTAAATTATACATCAAACAAAAATCCCGCGCTTTGGGGCGCGGGATTTTTGCGTTAGAGTTACCAGCTTTTTCCGAAGTTCCCACCGTTATCACGCCTAGGGCGTTCTTCCATGGGACGAGCCTCGTTCACTTTGATGGTGCGGCCACCGAGATCGGTGCCGTCAAACATCTCTATGGCGCGCTGTGCTTCCTCATCGGAGGCGAATTCAACGAATCCGAATCCTTTTGATCGGCCGCTCATCTTATCAATGATGACGGTAGCCGAATCAACGGTGCCGGCTTTGGAGAAGACTTCTTTGAGTTCTTCGTCCCTAGTGGCATAAGGAAGGCCTCCTACGTAGAGTTTTTTGGCCATTAATTTTTCTTTTATAATTAGTAAGCCCGACCTCTTTCCTAAGGGACTTCGCGCAAAAGGCTAACTTCCACTCACCGGAAACCTTGAACTTACAGTGAGGAATTATCCAAGCAAACGCCTGTTTTGTCAACAAGGCCTCAAAATGGAGTTGAAGATAGCGTGTTTTTCCTGCTATAAATGACCTATTGGAGGTTTATCTGCCCGTGGACAGAAGCCGCAAGTTTTGGAGAGGTCGCATAGTCCTGCCTGCCGGCAGGCAGGGGCCTAGTGCGTACATTATGTTTTTTGTCTATGTTCTGAAAAGTTTAAAAGACGGAAATTTATACATTGGCAGAACTAATAACGTGTATCGGCGTTTTAGAGAACACAGTAGAGGGGCCGTTCCATCAACAAGATCACGAAGGCCTTTTATTTTAGCTAAAGTTATCTCCGTTGATACCGAGTTAGAGTCTGTTAAACTTGAGAAAGAGTTAAAGAAGGGATATAAGAGGGAAGAGTTAAAGAAAGAACTTGGAGAGGTCGCATAGAGGCCTAGTGCGCTCGCTTGGAAAGCGGGTATACCGCAAGGTATCGAGGGTTCGAATCCCTCCCTCTCCGC
>Ga0265297_10005965_pt1 | contig 18081 bp, 16 predicted proteins | sample Munlanlwell13791_FD_192502 | JGI IMG/M metagenome (GOLD analysis project Ga0265297, IMG submission 192502) | Leachate microbial communities from a municipal landfill in Southern Ontario, Canada - Leachate well 137-91 | ecosystem: Engineered > Solid waste > Landfill > Unclassified | place...
ATAGTTAAAAGCTCTTGGCTGGTAAGCGATTCGACATCCGGAAAGCTTAATATCTTAAATTCCTGATCTGCATCGTCCTGTGACTCTATAATAATGGACATTACCCGAGGATGGGTAGGTGTAGGGTGATACCCTATCTTTGTCACCTTGCCGCTTATAGTGGCATGGAGTGCGGCCGAGACGTGTCCGCCCGGCTTCGCTATCATCTTACCAACGCTTACCATATCCCCTGCCGACACCACGGGCTCGGCAGGTGAGCCCACATGCTGGGATAACGGCAATACTACTTTTTTTGGGATGTATGCTCTCTTTATTGGCCTATCCGAAGTAAGGGCCTTGAAAGCGGGAGGATGAACACCTCCGTAAAATTTATGGGACATCAAAATAGCCTCGTCGATTTATATTTTAATCAGAGCATTATTATACATTATACAATAAAAATGTCAATTATGGACAAGGAAAGGCCTGGGCCTTATGGCCGGCGCACATTATCTGTTTGACTTTTCGTTTAAACTATTGTATTTTAGTGATTGAAAAGGAGTTGTTATGAATCAGAGCAAGATCAATTGCTGCGAGACATGCCAGATATACTGGACCTGCGAAACGAAATGGTACAGAGGCGAAAAGGGCGAAGAGAATGTATGCTGCCCTGTCTGCAATTACTACAAGATATGTCTCGTAGAAAAAGATAAGAATAATAAAGTCCAAAAGAGCAGATAAGCTCTTTTAGCGCTTCCTGTTAATCAGTCCCACGATCCCGAAAACACAGAAGAGCAGCCCCGTCATCACTAATATCCATGACCTGTCGAAGTATTTGGCCGCGTACGCGGCTACGAACATAAATACCAAGAACCCCAGATGCATCACCGCTTCCAGAGAACTGAATACCCTGCCCCTTATCTCCTCCGGCACCATCTCCTGCGTAATGGTATTGGCCGATACGGTTATAGGGCTTACCGCCATGCCTATAAGCCAGACAAGGATCCCTGCCGATAAAAGGCCGGGATGCGCGTTAACGGAAGCGGTAAATAATATTACCAGTATCCCGCTCGCTATAAAACTGAGGGAGATCATCGTCTTTTTGTTCAATCTCTGGCCTAGTCTGCCATAAAGCAATATTCCGGAAAATAGGCCTCCCGTCAAGAACATGCCTAGGAAGCCCAGATCCCTGGTGGATGTCTTGAAGGCGTTCTGTATAAATACTATTATGACGCATGATATGGCACCGAGGCCCGCCATCAGAACAAAAAATACTGAAGCCGCGAAACGGGTTTCTTTAAAACGGCCGAAATAGTTCAGCCCTTCTTTTATATCGGCGAATATCGTCTTTCTGATGGAATCTTTCAGCGCGGCCTTCGTTATGATGAGGTCTTCTCTGACCTCTCTGATAATCCGGCTCTGTGCTATCATCCCGACAAGGAGCGCCGACACAAAAAATGTAGCACCATCTATATAGAACCCTCCTATGGCGCCGATATGTTTTATATTGACGAGCACGCCGGCCACAACCAGCCCCACCACATTGCCTATCATATGTGTAGTGTCCTGCAGGGTATTCGCCATTAGGAGTTTATCTTTCGATACTATATCCGGTATCATGGCCATCTTGGAAGGAATAAAAAACCTGGAAAGAGAGAACGCAATGAATATCACCAGATAGACTAGAAGTATCTGATTCATAAATATGAAGAGTGGTATCAATAAGACTAAGACGCCCCTTATAAGATCGCATATAACCATTACGGCCTTGCGATCCAGTCTATCGACCCATGCGCCGGCTATGGGGCCTATTATGAAGACCGGGATCACGGTAAATGATATGAGCTTGGCCAGCGCGATCTCAGAACCGGGAGACCGGCTGTATACGAGCGCAACAAGCGCCATCTGGTTAAGCCTATCTCCAAAATTGGATATGATCTGCCCAAACCATAAAAATAGAAAATTTTTATTCTTTAATACATCTGTGAATCGTGTCATATATGAGCTTTCGAACAATAAATAGGTATCTTTCGGTGCGGCAGACAGATTTGGAAATGCGTCATGAGTGATTATTTTACCCGACTCATATGTCGAAGGCAAGCGTAAAGTGCTCTTAACGATTAACGGATAGCGTATAGCGATTAGTAAAGTGTCATAGTATCAAGTATCAAAGTGTCATGATCAGCGGCTAGCGAATAGTAAAGTGTCATGACAATGATACTCTGACACTTGACACTATGATACTTAATCTAATGACAGCTGAAAGCTGATAGCCGATAGCTGAAGCCGACTACTTCTTGACCCAGACTTTATAGAACGGCCTGGCGGCACAGAGCAGGACCAGAATGATCAATATCTTGAGATTTATTCTTTGGAGGCCTGGGAATAGTTTAACTATGCCGATAGTGGCAAATAACACCGACATCTTTACCAAGCCTATGTCCAGGACATCCAATTTCTTGATCTTCTCATTTAAATACTTGAACATATGCGCCCCTCCTTGATTAAAAAAAGGCCCATCTACCGTGCTGCATTGAAGTATTCTAGTAGATGGGCAAAACTCCTCGACGCTCATAAGCGTCTAATAGAAGTATATCATACATTACACCAAAAACAAGGCTGGCTGAGATTTTTAAATATTTATCGGTTTGGGCCTATTATCGTCCAGATACTGTTTTACCATCATCAAGAGCGCCCCCATGCCGGCCGGCTTCATTAGATAATCGGTCGCCCAGAGATGCTGGGCTTCGAAGATGGCCTCCGTATCGGTCTTTGATGTCAGCATAATAATAGGGGTGTTCCTGGTCTCGGATTGGTCTTTCATGCGCCTGAGAACTTCAAAACCATCCATCGAAGGCATCTTAATATCCAATAAAATTATATCCGGCGATTCCTTCGCTTTCTCCAGGCCCTCTTCCCCGTTATACGCGGCAATGACCTGATACTCCCTCATCTCAAAAAATTCCTTCACCGACTCTACAAAATCCTTTTCGTCATCAATGAGCAATATCTTTTTCGTCATAACACACCCCCCCTGCTCATTTATTCATCGCCTTTATCGATCTGGCTTCAGGGCTTTCAGGATAGTTCTTAAGTACCAGATCATAATAGTGGACAGCCTTAGCATGGTCCTTCATCTTTTCGTCATACACTATGCCGGAAGCATAAAGCGCCATGCTTGCGAATGTTGTTTCGGGATAGGTATCAAAAACTTTCATGAAAGCCGTCAGGGCCTCGTCATACATTCCCAGATAGTTATAATAAGCTCCGGTGAATAACAATATCTGGGGTTCGTAAGAGGGATTGGGATAATCTATCAATATCTGCTCCAGCCTCTTTATGCCGGCCAGGTGCTTCACCTTGTCCTGGGTCTTGATCGCGTCATCTATTATGCGTATGGTCTCCTCCAGGGATACGGAGACGGTCCTTGGTTCGACATCCGATATATACAGCGGACACGGCCTTAACAGCTCCCTGGTCCTGTTTATGCCGTCGCTTATGAGGAGAGCCACCTGCGCGGGCTTACCTATCTGATAGAACTCGATCATTTCATTCCATTCCTTGTCGAGCAGTTCGCGCGGCGTCAGGGGGGCGTTGTTCGCGTATACCTCGGTAGCCTGGCCTCCTTCTACCATCACCTCTTTGTCTCTAAGCGCTCCTAACGTAGAGGACGACACTACCGCCACGTTGCCTTCAAGGACACCTATCCTGGTCATGAAATCCATCTTGGGAGAGATATCGATCAAAAATTTCGTGCCCCTGGCGCCGATTATAGCGGTCGGGGTCTTGATCTTAAACTTGGATCCCTTAAAACCTTTCTGTATCCATACGAGGGCCTTGCCCTTCTGTGTATTATACCTAACAGACCCGGGTATGAATTTCGGCAGAGGTTTCGTATGGCTCAATTCGGTATTAGATTTTACCCTGACCGTATATTTACCGCGCTCCTCGATATCCGCAAATGAATTGCCGCCGGTCTTTAAAACGTCCCCGGACGCCAGTTCTTGTCCCATAACAGCCTTAGTCCAGAGCCCGGTCTTTTCGCTATATAAAGAGACATCGCCGTGTAAAAGTGCTATTTTTGGTTTTACGGTAAAGATGTGATTGAATATGAGGTGGAGAAACAGGATGAATAAGAAGATTAAAAATATTGAAACTTTTACTTTCGCTGGTAATCGTTTCCGCATCATGTATCAGCTGGCTTTCGGTTATTTACAGCACAGGCCTTGCATTGATCATGTTATAGATTATTCTGGATTATAGGCGGGGTTTTGTCAATCGAAAAAAGCCTGGACGGCCCATCTTTCTAAATAGCGTCTTCGTTCTTTTCTTCACTCTTTTCCTGCTTTTTATCTTTGGCAACGGCTATCAATATGACGGCGGATATACTCTCTTTCTCCTTAAGATAGACCGCGCCCGGCTCTTCTGTAAGAACGCGTTCGAAGAGATCGCTTAAGGCTGCTTTCTTTTCAAGCCATTTACTTCCTATCAAAAGCTCGCTGTCATTATCGATGCCTTTTGTACCGAGCAGTTCTCTGTCATCTAACAGAATGCATCCTTGTCCGGGGTCAGGACGCGCGGCCTGGGTAGTCTGACTATTTATCCGTTTGCGGTTTTCGGAGTTTTCGTTAGAGACATTTTTAACCTGATACTCCATATTGGCGTAAGAAGTCGCTCCGTTTTTGGGCACGTATGCTGTCTTATGCGATTTAACGATTCCGGTAGATTTTACATTATGGCTCGCCTCAGTGGTTTCATCATATTCAACTTCGCCAATTTTATGTCGTACAGAATTATCATTTCTTATATTATCAAAGCCTGATTGTATGTCACCGACCGTTTTTTGAGTAACGTCATCCTTGCCTGTAATAGGCGACTCCAAAATATTTGTGGGGTTGATGCTTTTAAATGTGTTTTTTACATCGCTTAACGTTTCTGTCGAAACTCCGGGGCACCAATGTTCTATGCTTACTTCCCAATCTTCTCCTGAAATAGTGAGCCTTGTCACCCCATTGTCGTCAGCTACAAAACTTACCTCCCACCCGTTGGAAAGATAGATAGAAAAATCCTCACCACACAACCGTGCTGCCCATATCAAGGCCATCCCCAATAGCTCTTTGGTGCTATTATCCAAAAAACCAGTGGCATCGATCGGCTGACCGTCTTTTTTATTATTATCACATATAAATTTAAGATGGCGTAATTCCTCCTCTTTTAAGTACCTTTGCAAAAGTGCGTCATACTGCGAATCCTGGCTGTCGATCCTCCCGTCTGCGTTGGTGTCCAATATTTGTAATGCGGCGTCATCCGCAAAGGAATCTATGCCTTCAAGATATTCGGCCATCTCATTTTTTAGTTTCTCTATTATTAACGCTCTTGCCTCTTCGGCACTCATACGGTCAGAATTCGGCGCTTCTATTATTTGCAGTGCGCGCTCCTTATCTGAAGAATCACCGGCTTTCGCGGGATAGTACATGTCGTAGAGATTCTCCTGGCCTGCATCGTCGCCGCTTATTCCTCCCAAAGATAGTCCGGCCCTTTCTATTAATTCATCAATAGCATCTGTATCATATCCGGCTTCGGGCCTGACCAGCTTCATGCCGGGATCGACAGAATACTTTTCGTGTGTGATTTCATTCTTTTTTATCCTAGCTCCGGATTGAATATTTTTTAGTGGTTCGCTATTTGCGGCATTCGCAGCCATCACCTTTTTTATAATTGCGTTTGCTTGCCGTACGCTTTGCTGCCCAGACAGCCCTTCGTCGATCATTATCTGCTTACCCGTTTCAATATAATTACACCTATGCACCATATCTTCGGCAGTGTCAGATCTTGTTCCTAGATCTTCTGCGGAGTAAGCCGCGGCCATACTCTCCTTGGGATATGTTTGTTTTGGACTATGCGAATCATCATCTGAAAAGACGGGCAGGCATCCGATCCCCAGCACTAAAGGGATCGTCAATATCAAACAGATTACTCTTTTTAATAGCGGATATTTCATAGAGGTCTATTCTTTCTCTGTATTATTACCCTTATATACGTCCTGCTTTTTATCTTTGGCAACGGCTATCAATATAACGGCGGATATGCTCTCTTTCTCTTTAAGATAGACGGCGCCCGGTTCTTCTGTAAGGACGCGCTCGAAGAGATCGCTTAAGGCTGCTTTCTTTTCAAGCCATTTACTTCCTATCAAAAGCTCGCTGTCATTATCGATACCTTTGTCTTTAGGCAATTCTCTGGCCTCGCGGATCTTTGCCCTGTCCTTATCCGAACGCGTGACTTGAGAGGTCTGTTTGTTTATTCTAACGCGCCTGCGGATTGTGGATTTTTTGTTGTAGGTATTTTTACCTGGGTCCTTAACCTTGTAATAATAGGCCTCCTGGCTGCTATTTTGGTCTCTTTCTTCCCCGGATCTCTTATCACTTAAAAATTTAACATTTTTACCGGAGGCATCGCCATTTTTATTAAAGGTGCCGTATTGAGCCTTGCGCCTCGGAAATCCATTGCTGGGCCCTGTGCTCTTTATGTTTGGCTGCATATTATCTGCGGCATCCGCAATGGCCGGCCCATAAGACTCGTGAGGCTCTTCAATCGGACCCGTTGGAACAAGTTCAAGTTCGCCGGGTGGTTCTACATAATCCGTATCTTCGACATATTCGAACGTCTCTTCGATAGAGTGGAGCGTACTATCGTCAACCGGTGAGGACGACAACGCATAGGATACCACTACGTTCCAGTTGCTTCCTGATACTACAGTAGTAACAACACCGTCGTAGCCAAAAAACATTTCTATCATTGCATCATTACTAAGATACATGAAAGCACTCCCAGGCCCAAAAGCTCTTAGCATTAACAGCAGGATCATGCCTAACGATTCTTTACTGGCATCAGTTAAAAGACCTGAGATGTCCTGCGGCGTACCATCCGCGCTGGGGCTATACGTAAAGGTAAAACGTTCGTTTTGATTATCATCTAAGTAATTTTGCCTGAGAAGATCAAAAAGCGAATCTGCCGAATCCACAATTCCATCGTCGTTGGTATCAAGAATATCTAAGGCAACTTCGGATACAAAAGAGTCTACCCCCACAGCGCCTTCCATTATCTCCGGATCAGCAGGAGTACTGACCGGGTCCTGAGCTTCTTCCGCATCTTGTGATATGGTATTTTCTTCGATCAAATTATCTATATTCACATTGTTCTGAGCATTATTTTGGCGTTCGTCATAAGCAGGCATAGGATAGGCCGAATCGATAACTCTATCGGCACCTTCTTGTTCTACAGCAGGTTCGATTGAAAATACAGGCTGGCAGGCCATCCCCAGGATCAAAGGAATAGCCAGGATCGTACAGATCGACCTCTTGGATAGTAAATTTTTCATGGCAACCACTCTTTAAATATATCTGGTTAATATTTATGCTATTTCCCATGGCAAATATCTCGCTTTATTCCATAGGATGATTTATATTAAATCGCCTTCCTTGAGATGCGGAAGGCAAGAATGAACTTATGGGCTTAATTTGATACCTTTTTATCGCCTTTATATACGTCCTGCTTTTTATCTTTGGCGGCAGCTATCAATATTACGGCGGATATTCCGTCCTTCTCTTTAATATATACGGCGCCCGGCTCTTCTGTAAGGATGCGTTCGAAGAGATCGCTTAAGGCGGCTTTCTTTTCAAGCCATTTGCTTCCTATCAAAAGCTCGCTGTCATTATCGATGCCTTTTGTACCGAGCAGTTCTCTGTCGTCTGAGATGTCGGGGTCTTGGCCGCGGTCAGGACGCGTACCTTGGGCCGATTGGCCGGCGGCTTTAACCTGTCTGCGGCTTACGGATTTTTTCTCAGACACAACCTTCTTAAGGCTGCTTCCATAAGAGTCCTGGCCCTTAGGCTGATCTTTGGGCTGTCCGAAATTTGTACTGCTTGAATATTTGGGATTATAGCCGGAGGTGCTCTTCTTTTCGATAAAATCACCGTATTTATATTCATCCAGCTTATGCCTTCCGGGATTATTGTTCTCAATAACTTTGAAGTTTGATTTTATATCACCAACGGTCTCCGGCTTGACCGGCTGAAAAGGCTCATCCGGAGGCGAGGTATTTTCAATATCGGTAAATGCCCATTTAAGATCACTGACCGTATCACCTGTAACATTAAGGTGTATATCGACATGAATCACTTCTATATTCCAGCCGTCCCCTGAGATCACGGCAGTAGTTGTGGCATCATTCTTATTAATTAAAGCAATATTCATACCGGCGCCAAGATACATCGAACCTCCATCCGGCCCAAAGGTCCGCGCCGCCATGATCAATATCATGCCTAATAGTTCTTTACTGCTATTGCTTAAGTGGCCTGGGCTCATATTATAATTGGAAGGTCCGGAATTCTTACATGTAAAATAGATAGAATCGGAGTCATGCTCTCTTATATAAACTTCGCGAAGAATATCAAAATCGTCATCCCTCGAATCGATAACCCCGTCAAAATTCGTGTCCAGTACCGCCGCCGCAATAGTAGTAACGAAAGAATTTACGCTCCCTGCAGGATCCGATATAACGTGAGAATTGGCTAAAGCGACAGGGACCATTTGCTCGATCTCGCCGTCAGGCTCAATCCCATAATCGTTGCTTTCAATTAAATTATCTATGTCTATCTTGTTTTGAGCATTGATCTGGCGTTGGTCAGAAGTCGGAACAGAATATGCAGAATCTATAACTTTATCGGTATTATTTTGGTTTAAGGCATTGACATCCGCATCGGCATTGTCATATGAAAAGACAGGCGGGCACCCTATCCCAAGCACTAAAGGGATTATCAGGATCAAACAAATCGATCTTTTGGATAGTGAATTTTTCATGGTAGCAACTTTCTTAAAGCATTAAATTAGTATCCAAAAAATATACCCATAGATAAATTACACTTTACCCATAGGTCCCTTTCTCTATATATAAGTTTACCTTCACCTAACATAAAAGACAACTTTTACCTGCTCCCTATTTCATATCTAACATATGATAACAATGCGTTATATTTGAATTTAGGAGTTATTAGTATTTTTACGTTAATTAGCATTTTAAAATATTTATGGTATACTTTTTCTTATGCGGCAAGAAAACGAAAAGTAATTTTAAATTAATAGAATGAGGAGTTTGGCTGTATGAATTCTAAAGGCGCTGAAAATTTAGTCATGGGTTTCGCGACTAACCTAGAGCCTAAGAGAATCGAAATATTCGCGAAGACATTACGCAGGATCTACCCCCCGGATGAATGCGATCTGGTGCTCTACGTTCATACAGTTTCCGATGAATTACGCGACCTGGCAAAAAAATACTGTATAAATTTTACGTACACATATAACAACTACACATATAGTGTTGGAAAATTCTCGAAAGCGATAAATAGGTGCATTATCTATCCGGTTAAATGGTTAGCGAAACTTACCCGCAATATCCCTTCTTTAAAAGTTATATTTTATGACCTCTACCCGGTCCTTATTAAGCTATGGCATCATCCTCAAATTATTCGCTTTCTTTATTACATGGATTTTCTAAGTGCAAATAGAACTTATAAAAAGATATTTATCTCGGATGTCAAAGATGTTGCATTCCAGGCTCCGTTTTTCAATGTAATAAGCGATCCGGGGTTATCCGTTTTCGGAGAAGACAAAATATTCGGAACGGCTTATTGGAATACGCTATGGTATCGCACCGCATACGGGATAGATGAGCTGAAAAAGATCGAGGGCAAAGAGGCCTTTAATGTCGGGACTGTGTTGGGAGGTTTTGGAGCGGTCGAAAAATTTTTGAGTCTTTTTTGCGGAGAACTACTTAAACATCCTTTCGGGTATGTAGAACAGGCGGTATTTAACAAGCTTTACTACTCGGGCGCTTTAAATAAATTGCCCGTGAAGGCATATAAAAATGCCGAGATCCTCCTGACTATTGCCGATCCTATCGATCCATTATATATAAAATATTTCAAGGTCGCGTCTGGCGGAGTATATAATTCAAACGGCCAGCTGATACCGATCATTCATATGTATGACCGCAACGTGGAAACTCTTAATTATTTCCAAAATATTATAACGAGCGAAAATTAGGGGATATCTACTCTGTTGTTTGCTATCTGCTGTTATTGCTTCCTCGGCGTAAAATCGGCTTCGAATCCATTTCTGAAATATATTATAAACAGGTAGGTAAATTGACGATATATTATGGAGCTGGCGAATGGATTCGAACCATCGACCTGCGGTTTACGAAACCGCTGCTCTACCGACTGAGCTACGCCAGCATCTGTCTATCGACTTCTGAAACCTCAAAACGTATCGCAGTCTCTCCGAAGCCCCGCCTCAGCATTCGCGCTGAAGGGCGAAGGAGGACCGACTGCTTGCCCTACGAAGCATTCAGTCTATAACGTATTGAATGCGAAGTAGGGAGCTACGCCAGCATAAACACGACTTTACACTATTTATGGCCAGTCCAACCAACTTTGGCGAAGGTCTTCTGTCTACGGTCTATGACGGATTATTTTACTCGATATGCGTTATGAGGGCAAGAAAAAAGGGACGGCTTAACGATAGGTATCGAGAACCACCCATGCCCGCACATAATCCATTACGTTTTATCTACATCTTGTATGGAATACTTAGCTTCAGCATGCTGCACTTCGAAAAAATACAAATTTGTCGTGTGAGGCTTGTATAATATAAAACATTCCTGTAGACAGCCTGACGCTGAACTTTCTATCGGCCCATATGCCGCCACCTTGTCATACCATCTTCGGCCTGATTTGATCCACAACCTAAGCTGATCTTTAGATAAACAATAAAAAGCCGCATGTGGATTTAGGAAACGGACGAATTCCCATCCTCCTATTTTTAAAATAGATAACCTATTATATAAATATTTTTTTTCTTGAGCATTTCCTAAATCTAGATATGTTTTTACGCCTTTATACATTTCATACCGATTCGGCATGAGCACTATTCTTTCATCCCGCAGATTTTTTTTGAAGGAACTGATCTTGTCCAGGACGCAAGTATCGTGGAGTATTATGTCGTCTTCGAGAAAGATAAACCATTCAAACTCATCGATATGTTGAATGAACTCATCCTGGGCCCTGAATTCTATAAGCGCAGGATGACAATCCGCCCGTTCTTTTACCTGAATTAAATTGCGTTGATGTTCGGGAAGGTATTCTATTACATGCTTTTCTTTCATGGTATTAATTATGATCTGTAGATCGCAATGCGAGAAAGTATAGATAAGCCCGTCTATCGTTCTTTCCAGTCTCTCCGCAGCCTTGATGGCTAACTGCGGATCCTTTACTTTTTCAGCCGCTACAATATGCGCAATTACAGCCAAGACCTTCGTCTTATGCGGTTCTTCTATATCATATTTCGATAACATTCTGTCTACGTTCATCTTTTGATGAAATAGACCGATATGTATACGAATCAAGATGGAATTGTATATTTCCAAGATCGCCGCACATATAAATAATAAACCTTTACCAAGATTCTTAATAAATTTCCTGATTTTTTTGATCATACAAATATGTACCCTTAGGACAAGTTTTCCTATATCACTTCATACCGATCGTAATGGCATCTATTGGATAAGTTGTCGGCCAGCCAATGATTTTTTTAATCAATAATTTCAAACTGGGACGGGCCTCTCCGTGAGTTCACCGGTTCCCGGTACTGCCCTTCTTGTCTTGACTTTTTCCAATGTATCCATCCTGCACAATTCGACTTTAAGTCCGGCTTCTTCATAAAGAGCTTTCATCCCTTCAGGATATATTCTCCAGCAGTCGCATGGGGCTTCGTGATAAGGCCAACTTATGGGATTTATTGTTATTACGCGCCCCCCTACCTTACATACTCTAGCTAATTCCTTGATCCATATCCATGGCTTTACAACGTGTTCTATCACCTGGCTGGAGAAGACAATATCAAATGTATTATCAGCTATTGGAAAACTATATGCACTTTTAGCTAAAAATGTCAGGTTGATATCCTGAAATATATCTAGTGTCTGCCAATTAACCGTTTTAATTCCAACCATCTCGTTAAAGGTTGAAGGGTGTTTGTCGGGGCCTATTTCAAGCACTAACATGTTTTGTTTAAATAATTCTTTAGCATACTTATCAAACATTAATTTATTATTAAAATGCATATGCCGTGTTTCCCTCCTTCATTATGCTGTAGTTTTTGTCTCTATCTTTTAAGCGCTATCTACCAAAACCAGCCGAGAGACAAGGTACCCATTGATCGCGTATTCGCAATTCTCCGTCGAGTACTATATTATAAGATAAGCCCTTTATTGTCAATAAATTAAGCCGCGTAACGGCTGCATTTATTGACAGCTGTATGGGTGCATCTTTTGCGGAAATAATTTTTAAAAGGGCTGTTTATGAACCCCTGATGCTGATAATGGATATCACCAAACCGATGCGTTCTTCTTTCAGGGATAAAGATACTTATTGCGAAAGTATGGATCGGGGCATCGCCCCACCTGTGCATATAGATCCCCTTGGCTTGATCGATATAATTAAAAAAATCTTGATACTGTTTCGAGCGCCAGAAGTTAAGATCCGATATCTCAAAATTCGTATAGAATATCGATTGATCCCACTTTCCATCTTTAAGAAATTTTTTCAGGAAAGTTGGCGCAATCTTCCTATCTAGGACATATTGACTTACGCTATCCCATAACCCAACCGCCACAGATTGATCCTCTTTTCTGTAGTTAATATAACCGTATATAATATGCCTCGCTTTCATGAACCGGAAAATATCATAGGAAATATCCGAAAGAATGAAAGAGTCCGTATCAAGCCGCCAATACCAATCGTAATCCGAAAGGATAGGGTTTAGATATACCAAACCGGAAAAAAAACGGCACATATGGCGGTAGCCTATCCCGTGCCCGTACTCACCTACCCTCGGAGGGACATCTTCTGGATTTATGAACGGCGGGATCTCGAATCTTACTATTTCGAACCGCGGATCCAGGGCCGCGCTATCCTTAATTTGCTTCTTCCAGGTATCCTTAAAGCTATTTTCAACGAATATAATAACCGGATAAGAAAATTTGTTTAAGAAATGTTCTTTGAGTAATCGCAGGCTTTTGATCAAATTCGTAACGTCTTCTTCCTGCGACCTGGCGAGATAAATTATCACACCACGGGGTTTAGGGCGTTTCCAAAGATCCAACCAATACTTAATATTGACAAATTTATTCATGATTTTTTTTGGGGGTGGTCCTTTTGGTGCCAACTTATATTACTTTTACTTCGGGTCCTGCCGCGAGACAGTGCCCCGCGTTACCCAATAGCATTTTCCCCAATACACATGACGTTGCGATTTTGATAATGTATAGCGGCTAGCGATTAGTAAGTGTCATAGTATCAAGTGTCAGAGTGTCAGGCGGCTCTTCGCTTGCACTCTACGACCTGCCTTGAGCGCGCAGCATCTTCTGTTTGATCCTGCTGAATAGCACCCTCGGGTTTGTGATAGCCACCTTGGATATCCTTAAAACTTCTTTGAATGAATATTTTAAGAAAGCGAGAGGGTGCCTTTTGTAATAACCGGAATTGACTCTTTTGGCCAAGTTCAATTTTTTGAGTACGAAATCCTTATATGTAAAATCCGTCATGTTAACGAGAGGTTCTAGCATGGTAAATCCGCTCGTCAATTTATAAAGATACGCCTCCTCGTCTCCTATCAAATTATCTTTCATGGCCTGCCGGTATAATTCGGTACCAGGTATGGGGGTGGTTGTAAAACCGACGTAGGGGTGATCCGCTTTTTCAAAGAACTCTGCCGTGCGCTCTATCGAGTCGTCGTCCTCTCCGGGGAAACCATACATATATTGAATGACCGGCTCTATACCCACCCGCTTCGTTATCTCTATGGCGGGCAGGATCCTCTCCGCCTTTATCTGTTTCTTCATCCTGTCCAGTATCCTTTGGGTATATGATTCAATGCCGTATCCTATACGCATACAGCCGGATCCTTTCATTGCGCGCAGGATCTCTTCGTCGACCAGGTTTATCCTGCCCTGACAGTACCACTTTATGTCTATCTCTTTAAGTATGGAACAGAGTTCGAGCGTCCGTTTCTTATTTATCAAAACCAGTTCGTCATTAAAAGCAACGGCACCCAAAGAATAGGCGCTCTTTAAATGCTCTATCTCTTTTTGTATGTCTCTTATCGATCTGAATCTCGAACCATAAAACGTCCTGGAACAAAACGTGCAGTCATACGGACAGCCCCTTCCCGCTATTAAGTTTGATGACCGCAACCCGGGAAATTGCGACCCTGAACGCTGTTCATTTAAAATATAGCGTTCCATGTCGAAAAAATCCCTATCCGGCCAGGGGATCGAATCTAAGTCCTGTATCTGTTCTCTTTTTTTTGTTAGTACGACCGCGCCGGCTTTTTTATAAGCTATCCCGTCCACGCCTTCAGGATCGTCGATCTTGTCCAACAGCTCTTTCAGCGTTCTATCCCCTTCCCCGATAACGCAGTAATCCGTAGGCGTCTTCTCAAGAAAAACATTATAGCTGAACGTGGCGCCGGGGCCGCCGGCTATGATCTTTTTATTCGGGTACGATCGTTTGAGCGCCTCTACAAATTCTTTATAATAGGGGTACTGGGTAGAATAAGTGCTGACACAGAAAACGTCCGGGATGTCCGCGGATACCATCCGCATTGCCCTGTCCACATCTGCGTTCTCTACCCATAAATCTACGGGCACCAGATGGTGGTCTTCTTTGAGTGAACTGGCCAAATAGCCTATGCCGAGCGGGTATGTGGTGGCAGGTCTTTTTTCATTATTGTAAAAGTGGGGCAACTGTATAAACGCAACTTTCATGTCAGCGATCCGTATGATTTTGTCCGTCAGATATTCAAGGTAATATGATATTCAGGCAAAAGGTATTTTGTGAGTTTATTTTACCCGATACGCGATATGGGAGCAAGGAAAATTAGAGGGCGGCCCGCGGCGCATTCTGACTTTGTGACCTCTTATAGCGATTAGCGGTCAGCGTTTAGTGATTAGGGTTGGTTGTGAGTTGTGTGTCGAGTTGTGAGAGTTAGGGTGGGGATCTTTTTTCATCCCTCTCCCATCACCCTTCATCTATCATATCTCACCCTCATCCACACCCCCGACCCACAACCCATAACTCATCCTAATCCTGTGACCTTGTGACATGGTGACTTTGCGGCCTCTTATAGCGTTCAGCGGTCAGCGTTTAGTAAGTGTCATAGTATCAAGTGTCAAAGTGTCAGAGTGTTGATGCGCTGGTCTATAGTCTTTGGTCTACGGTCTGTGGTCTATAAACCTGGTGACTTTATTTTCCAGGGACATCACCCAAGAATTATTCTATTGTTACATTATCTATGTATACAGAGCCTTTGTAAGGCGGACTGGGGTTATCATCGGATGCGTTCTGCTCGATCCTAATGGCAATCTTTTTTACCTCATCAAGATGAGATAATATACAATCTTTGTGTGTAGCGCATTTCCAGTCTCTCAATTCACCGCTTGTGCTCATATCGAGCGGCGCTTTTATAGTGGTCCACTGCCCGGCGCGGAGCACGACCGGATCCCGCATCTCGATCCACAACGATGGTCCTGCGGTAACTATTATTCTGCCGTCAAAAGATACTGCCGGCGAGGTCTTTGGAACGTATATATCCGCGCTGATGCTTTTATAACCCCGCAGATCTATATCCTTTTCATATTCAACTATCGCCGCGGCCCAAGTTTTGCCGGGAAAATCACATGTAACCTTAATGGATGATTTGCCGCTCGAGGCCTGGTCCTGAACTATCGACAAACCCTTGACAACACAATCCGTCTGTTCCAGGCACCAGTCTGGGACCGTCCATTCATCAACGGTCTCCTCGAAATCAAAATGTATAGGCGCCTGGGCAAAAGATGGGGTAGAAATAACTAAGATCGCCAAAACGGCAATTTGCAAAGAATGTCTTTTCATAACAGCTCTCCTTCCATTTATATTTACAAGCTAAGTCAATAGTCGATGGTCAATAGTCTTAAACCGACTTCTTCTTTTTACGCACGACGCAATACCCACAACGCACGACTAATCCTGTGACTTTATGACTTATATCATCCAGGGAATCTATTCAAGATGTACATGAGCATCCTATATCTGCTCAACGCCCTGAGTATACGGCGTGCGCATCTCGGCATCTTCGTCTTATGCTCAAACAATATCTCCTGAGCGGAAAGTTTCCTGCCGTACAACCCCTCATTGCCGTCCCAATGCTGCGTCAAGACAGCCCCTTCGAGTTTCGCCCCGATAAATAGCCCGCGGCTCATAGAATACGATAATATGCCGCCCTTAAATTGTACGTCGGTTGCGGCAGAGGCATTCCTTCCGACGGGTCCGGCCGCTACGGACGCATCCGCTCCCAATTTAAGCTTTCCGCTAAGTATTGCGCTTACGCTCTGCTGGTCCCTGAAGATGAGCACGATGTCTGTCGCCTGCCCGCCTATCTGCCACCCTATGCTGCCTCCGGCCAATGTGAATATCGAAGGGCTCGACCAGCGGCCGCTATTCTTGTCCTTGACCATTATGATGCCCTGTCCGTATTCTCCACCCAGCCCTAAGCCGGCAGATATTGTGGATGGGAATATCCCGATCGCCTTTGCGTCCAGAAGCACGCCTTCAGGTATAGTGCTGTCCGGCATGCCCCTGACCTTATCGAGAACTCTCCCGCACTCTTCGACAAGCCTCGCCCATTTATTATCCGGACACCTGGAATACATGTTTGACATGAATATAAAGGCGATGACTATACACATAACCACAATGACAATAGTCTTGTACTTCATAAACGTCCTCCTCCTCATCGCTTAAAGAATAGCTGCGTAAGATCTCACAGCCTCTGAAAATCGTAAACCAGCTTGATCTCATTATCGTAGATATCAACTATTATATTCAGCCTGCTCGTAAAGTAGATCTCGCCGCTTTCAACAATCCTTGAATCTGCAAATGTTGCGATAAACTTTGCGGCGGCCTCAGAGTTTATATGTATCTTCTCTTTTCCCCCGGCCTTGATCCCTGCTAGCTTCATCGTTTTGTCCCGCCAAAATACTTGGACCTCTTTAATATCTCTTTGTGTATGGTTTATTAATTTGAATGAAGGCCTGGCCAGGTAAGCCGAGATCGCAAAAGAGAGTACCAAGATTATCGCGAGGATACTTATTATAAAAATCGCCTTCTTCATCTTTGCATCTCCGTTATTTTCAGCAAAGAAAGCATATTTAGCGCCATCCATTATTGTCTAATTATACTTCATAAAACGGGTATGTTAAAAGAGAAATGTGGATGAGGGGTGTTAAGCGGTTAGCGATTAGCAAGTGTCAGGGTGTCAAGTGTCAAAGTATCATAGTCTTTCGTTGTCCGTGGTGCGTTAAACGTATTGCGTAAAAAAACACGCACGACGCAAACCGCACAACGCCCGACGCAAAAATGGGGGACGTTTTCGGGATCATCCCCGTTCCCATGGCAATTTATGCGGAACTTTTAATTTTCCAAAATATCTCCACCATAACATTGACAATATATAAAAAAATATAAATGAGACTATTATGGCTAGATGAATATTACTAATATCCAGAATGTCTGATGCCAGGCCAGATATCAATGTACCAAAAAGTCCGCCTACCAATATAACTGTAAAGACAGATAGCGTAACCACGGTTGCCTGGCATTCTGCCTCACAATAAGGGCAATGAGAGATCGGGATAAACAGCATGGAATGGATATACCTTCTCAGCGTCCATGGATATGTGTAAGTCATGGTATTTATCCAAAACTTAACAAACCCTATCTTCTTATCACAACTAGGGCATCTTGCCATATTTTTTTTGTAATCCTTTATAGCGTATAGCGGTTAGCGGATAGTAAAGTGTCATGGTATCAAGTGTCAAAGTGTCATGAGCAGCGGCTAGCGAATGGAGTGTCCCAAAATGACACGTCCCCCTATCCCTCTATTGGGTGACGCGAGAGCGGTCTGAGTAGCGCACAAGCAAAACATGGGATGGGGCAATATAGATACCCG